>Ga0210019_1001617_pt1 | contig 23563 bp, 19 predicted proteins | sample CryGeyCG2114_020_2_FD_183969 | JGI IMG/M metagenome (GOLD analysis project Ga0210019, IMG submission 183969) | Groundwater microbial communities from aquifer - Crystal Geyser CG11_big_fil_rev_8/21/14_0.20 (SPAdes) (version 2) | ecosystem: Environmental > Aquatic > Deep subsurface > Groundwater ...
CAGGTGGGAGGAAGTGATCAAGTTCCTGGCGGGGGAGGTGGATGCGAACGAACTGTTCGATATTCTCATGGATTCGGGGGCGATTTTCCTCGCGGGAAACTGTGTCCGTGAAACGGTGGGCCTGTCCGAGGATCGGATCCTTCTGGTCGGGCAATTGTTGAAGTACCAATGTCCCATGGAACTGCCCCAGTTTTCGCGTTGCCGGTTGGTGCGGCTGGAAGATGTGCTGGAAACCTGGGACCGTAACGCCTTGCAGAACCTGGTGGTTCGATTGTTGAAACGGGAAAACCGCGATGCCCGGATCTTGTATTCGGTGATCGAACTGGCGGCGGCTCTCCATGGGGTGGATTTCAACGATTGTATGGATCGTCTTGATTTTTCAGCGATTGATGGGCTCCCGGTATTGCAGGAATTTTGGGTGGAGCGAAATGATCCGCGCCAGGTGAACCCCAAGGTGATCGGCAAATGGGCCGAGCAGGTGACCATCCCCGCCGGAAAATTTATTTACCAGGATGAACGGGACGAGGAGGATCGGGTCCATATGGGTGACTATGCCATCATGAAATACCCTGTGACCAATGCACTTTTCCGGCAGTTCGATCCTCATCACCTCTGCCGGTTTCCCCGGTATTCTCAGGACGATGATCAACCCGCGGTCGGGATCAATTTTTACGAGGCAACGGTATTTTCCCTCTGGTTGGGTATGCGTCTTCCCACCGAGCGGGAATGGGAAAAGGCGGCTCGCGGTGTGGACGGGCGCGATTACCCCTGGGGGGAGGCGCAGGGCTACCAGGAGGGATTCGCCAATACCTGCGATTTCATGGTATGCCGAACCACTCCCGTGGAACAGTTCGAATTGGGGATGTCCCCCTACGGGTGTTTCGATATGGCGGGCAACGTTTGGGAATGGTGCGCCCAGATCCAGGCGTCCCGGCATATGACGCAACGGGCGGTGCGGGGCGGTTCATGGCTCAATTACCTCGTGCACTCCAAATGCGCGTTCCGCAATACCTTCGACCCCGGAGAACGGCATATGGCGGTCGGATTGCGGTGCGTTTCCCGGCCACTCCCGGTGGTGACGGAACCTTATGAAGAAGAGGATTTTTGAAAGTTACCCGGAAATTTGATTAAAAAAGACATGATTAACCCCTTTATTTTGCAAGGGCTTAAGAAAATCAGATTTTTACCGTAAAAACAAATGGTTAAAAGCGAGGGTTGATTTAAACCGGGAAGTCGATTAAATTTTGTATTCTGCAAGCCAACTGATTCAATTCCCGTTGGTTTTAAATTTTCACGGGGGTGGGCTCCCGTGTTAGGGCAAATTTGTTCCTTCCGGGCGTTACGGCCGGGAATCGGAGATTTTTGATTTGGAACTCACTCAAACCGCCAAGAAATTTCTCTGCATCGACGACGACCGCACGCTCCAGTTGATCGTCAAGCAGATCCTGGCCAAATCTTTTGGCCCGCAAACCCTTGAACTCTTTCAGGCAGTCACGGGCGAAGAAGGTCTGCGCGTCATTGGAACCGCCAAACCTGACATCATCTTGTGCGATATCCAGATGCCGGGAATGAACGGGTTTGAAGTCTGTAAACAGATCCGCGAAATCCACCGCCATGCCGCGGTGATCCTCATGTCGGCTTACGATGCCGAGAGCGACAATGCCATCAAGGCGAGCGAAGCCGGAGCCGATGCCTATCTCTCCAAGCCCCTCAAAAAAGGGGAACTGATCTTCGTCGTCAATTTCGTTCTTCGTGTCGCCCACCTCAACGACGCCATCTATGACAAGAACAAGCAACTGGAAGCGTCGCTCACTCAATTGAAACAGTTTCATCAAAAACTGGCCGCTCTGAACCAGGAACTGATCGCGGACAAGCGCCGGCTGGGAGCCAGCCTGAAAGACATGACCGAGTTGAATAAACAACTCGAGGAAAAAAATACGCAGATTTCCTCGATGGTGGATGAACTGGCGAACCGGTTCGATTCAACGGTGGGGCTTTTGGCCAATATCATCGAGCTTCACCAGGCGGAGCACCGCGGCCATTCCGAACGGGTGGCGGAGATCGCCGTTTACATCGCGGAAAAACTGGATTTGACCGATTACCAGATTCGCAACGTGAAAACCGCCGCCCGGCTCCACGAACTGGGAATCGTTGCGCTCCCGACGCAGGAGAAACGCGACGAGGCGATGGACGAGATCAAGGGCCGGAAATTATCCAATCATCCCCTGGTCGGGGAAATGTTGCTTAAGGGATTTCCCGGATTTGAAATGGTGGCCGACATCATCCGCCATTTGCATGAAAACGTGGACGGAAGCGGCACCCCCGACGGATTGTATGGAGACCGGATTCCGGTGGGCGCCCGGATTATTTCCGCGGCCAGCTTTTTCGACCATGCCCGCATCGCCAACAAGGACCTCACCTCCGCAGAAATTCTCGAAAAAATGGATGAAAAGACCGGGCTTGCTTTTGACGAACAGGTCATGGCTTTCCTGGTCGAATATATCCGGGCCTCGGGGAGTTCCAAGGAAGAGAAGTCCATGGAATGCTCCGTATTTGCCCTGTCGGAGGGGATGGAACTGGCATCCGACATTTATTCCGAATCGGGCATCAATCTGTTGCGCAAGGGCACGGTTATCAATCAGGAAATTCTCAATCAAATTTTAAAATTTCATAATGTGGACCCGATTGCGGGTTCAATCAAAGTCAAGCAACCGTCGTAACCTATGGATTTAGCAACATTTGCAGGAGTATTTGCCGGGATCGGCCTGGTATTAAGCTCGATCCTGATGAATAGTGGTCTCGATCTTTTTGTCGATGCCCCGTCCGCCATGATCGTTATCGGGGGAACCCTTGCGGCGACGCTGATCGCCTTTCCCATCAACGAGCTCATGCGCGTGATCGGTTTGTTCCTCAAGGTGTTCCTTCAGCAAAAAGGCGATCAGTATCAGTTGATCGAGACGATGGTCGGCATTTGCAACGTAGCCCGAAAAGGCGGTGTTTTGGCCATCGAATCAAAATTGAAGGATGTCGATAACGAATTCCTGAAAAAAGGGCTGGAGCTGACCGTTGACGGCAAGGATGAAACGACCGTCAGCAACCTTCTCAAGCGCGAGATCAAGCAGGTGCTGAAATCGCACCGGGATGGGTGGGACATGTTCAGCCAGATGGGCACCTTCGCTCCCGCGTTCGGTATGATCGGGACCCTGATCGGTCTGATCCAGATGTTGGCCGACTTGTCGGACGTGAAATCCGTCGGCCCTAAAATGGCTGTGGCCCTGATCACAACCTTCTACGGAGCCGTTCTCGCCAACCTTATTTTTATTCCGATGACGGTCAAGCTCAAGCGCAAGAGCGCGTCGGACACTCTGGAAATGAACCTGGTTCTGGAAGGAATCCAGTATATCCGCAAAGGGGTGAATCCCCGGTTCATGCAGGAGGTCCTGGAAAACTACATTGACTCTGCCATCGGCAAAAAGGAAAAGAAAGACGATAAAGGTGGAGGAGGTGGCGGAAAGAAGCCCGCGAAAAAGAAAAAAGCTGAGTAAGACATAAAACATGGCCACCACTGCCGACAAAGAGAAAAAGGAAAAGAAGGCCGCCCCCGAACCCGCCGAAGCGGAAGACGATGAAGGCGACGATGGCGTAGGAGAGGAAGGGGAACCGGGAGTTCCGGCGTGGGTTGTCACGTTCGCCGATCTCGTTACCCTGCTCATGGTATTTTTCGTTCTCCTTTTCGCCATGGGTACGATCGAGGAGGACAAATGGAAACTGATCAAGGCCTCGTTGCGGGACGCGCTGGGACAGGAAGAGATACCTGAGGTGGGTACGCGGGAAGGACTGGACGTCATTAAGGAAAAGATTCTGGAAGAGAAAACCGTCCATGCTGTGGACGAGGTCGGGGCGATGGTGGCGAAGGAGGTGGAGGAGATTGCTTCCGAGGTCGAGGAATTTGTTTATAAAAACAAATTGTCGGGGCAGGTGGAAGTTTCCGCCGACGAACGGGGAGCGGTGATCACCATTGCCGACACTGTTCTGTTTCCCGCCGGCCAGGCCCGCATGACCTATACCGGGGTCAAGGTCATCAAGGAGGTTTTCGAGCTTCTCAAGCAGTTCGATTATGAGGTAAAAATCGAGGGGCATACCGACAACCTCCCCATGCGCTCCGAACGGTTTCCCTCGAACTGGGAATTGTCGGCGGGCCGGGCGGCCGATGTGGCCCGCATGCTGGTGGAGTCGGGGTTCCCGCCCAACAAGCTCTCCATCGAAGGATTTGCCGAGTTCCGGCCCAAGGTTCCCAATGACAGCCCCCAGAACCGGGCCATCAATCGAAGAATCGAAATCGTTTATCAGCGCGGCAGTATCCGCAAGAAAATGGTGGATATTCTTCGCCGGTAAATCTCCCTGCCCGAACGGGATCGCCACGAGATGGATTCCGGCGATGGTTCCCGGAACCTCCGTGAAATCCGTGTATCTCTTTGACCCACGAGGCAAATTTTGAACCGCTTCCTTATGGAAAACCACATGCGGCGGGCGCTGGAACTGGCGGCAAAAGCCGAAGGCCAGACGTACCCCAATCCCATGGTGGGAGCCTTGGTGATCCAAGGCGGGAAGGTCATCGCCGAAGGGTACCATCGACGGGCGGGACTTCCCCACGCTGAAATTGTGGCCCTGAAAAAGGCGGGATCGCGCGCGCGGGGAGCCACGCTGGTGGTCAGTCTGGAACCCTGTTGCCACGTGGGGCGCACCTCGCCCTGCACCGATGCGATATTGAAAAGCGGCGTGCGTGAAGTCGTCGTCGGTATGCGCGATCCCAACCCGCGGGTAGCGGGAAAGGGGATCCGGATTCTCCAACGGAACGGGGTGAAGGTCGCACGCGATGTTCTCCGTCCCGAGTGCGAGCGGTTAAACGAAGTGTTTGTCAAGTACATCACCACCGGGTTTCCGTTCGTCACTTTGAAATCCGCTCTCTCCCTGGACGGGAAAATAGCGACCGCGGCCGGGGAATCGCGCTGGATCACGTCGGCTCCGGCGCGCCGGTACGTCCATCACCTGCGCCACACGTGCTCGGCCATCCTGGTGGGGGCGGGAACCGTAGTCATGGACAACCCGCGATTGACCGCCCGGCCGGAAAAAAAAACCGGAGGCCATCCCGCGCGTGTTATTCTGGACAATCAAAATCGGGTTCCCCTGGGTGCCCGGGTGTTTCACAACAGCCGAACCCAGAGGGTCATTTACGTCATGTCGCCCGAAGGACCCGAAGAGAAAGAACAGGTCCTGGTCGCCCGGGGAGTCGAGGTTATACGGATTAGGGAAAAGGGGGGCGGGATCGATCTCAGACGATTGTTCCGAACGCTTGCCCGAATGGAATTGACGTCCATATTGATCGAGGGAGGCGGCCAGGTAAATGCCAGCGTGCTGGAAGCCGGGCTTGTTGACAAGGTCGTGTTTTTCCTTGCCCCTCTCATCATTGGCGGCAAAGAGGCCCCCGGCCCCGTGATGGGCGCGGGCGTCCGCCGCCTTCGCCAGGCCTTGAAACTGAAGAACGTCAAGTGGACTCCGATCGGAAGCGACTGGATGGTGGAAGGGGGGTTGTAGGAGGGACCGGTCATTTTGAATCTCCCGGACAACCGTCTCCGTTGCCGTACCTTGAGGTTCCGGGAGGGGATCGAGCCTCAGCGGTCTTTTAAGAAGAAGAGGGGATCATGTTCAGCGGAATCATTCAATGCGTGGGCCGGGTGGAACGGTTCGCCCGGAAAAACGAAGCGGCCGAGCTCGTGGTAGGTGTGGAGGACTCGCTTTCCGGATTCGAACTGGGTGAAAGCATCGCCGTCAATGGGGTGTGCCTCACCGTACGGGACAGCCGGGACCATACGTTCACCGCCGATCTTGGAACCGAAACCCTGAATCGCACCAATCTGGGAGAATTGACGGCGGGAGGGAAAGTGAATCTGGAACGTTCGCTGACCCCGCAACAGAAAATCAGCGGCCATTTCGTCAGCGGTCATGTGGACCGGGTCGGGCGCGTCCGGGATATTCAGAAAAAGAGCGGAGAGATTTTGTTCCGCTTCGAACATCCCCCCGATCTGCGGCCCTATATTATCGAGAAAGGCTCCATCGCCGTAGACGGGATCAGTCTTACGGTGTTTTCCTGCCGTGACGACCGGTTTTCCGTGTCGGTTATTCCCTTCACCTTTTCCCACACGAACCTCAATGCGCGTAAAATCGGTGATGCTGTTAACCTTGAATGTGATATCATTGGGAAATACGTTTACAAGGCCTGCGAGACGCTATTGAGTTCCAGAGAGTCTTCAGGACCCATCTCCCTGGAATTTTTGAGACAAAAAGGATTCATCGAATAAACCGCGGCCTGTCGGGAGAGCCCCATTGAATGGGGGATGGGTGTTTCTGCCATCCGCCCGCCTTGGATCTCAAGGGATCGGTCTCCAGCCCTTTCCCGTTCTAAAGGTGCTCCGCAAACTCAATTTAAAACGAAATCATGGGAAATCGAAAACCGGAGTTGTTCAGCAGTATAGAAGAGGCCCTTGAAGAAGTTCGCCAGGGACGCATGATCGTCATTGTGGATGACGAGGACCGCGAAAACGAGGGAGACCTCATGATCGCGGCGGAAAAGGTGACCCCGCAGGCCGTGAACTTCATGGCCATGCACGGGCGGGGGCTCATTTGTCTGGCTCTTACCGAAAAGCGGACCCACGAACTGGGCCTGGCCATGATGGTGAAGGATAACGAGTCGCACTTTGCCACTCCCTTCACCATTTCCGTCGATGCACGCTCGGGGGTGACGACGGGAATCTCCGCCGCGGACCGGGCGCAAACCATCCAGGTCGCGATAGATTCCGCTTCCTCCAAATACGATCTGGTGTCACCGGGGCATATCTTTCCCCTGCGCGCACGCGATGGAGGTGTGTTGGTCCGCATGGGGCAGACCGAGGCGTCCGTCGATATGGCCCGGTTGGCCGGTCTGGATCCCTCGGGCGTGATCTGCGAGATCATGAACGACGACGGCACCATGTCCCGGGTTCCCCAGTTGAGCCGGTTCATCCAGAAGCACCAACTGAAAATGATCACCACCAAGGACCTCGCCGAATACCGGCTCCAGCGCGAAACCCTGATCGAGGAAGCCGCGACAACCCTTCTTCCCACCGAGTTTGGACAGTTCCGCGCGGTCGTGTTCAAAAACATATTGCTGGATCAAATCCACATGGCTCTGGTGAAAGGGGAGATACACCCCGATGTTCCGACCCTGGTGCGCGTTCATTCGCAATGCCTGACCGGCGACGTATTCGGTTCGTTTCGTTGCGATTGCGGAGAACAACTGCAGAGATCCCTGGAGATGATCGAGGCTGAGGGAAATGGAGTCCTGCTGTATTTGTTCCAGGAAGGCCGGGGAATCGGCATCATCAACAAATTGCGGGCTTATGCCCTGCAGGACGAAGGCCATGATACCGTCCAGGCGAACGAGGCGCTGGGATTCAAACCCGATCTGCGGGAATATGGCATCGGGGCGCAGATCTTGCGGAAACTGAACCTCGGAAAGATCCGGCTCCTCACCAATAATCCCCGCAAGATCGTGGGGCTTGAGGGTTATGGCCTGCAGATGGTCGAACGCGTTCCCATCGAGGTCAGTCCGCGGAAAGACAACATCAAGTACCTCAAAACCAAGCAACAAAAGCTCGGGCACTTGTTTAAAAACATTTCCTGATATCCCACCCGGGCGGAACAGGGGAAACGCTTTCGGCGTGGCGGAACCAAAGCCCGGGCCATCGTTAAAAAACATTTTTTAATAAGACAACATGGTCAACTCGATTGAAGGACATCTCGACGCGAAGGGTCTGAAGGTGGGCATTGTGGTAAGCCGGTTCAACGATTTTATCACCCGCCCGCTGGAAAACGGCGCCGTGGACGCCCTCAAACGTCACGGAGCCGATGAGAAAAACATCACGATCGTGAAAGTCCCCGGCGCGTTCGAAATTCCCATGGCCGCAAAGCGGCTGGTCGCATCCCAAAAATTCGACGCAGTCATTTGCCTGGGGGCGGTCATCCGGGGAGGCACGCCTCATTTCGAATATGTGGCGGGAGAAGCGAGCCGGGGTGTGGGTGCGCTGGCCCGGGAAGCGGGTATCCCCGTTCTGTTCGGGATCCTCACCACCGATTCCCTGGAGCAAGCCATCGAGCGGGCGGGAGGCAAATCGGGCAATAAAGGTTGGGAAACCGCCGTGGCCGCCATCGAAATGGCCAATTTGTTCAAAAAAATCTAATCCAAAGATAAATCAAAATGGGAAAACGGCGATCATCCAGAGAATTGGCCCTGCGGTTTCTTTACCAGGCCGAGTTCAACCCGGAGGACCTCGATGAGCAACTGGAGGAATTTCTGGATCGAACCGGGGCTATGGATGAGATCAAGACCTTTACCCGGGATCTCGTGTATAATGTGGTTCGACGCAAGGCGGAAATCGATGCCCTGATCCAGAAGTTCAGCGACAACTGGAGCCTCGACCGAATGACGGTCATCGACCGGAATATTTTAAGGCTGGGGACGTCGGAATTGCTGTATTGCTCCAATATTCCCCCCAAGGTGGCGATCAACGAGGCGGTGGAAATTGCCAAGAAATATGGGAGCGCCGACTCCCCCGATTTCATTAATGGGGTCCTGGACCAGGTATTCAAAAGCTCCCCCAAAAAACAGGCCCAACCCTCCGTTTGAAGCCGATGAACTTCAGTCATGAAGTATCTTGTTTTTTCCGATGTCCACGCCAATCTGGAGGCGGTGCAGGCTTTTTGTGCGGTTATCCGGAACATCGACCATGACAAAAAGGTCTGCCTGGGAGACATGGTGGGGTATTGCGCCGATCCCAATCCCGTCGTCGATTGGCTGAGAAAAGAAGTCGATCTCGGAATCGCAGGAAATCATGATCTTGCGGTTTTGGGAAGCATCCCCACCTATGACTTCAATCCCTATGCGGTTCAGTCCTGCGTCTGGACTCGTAAAGTGCTGTCCCCCGAAAATAAGGAGTATTTGAACTCCCTTCCCCTCATTCGGGAAGAAGACGACATCTGCTGGGTTCACGCTTCTCCCTTTGAACCCAAAGAGTGGCATTATGTGCTCTCCAAACACGATGGCAAACAGAATTTCGATGCATTTAACGCATCCGTATGCTTTCTGGGACACTCCCACCGGCCCCTGGTTTTAGAACAAAACTCGAACAGTCGGATCAATGGGTACGTTTTTCCCCGGAAAGTCCAATTGGAGCCGGACCACCGTTACATTTTCAACGTGGGAAGCCTGGGGCAACCCCGGGACGGAGTGGCCCAGCCCAGCTTCGTGGTGTATGACTCGGGAGCCCGCACGGTCGAGTTTTACCGTTTCGGTTACGATTATTCCCCAACCCAGGAAAAAATTCTGACCCAATCCCTTCCCCCCTTTTTCGCCGAACGTTTGGCCTACGGAATGTAAATCTTTAGGTCCGTTTTGCCGTTCTTGACCCCCGTTTAAAAAAATGGTATAAATAAAACTATAATGAAATTAATAACTTATGCCTAAATATCTTGGGGGATGCCTTAGTTTCGGGGCGAAATTACCGAATTAAATTCATTGGAACCTGGAAATTACCCGTCGAGCCATTCCAGTTCTTTTAGATTCACGGGACTGCAAATGGAGAAAATGAAATGTGTTGAATTAGTCAATGGGCCCTTCAGATATTCGCATCAAGTGATCTCACCCGCCATGGCGAAAAGAATAAAAGGAAAAGTTTTAATTCTCCTGTTGGGGGCGTGGGTTTTCTTTGCCCTTGCTTTCCCCGCCGGCCCGGCCATCGCCTCACCTTCCGCGCAGGATTTATATTCCAAGTCCCAAAAAGAATATTACCGCCTCATGGGTGACAAGTCACAGATGGCTTATCGCGACCGCTGGATGGCCTGCATCAAACGGTTCCTGGACGTTTATGAGAAATATCCGCAAAGCGGGGAGTCGTACAAGGCCCTTTTCACGGTCGGTTCGCTTTACGAAAAGCTCTACGACATATCCCGCAAACCGGACGACCGGGAAGCGGCGCTTCGTTATTATCAAAAAACTGTGGTGGATTTCCCCCCCGAACGGTTGAGCGACGATGCGCTGTTCCGCGCCGGTGAAATCCTGGCGGCGAAAAAAGATTATGTGGCGGCAACGGAGGCATTCGCAAAAATCCTCCGCGACCATCCGTCCGGGGACCATGCGGCGCTCGCACAACAACGCCTGGATGAAATCCGGCCTCGGGTCAAGCAGGTGCTGGCCGAGAAACTCAATGAGAAAATGGAATCCCACTCCACCCTCCTTAAAAAAGTGGAATGGGTGGACAAAGGGAAATCCGTACAAGTCATTTCGCACCTTTCCGGAGAGGTCAAGTTCTCGCAGAACCGACTCAGCCAACCCGAAAGGATTTATATCAATTTTCTGAATTCGCGGGTGGATCCTTCCCTCCACGATCTCGAGTTTCAAAACCGGTTCGTCAAAGCCATCCGGGTCAGCCAGTTCGAGGAAGACACCGCGAGGCTGGTCCTGGATTTAAACCCCGATGCCGCGTCCAAGGTGGTCACCTGGGTGGATGATTCCCGGGTGGTGGTGGAAATTCTGGAAAAACCGCAATCCAAACCCAAAGGGGAGGCGGGTCATGCCGCCCTGGCGGGGGTCGGCAAAGAGCCGACTAAACCCGTTGCCATCAAAGCCGCCGAACCGGCAAAACCGAAGGCTCCCGTGGCCGTAAAATCGGTCCCCACAGCCCTCGGAGCCCTGGCGAAACTGGAGGAGAAATCACCGCCTTCCAAACCGGATCCAAAAGCCTCGGTGGCGGATAAAACTCCGGCTAAGGTCGAAAACCCATCTCCTAAGCCTGCGCCCGTAGTCGAGCAGAAAAAACCTCTGCTGATCGTGGTGGATCCCGGTCATGGGGGAAAGGATCTCGGGGCTTTAGGTGCCAACGGGCTTGTGGAGAAGGACCTGAATCTCAAGATTTCTCTCCTGCTCAAGGACGTGCTTGAAAAACAGTATCATTACCGCGTCATGCTGACCCGCGGGGACGACACGTTCATCCCGTTAAAGGAGCGGGGTCCGGTGGCCAACAATAATGAGGCGGCGCTGTTTGTTTCCATCCACGCCAATGCGGCGATGCGGCGGGAAGCACACGGAATCGAAACCTATTACCTCGGGCGGGCTCTCAGCGAGCAGGCCCGGGAGACGGCGGCGCGGGAAAACGGAGACTTGGTGTATTCCGTAGCGGACGAGCCGACCCAGCGAATTCTGGCCGACATGTTGAGCACGAGCAAAATGAACGATTCGGCCCGGCTGGCCGCCACCGTGCAGGAAGTTCTTCTCCGGAACGCCAGAAAAGGCTATAAAACCGTGAAAGACCTGGGCGTGAAGGAAGGGCCATTCTGGGTTCTGCACGATACCGTCATGCCGAGTATTCTGGTGGAAGTTGGATTTGTGACTCACCGCGGGGAAGAGAAGAAACTCAAAGACGCGGATTACCAGCAACGGCTGGCGGAGTCGGTCGGCAAGGGAATTTACGAATTTTTAAAGGAAAAAGGCCCCACGATTTGATGGGGGGAAAAATGGCTTATCCTCTTGTAGTCATCATCGGCCGGGCCAATGTGGGGAAGTCTACCCTTTTTAACCGGCTGACACAGAAAAGAACGTCCATCGTCAACGATTCTCCCGGGGTGACGCGCGACCGGCTTTACGGGCAGGTCCACGATTTGGGTTGCCAGTTTACCCTCGTTGACACCGGCGGGATCGATGTCGATCCCAAGACCTCGATCGAAGCCCAGGTGCTGGAGCAGGCCGCTTTTGCGCGGGCGGAGGCCGACGTTATCCTGTTTGTCGTGGACAAGAATGCCGGGTTGACCCCTTCGGACCGGGAAGTGATTCAACAGATCCGCAGATCGGGCAAACCCTTTCTTTTGGCGGTGAACAAGGTCGATCACCCCCGGCATGAGGCCGACTCCTACGAATTCGCCCAGTTGGGGGTGGATCGGGTGTTTCCCATCTCCGCCGAGCACGGAACCGGCGTGGCCGAATTGATGGAAGACCTGGTAACGCTCCTCCCCCCCTCGGTGGAGGAAGAAGACGATGGGGAGACCATTCGGGTCGCGGTAATCGGCAAGCCCAACGTAGGGAAGTCTTCGCTGATCAACCGGCTGGTGAATTCCGAGCGGTGTATCGTTTCGGAGATTCCCGGCACCACCCGTGACGCGGTGGATACCCCGCTTATATTTAACGGGCGGAAATTTTTGCTCGTGGATACCGCCGGGATCCGGCGCAAGGGTAAAACGCGATTGGTGCTGGACAAATTCAGCGTGGTGATGGCCCTCAAGGCCCTGGACCGGTGTGATATTGCCGTGATGGTCATCGACGCCACCACGGGCGCGACGGATCAGGATGCAACGGTGGCGGGCTACGCCCTCGAAAAAGGCAGAGGGTGCCTGATTCTGGCCAACAAATGGGACTTGGGAAAAAAGGAAGGTCACTCGTTCGACATGTTCCGCCAGGGGGTTTACGATAAGTTGAAATTTCTGGATTTCGCCCCGGTGCTTCCCGTTTCCGCCAAAACGGGCGAAGGGGTGGGACGGGTGCTGACGCAGGTGGAGGAGATTTTTTCCGAATTTTCCCGGAGCATCGCCACTCCCGCCCTGAACGATTTTTTCCAGAAGGCCATTGAACGAAATCCCATGAGCAGTTACCGGGGAAAATTTTTGAAAATGTTTTATGCCACCCAAGTGAGGAGCCGGCCCCCGATGTTCCGCTGTTTTGTGAATTATCCCGAGGGAATCCACTTTTCTTATCGCCGCTACCTGGCCAACAGCCTGCGCAAGGCGTTTGGTTTTGCGGGAACGCCTCTCAAGCTGATGTTCTCCGGCAAAGAGAGGCACTGATGGGTTCCGGCTACGCGGCAGATTCCAGGGTGCTCAAGGGCCACAACTTCCGGATCCTGGATGTGGAAGGATTCGACCGGGTGGTGTTCGGGTGCCCGCCCGGCCTGGTCAAGGAGTTGGGGGAGAGAAAGGAAGAGCTTCCCGGGAAATATGTCATCCCCATACGAACGTTTGTGAAGGGCCGGAACAATTTCGATTTTGAGTTTATCATTTACAGCTTTCTGTTTTACAAAGCGCGTAATGCGAAGATCGACATCTACTGTTCCAGGCCGCAGATGGAGCGGTTCAAAACCATTTTAAACGAAACCCTTTTCGGCCCGACATTTACCCACCTTCTACAGGCCCAGCTCAGAAAATTAACCGATAAGCACAGCGTCAACACGAAGGAGTCGGGACAGTTTGACGCCTGGTTTGGGAAAATCGCCTCAGACCGTAAACTGTTCGACCTGTTCAATAATCTGTTGAAGGAGCACCGCGAGGATCGGGAAATTCAAATCGCCATCAAGCGATATTTTTCAGACCATGTGAGAAAGCCCGCCTGGCTGGTTAAAAAGAAGATCGCGCGGCTGGATTCCATCCTTACTTCCAATTACATCATCTGCGCCCAACTCAAGAAGGAAATGGATCTGTTCGCCCTGGTGGATGATAAAGGCCGGGAAGGGTTCATCAACAGCATCGTCCGGTTTCATATTTTTGGGAACAATGGAATCGTCTATATCCAGGGGACCCGGGACAGGCGGAGAAAACTCAAGGTTTCGCAGGTCCAACCGTCCGTGTTCGACATCGAGGTCAAAAACAGGAAACTGTGCCATATCGACATGGTACGTCCCGACCGGGGACGGGAACCGGCCGATATCCAGCCGATAACCAAGCCGTACATGGGAGTTACCTTCATGGGGGTGGGCTCGGGATTTTCCCCGGGACGGCGCAACAGTTGCCTTGTGGCCTGGACTGAGGGCCGGGGAATTATGGTGGACGCCTTTTCCGAGGTCAACCAGATGGCGATGAAATACGGGATTTCGGAAAACGACATCCTTTACCTGTTCCTCACCCATGTGCATTCCGACCACGATGCGGGATTGGTGGAGCAGGTTCTTTCGGGACAGCGGATCAAGATGATTTCCAGCCGCATCATCTTTGAAAGTTTTCTGAGAAAGATGGAAGCCATCATCTGTTTTCCCAGAGAGGTCATCGAAGGATTCATCGATTTCATCGAGGTGGAGCCTAAAAAGTGCATCAAGCTTCCCGGATTGAAAAACTCATACTTCACTTTCGATTACTCCCTGCATTCGATTCCTTCGGGACGATTCACCCTTTCCTATGCCGATCCCAAAGGCAAGGAAAAGGTGATCAGCCATTCGGGAGATACCAAATACAATGTCGAACAGATCAATGCCTGGTATGAACAGGGAGTTTTTCCCAAGTCGAGAAGGGACAGCCTTTTGGGTTTCATCTGGAATGCAGACCTGGTTATTCATGACGTCGGAGGGGGGCTTCTTCATACGGATGTGGATGCGCTGGACCACTTCGACGATGAAGTGGCGAAACGCATGGTTCTTGTACACCAGCACTACGATCCCAAACCTGACTCCCGGTACACCTTTGCGTATGAAGGGCAGACGGTCACTCTGATCGAGCGGCGATCTCTTCCCCGCGTGGGGAAAGTGGCAAAGATCCGCCCCATGGCTCTATTCCAGCAACTGAAGGAAGGGGAGTTGATGAAAATCCTGAAAAACTCCCAGGTGTTGCAATATCCGGCCGGCGAAATCGTATTTTCCCAGAACGAGGTGGGGGAGGATTTTTTTGTGATCCTGGAAGGTTTCGCCGAGATCATCATTGACGGCGAAACGTTTGCCACCTACGAGCGGGGCAAGTTTTTCGGCGAATTGGCGATCACCACCAGCAATCCCCTCCGGCGCGCCACGGTCAAGGCGCGGTCGGCGCTCACCGTGCTAAAGATTCCCAAACGATTTTACAAGAAGTTCCACCTGCCCAATATCCAGGACGGGTATTACCAGATCCGCAATCATTTTAATGATTTCATGAATCCCAGTCTGATCGCGTCGCTGGCATTCGGGAAAATCGTTCATTGGAAAAAGAATGAAAGTATAATCTCCCTGGGTGAAGGAAATAAGGATATGTATATTATACTTTCGGGTCAGGTGGAGGTTCAGGACAAGCGTAGGAAAACCATCGCTCATTTGACCAATGGCGATATCGTGGGCGAGTTGGCCGGGTTGAAGTCGCTTCCCGCGTTGGCGGATGCCAAAGCCTCCACCAGCGATGTTTACGCCATCCACCTGAACCGGAAGGAAATGAAGCGGGTTTTTAAGCTTTTCCCCTCATTTTATGCTACTGTTTGTCAAAAAATAAAAAAGCTGGAATCCACCCTGTCCTGATCAGGGATCCATTGAATTGGTTTGTTCAGTTGCGGTCACTCGGTCCGGAAACCGCGTCCCCGAGGTTACCGGATTTTCGAGGGAAGACGACCCGGGGATCTGCCACGCCTGTATTGAGGAAACCACTATGAAACAATACGACATTCAGGATATCCGTAACATTGCGTTGGTGGGACACGGGGCTTCGGGGAAAACCTCCCTGGCCGAGGCGATCCTGTATAATGCGAAGGTTTCCGACAGGTTGGGTAAGGTGGGTGAGAATACCTCCGTCATGGATTACGACGATGACGAAATCAGCCGCGGACACACCATCAGCGCCTCGTTGGCGTTTTACGAGTGGGAAGGAAAGAAAGTCAACCTCGTCGATACCTCCGGGAACAATAATTTCATTGCCGACACTCCGGCCACCCTGCGGGTTGTGGACGGCTCGGTTATTGTGGTCGGTGCCGAGGATGGAGTACAGTTCTACACAGAGAAAACCTGGCAATGGGGGCAGGACAGCGGAGTGTCCTCCATTGTGTTCATCAACAAGATGGACCACGAACGAGCCGATCTCGAATCCATCAAGGAGGGGATCCGCAGAAAATTCAGGAAAAACCCGGTGGTTCTTTATGTCCCGGTGGAGACCGGCCCCTCTTTTTCCAGCATTGCCGACGTGGTGCACGGGAAAATGTTCGCTTACGAAAAAGGGACGAACGGGATCGGTAAGGTCATGGACCTGCCTGCCGAGGTGAAGGACGATGTGGAAACCGCCCGGGCCGAGTTGATCGAAAATGTCGCCGAGGGTGACGACGCGCTCCTGGAAACCTATCTCGACAAGGGGGAGTTGACCGATGAAGAGTTTGTCGAAGGTTTGAAATCGGGAATTTCGAAAGGAACCCTGATCCCCGTTCTCTGCGGCTCGGCCACCCATAATATAGGCGTGGACTTGCTCATGCAGGCCATGATCGACTACCTCCCGTCTCCCGGCCAGCGCCCACCGGTGGCGGGCAAGGACAAGGGAAATCATGAGGTGGCGTGCAAGGCCGATCTCAAAGGACCCTTGGCCGCCCTTGTATTTAAAACCATTGCCGATCCTTATGCCGGCCGCTTGACGTTGTTCCGGGTTTTTTCCGGTTCTCTCAAAGGAGATTCCAGCATCACGAACTCCACCCAAAACACGGGGGAACGGGTGGGTCAGCTTTACTTCCAGCAAGGGAAAAAGCAGGTGCCCGTTCCCGAAATATCCGCAGGTGACCTGGGGACCGTTGCGAAGCTGAAAGTGACCACAACGGGGGATACGCTAAGCGATGGGAACAGCATGATTATTTTTCCCCCCATCGAGTTTCCGCCCACGGTATATTCCAGGGCGCTGGTTCCCAAGACCCGGGCTGATGAGGAGAAAATCAGCACCGCACTCAAGCGCCTTGCCGAGGAGGATCCTACACTGCAAATCGAGCGGAGCGCCCGCACCCATGAGTTGATCCTGTCCGGATTGGGCCAGGTGCATATCGACGTTGCTCTGGAAAAAATGCATCGGCGTTTCGGTGTCGACGTGGAGGTCAAGCCCCCCAAGGTCCCCTACATGGAGACCATCCGCGGGTCCACCAAGGTCCAGGGAAAATACAAGAAACAGACGGGAGGGCGCGGCCAGTACGGAGATACCTGGATCGAGATCGCCCCAATGCCCAAAGGGGCCGGATTCGAGTTCGAAAATAAAATCGTCGGCGGGGCCATTCCCAAACAATATATCCCCGCGGTGGAAAAAGGGATCCATGAAGCGATGGAAGAGGGGGTGCTCGCGCACTACCCCATGACGGATATCAGGATTTCCCTGTATGACGGGTCTTACCATAACGTCGATTCTTCGGAGATGGCTTTTAAAATTGCGGGATCGCTCGGATTCAAAAAAGGCGTGATGGATTGCAAACCGATTCTCCTGGAACCCATTATGACTATGGAAATCATCGTTCCCAGCGAATATGTGGGGGATGTGATGGGCGATCTTAACTCCAAGCGGGGGAAGATTTTGGGCATTGATGCCGACGATGACAATCAGAAAATCCGGGCTCAGGTCCCCATGGCCGAGGTTTTGAATTACGCCGCCGACTTACGGTCGATGACTGCGGGTCGCGGGGTGTTTTCCCTGAAATTCGATCATTATGACGATGTCCCCGAACACCTCATGCAAAGAATTGTCGAAGAGGCACGTGCGGAACACGAGAAAGCGCATCATGGCCATTAACAGGTCCCGCGCGGTTTTAAGGGAGGGAAGGTTTTGAAAAAGGAAAAATCCAGCAACACCGTCGTCAAGTCCGACCTGGTGGATCGTGTCTACGAAAAAGTGGGATTCACCCGGCAGGAGGCGATGGAAGCCGTCGAGATATTGCTCAACGAAATCAAGGCCGGGTTGGCCCGGGGCGAAAACGTCCGCATCGCCAATTTCGCCAGTTTTAACCTGCGTAAGAAAAAAGCCCGGAATGCACGGAATCCCAGAACCGGGGAACAAATCCGGATTCGCCCCAGGAAGGTCCTGACCTTCAAGCCCAGCCGCTATCTCCTCGAAAGCACCGACCGGTGGCATGATGAACCCAACGATTCCTGATAAATTATTTTTCAAGATTGGGGAGGTCGCCGAGATCTCCGGCGTGGAACAACATGTGCTCCGCTACTGGGAGGATGAATTCGATTTCCTGAAGCCCAATAAGAATCGGTCCGGGCAAAGGCTTTATCAGAGAAAAGACGTCGAAGTGGTCCTGGAGATCAAACATCTCTTATACGAGGAAAAATATACCATCGCCGGGGCAAAGCAACGGTTGAAGGAAATCCGGAAACGGGGAACCCAACTGGATTTTGCGTTCGACCGGGAACGGTTCGAAGGATGGAAGGAGTCGATGCGGAAAGGCCTCCAGGATATCCTGAAGATCCTCGATAAGGGGAAGGCCTAAGGTAGTCATACCCCCAACCCATTTGCCGGCACCGTCCCTTGTGGGCGATAAGGATGGATTGGAGGCGAACGGGATAAAAAACCTCCCCGCTGAAATTGCGGGGAGGTTTTTTTTCGGACCGATCAGGCGAATGCCTTTTTGGCAACGTCCACCAGAGCGGTCAAAGGGCGGCAACCGAGAAGCTCGGCATCTTCACGGGCCACCTGCTCCCCGTTCCCATTCAGCGCGATGACCGAACGTTGCAGGTAACGGCTTCGCAGGCCACCCAGGGCCAGTTTGTTGGCCTTTCCAAACTCCTGGTCAACGTCCTGAACGAGATTCGGCAGTCCGCGGCCGGCGTTGGTCAGAATGTCGGTTCCCACCACCACGATCACCTCATCGGCACCCGCGGCTTTGAACTGGGGCATATTGTCTTTCACCAGGTCCAGTTCCTTATTGCAGAATCCACCCGCCCCGGGGAGGGTGATGATCAGGCGCTTTCCCTTGAAATCGTTGATGGAGACTTCCTTTTCCAGGGGAGTGGAGGCGGCTTTATCTACACTCCAATCCGGGTTCAGTTTAATCAGTTTGGCATCAATGCCGGGCAACTTGGCCATAATGGGGTTCCTCTCTTTAAGAATTGCCTGTAAGGTTAGAGAACTTGGTTTCCACTTAGATGAATGACACGCCAAGAGGTTGCAAAAAATTGCACCCCGGGGCTTAAAAAATTCAAGGTTCGCTGATTTTTCATTATGTTTTGGGAATTGACCGGGAAAGTCCCGGTTACTGGGCATGGCCGGATGAGTTTCGGGTATTTTTTAAAAAAACGAATGATCGATATTTGACCGGGCATTTGTTAATCTGGATCAAATCCATTAAATCGAGGGGTTCCATGAAGAGGATGAAAATTTCAGGTTACATTCTCATGAGTGTCTGGATTTGGGCATCTCTTTCCATTTTATCCTGGGCGGAGGAGGGGGCAAAACGTCCTTTTTATGAGTATCCAGGCAATTATCGGGATAATGTCAATGGTCTCAAGGAAAAATTCAAGGAATCCTTTGGTTATGAACTTCTGGATCTGGATGAGGAGTGGCGCCCCGAAGAAATCGAACGCATGCAACGGGCATTTGCGGAGCTTCCGCCGTCCTTTTACAAATTGCCCGACTTGAAAGGGTTTTACCGCATCAGCCGGATCCAGGTGAATCTGGAAGGGAGGGCCACCCCTCCCAATGAAAACGAGACCGATGATGTGAAGGGGGCGACCTTTCCCACCTTCCTTCTGGTTTACCGGCACGAGGGGTCCGTTTATGAGATCAATGTGGGCGAAGACCCTCCCCGGATCGAGTTTTATACTCCCCTCTTTTACGAAGAGGAGGCCGATTTTAGAAACATCGTGCACCATGAAATGGGCCACGCGTTTGACGTGACCCAGGGATTCTTATCTTTTTCCAAGGAATGGATTGACCTCTCCCGGTTTCGGATACTGAACCTCCCCGCGCTGGACGGGAAGGAGAAGGACGATTATCTTTATACGTTCCTGAACGATCCCGAAGTGGATAATTATGCGCCGGTATCCACCCGCCATCTTCCGACCTATTCCCGCTCCAATATGCAGGAAGACTTCGCCAATTCCGTCGCCGCCTATGTCCAATATCCCTATTTCCAGTACACCCATCCCGCGCGCTACGAGTTTTTAAAAAAATACGTTTTCCGCGGGCAGGAGTATTTTCCGGCCGCGCCGGATGCGAAGGGGGACCCGGTCAGCCGGATCCTTGCGGATCTGGATGCCGGTTTGAAGGAAAATGACTGGGATAAGGTGATGAATGTCGCGGTGGAGGTCAGCCGTTCCTATTTCCCCGATTTGGAGAAGAAAATCGTCGAGGGATTCGAAAAAAAGCGCGCGGGGGATTCTTCGCCTGAAACCGCTTACAGGTTGGGGGTTGTCAGTTGTTTTCTTCTGGATCCGGGAGCCCTGACTTTCCGGCAAAACCTGATCCGGGAAGGTCTGGTGTCCCTGGAACAGCTTTTAAAAAATTCCCGGTGCCACCAGATGGCAAGACAAAATTTCGACCGCATGATGGCGCAAATGCCTCCGCTCAATGTGTATTTTTTCCGCAATGACGGGAAAGATGAGATTCAATTTCTGGACCCCGTGCTTCGGGTGGCCCAGGCCCGCGGGTATGTGACTCGTTATCATTGGAAGGTTTATCTGGAGGAAAATCCGGACGTGATACTGTTGGAAGGAGACGAAACCCTCACGCAGGGCGGGAATGGCTCCGTTCGCCTGGTACTGAAGGACAACCAAGGAAAAGTAGTGGCTCTCCCGGCGGAGTCCAAGCTGGTTCTGGAATTGACGGCCCTGCGGGCTCATCGCGAAACGTTCAAGCGGTTTCCGTCGCAACCGGTGAAGGTCGGGTTCGTGGTTAAACCGTGGCTCGATTATTTCGGGCCCAAGGACACTTCTCTGAAAGTGGTTTATCCATTCAGTCAGTCTCTTCTGGAGAAACGGCACTGAACCTTTGACGGGGTTTTCGGAGGTCTGCTCTAAAGCGATCGTACCAGCCGAACGGCCATGTTGAGATTGGCGTATTTCGAGGGCCAGACCTTCACGCCATCCTCGTATTGGACGACGAGGGCGGAAGAATCCTTTTCATCACTACACCAGGTGGTTCCCCCCGAACCCGGTTCGAAAACGGGGTCGAGGTAAATTTCGTCCCCATACTTGTCCGTATTACGTTTCTCCAGATCGAACAGGCCCCAGGCTTCCGCCTCCGTGGGGAATCGCCAGTCTTCAAAACCCGCAAAACGCTGCAGATTGGTGATTTCGATGTGATCCTGACACTTAAACCAGTTCAACCATTTCCGGGTGTCCTGAAACGAGTCGGATTTTTTCCACATGACGCCCGATTTCGTATCGGTGACGGTTCCATTGCCGTTGTCGGTCAGAAAATTGTCTCCCATAAAAAATTCGATTCAAAGGGGGCTCGTTCACCAGCCCTGCCCGCGGATTCCGTATGAACGGGATCCGGGTTTTTCGGATTTAACGAAATCCTCCAGAGAGGGAGGTGGAGGCTCTTCGGAAAGCGTTTCCTCACCTGCGTGAAGCCGGGACTGAATGGCCTCTATCGCCAGCCGTTTCATTTCCTCCTCGTTGCCATTGCACACCTGTAACAGGCGGCGATAGGTTTCCTCGTCAAGCATCAATTTCAGTTCTCTGTCCATAGTAGTAATATTTTAATTCAATCTGCGAATAAAACAAGCAGGGGATCCCGCCGGGAAAATTTTTAATACTTTGCCCGGTTAAAACGGGGAGGAGGTTCTTCGGAAATCGGCTTCCAGGGGATTGTCCGTTTTGGAGGGTGGACTGGCTTCCCCAAGATCGATTACGAATACCGTGCCCCTGGGATTGTTGTCCCGGACCTGAATGGTTCCGCTATGGTCCACGATAATGCGGTTGACGATGGCAAGTCCCAGGCCGGTGCCCCGTTTCTTCGTTGTGAAATGGGGGAGGAACAGCTTATCCCGGCCCTCGGCGGGGATGCCGGTCCCGTTGTCGGAAAATTCGATGTGAACCCGTTTCTTCGATCCGGTCAGCCGGGTATGGATTTCGATCTCCCCTACTTCTTCAAGAGCATCGATGGAATTTTCGAACAGGTTGATAAACACCCGGCGGATCTGCTCCGGGTCAATATTGAGCAGGCTGATGTTGGGATCGAAGTTCCTGCGGATGATTTTGATTTTTTCATGGTCCTTATACATGTGCGCAACATCGTCGATGAGTTTGTGCAGGGGGGTGGGGCGGGGATTGGCGGTGGGCATCCGGGAAAACCGGAGAAATTCGTTCAACAGTTCCTTCATCCCCTCCACTTCCTGGGAAATGATATTGATGCTCTCATCGAATACCTCTCCAAACGCTTTTTTGTCTTCGTAATATTTTTTCTTGAGCCTTTGCGTGTTGAGCTGGATCGGGGTCAGCGGATTCTTGATCTCATGCGCGATACCCTGTGCGACCTCTTTCCAGGCGGCGATCTTCTGCGCCTTGATCATTTGGGTGAGATCCTCGAACACGATGACAAGGCCCATGTATTTCCGGGAGGGATCTTTCAGGACCTGGATGTTGACCAGAAGAGATAAATTGCTTTCTCCCACCCGGATGTCCACTTGCTCTTCATGGAATTCCTTGTTCTGATCGTTCATCCACCGGATCATCTTACGCACCGGTTCATGGAAAGCCGGATCCAGGCTTTCGCGGTAACTGTATCCGAAAACATCCTCCGCCTCGACGTTTAGAATCGATTCCGCTGCCTTGTTGAAGGTGGTCACATGGCCCCGCTTGTCGACCGATACCACTCCCGCGCCGATGTTGTCGAGGATGGTGGCGATATAGTTTCGCCGGCTCTCCAATTCGATATTGGTGAGGGTGAGATCTTCGTGGGCTCTCTGCACCTTCTGCCGGCTTTCGTTGAGTTCCCAGGTCATTTGATTGAACGATTCCACCAGCATCCCGATTTCATCCGTGGCCTGGACTCCGATATTGAAATTCAGGTCTCCTTCGGAGATGCGCCGGGTTCCTTCCGCCAATTGCTGGATAGGCACCGTGATTCCTTTGGCGAAATAAAACCCCAGCCAGATGGCTGAGAACAGGATCAGAAGGGTAATCAGCAGAAAGGTGAAATAATAACTGGCGCTTACCGGGAGTTTCAGAAAACTTTGGCGCTTGTAATCCTCCACCGTGTTCCGGATGGTGGCGATTTTGAGATGGATGCTTCGCGGGAAATGCGTCAGTGAAACGATATAACCCCATACGCTCATTTTCCCATCCACGGTCTGCGTGAGGGGAACCATGACGATCAAAAAATTACCCCAGTTTGTGGACTGGTATTCCGGAATGGACGTGCCGTCCCCGCTCCTCTGGATGAGGTCGTGCATGTCGAAATCGATCCCGTCGGGGAGCAAGGTTTTGTTGACCTCGGACAGGACCGGTTCCTTGTTATTGTCGAAAATGATGATCCCGCCGAGATCGTATTCGTACACTTTATTTTTAATCAGATTATGAAGCTGGGACCGGTTTTCTTTCAGGTAAAGCTTTCCGCGGGTGATGAACTCCTCGATTTTTTTGGTTTGGTTCACCCCGGCTTTTTCCACATGCAGGTAATGCTCCCGGGCGATGTCCATCGAGTGTTTGAGGGTTTGCTCGATCTGGATGTTGAACCAGTTCCCGATGCTGTAACTGAATAATTGACTCGCGACAATGAACAGGAGGATGGAAGGCACCAGGGCCAGAATCAAAAACGCAATGATGAGCTTGGTTTGGAATTTCGAGCCGATAATCTT
>Ga0210019_1001619_pt1 | contig 23549 bp, 19 predicted proteins | sample CryGeyCG2114_020_2_FD_183969 | JGI IMG/M metagenome (GOLD analysis project Ga0210019, IMG submission 183969) | Groundwater microbial communities from aquifer - Crystal Geyser CG11_big_fil_rev_8/21/14_0.20 (SPAdes) (version 2) | ecosystem: Environmental > Aquatic > Deep subsurface > Groundwater ...
GGCGGCGGCCAGGGCCTCGGCCGCGCGGGTGCGCGCCGCCGCAGCGTCCTGCCAGGCGTCCCAGGCCCGGCGGCAGGCCTCCGCCGCCGTTCCCAGACCGCCGAAGGCGTCGAGCAACGCGCGGTGCTGGCCGGGGTTGAGAAGTCGCTGGTTGTCGAATTGGCCGTGGATTTCGACCAGGGCCTCGCCGACGCGTTTCAGAAGGCCGACGCTTACCGGCTCGTCGTTGACGAAGGCGCGCGAACGGCCGTCTGCGCTCAGCGTACGGCGCAGGATCACCGCGCCGCCGCCCGCGTCATCCAGGGGGGAAATCCCGTGTTCCGCCAGTTCGGCCAGGACGGACGCTTCGGGGGCGACCTGGAACGCCGCGGTGACCGCCGCCTGATCGGCCCCGGCGCGGACCAGGCGGGCCTCGGCCCGCACACCCAGCGCCAGCCCCAGGGCGTCCAGAAGGATGGACTTCCCGGCCCCGGTCTCGCCGGTCAGGACGCAGAGTCCGGCGGGAAATTCCAGCGCCAGGCGGTCGATGAGCACCACATCCCGAACCGTCAGGCTTGTCAACATGGGCCGGTCTTCCGCCCTACCAGATCTTCAGCTTGTCGTACCAGGCCTTTTCCTCTTCCTTGGGACGGACCTGCTCACCGGTCAGCATCTCGTAGGAATCCATGTACCATTCGCTGCCCGGGAAATTGTGGCCCAGGACGGAGGCGGTCTTGCGGGCCTCGTCCTTGAGGCCGAGGGCGAGATAGGCCTCCGTCAGGCGGTGCAGGGCTTCCGGCACGTGGGTCGTGGTCTGGTAATTGTCGACGACGGTGCGGAACCGGTTGATGGCGGCCAGGTACTGATGCTGGTTGTGATAGTAGCGCCCGATCTCCATCTCCTTGCCGGCCAGGTGGTCGTAGGTCAGTTCCATCTTGAACTTGGCGTCGCGGGCGAACTTGCTGTCCGGAAAGCGGGTAACGACCTCTTTCAGGCTTTCGAGCGCCAGACGGGTCATCTGCTGGTCGCGGGTGACGTCGGAGATCTGCTCGTAATAGGTCAGGCCCTTCAGGTAGTAGGCGTAGCCAACGTCCTGGTGGGTGGGATGAAGCTGGATGAAACGGTCGAGGGCGGCGATGGCCTCGTCGTAGTTGTTGGACTTGTAGTAACCGTAGGCGGCCATGATCTGCGCCTTGGTCGCCCATACGGAATAGGGATGCTGGCGCTCGACCTCCTCGAAGGTCAGCGCCGCGTCGGCGAATTTGTTGCCGCCCATCTGGTCGACGCCCCGGTTGTAAAGCTCGTCCACGGGCTTTTCCACGTAGGCGGGCTTCTCGTCCTCAAACAGCGAGCAGGCGGACAACGCGGCGCAGACCGCCACGGCGGGTACAAGAATTCTGATCCGATCGGACATGCTCATCGGCGGTTGATCTTTGTCTTCTGGCCTCAGGATACGGCGTTCGGGCCCCCGGACGGGCCGGAGAACGCCAGGCACCCGGAATATACCATGCAGGAAAGCCTTTTCAAAAAGGCCAATCTCCCCTCTCCCCGGGGATTTGGGCCCCCTATCGCCGATCTGCAAGGCCCCGGCGCGCGATGGTGCGGGCGGGCAAACGAAAACGGCGCCGCAGGGCGCCGCCGCTCGACCCGCCGATTCCGCCCGACCGATCAGACGACGGCGGCCTCCGCCTTGATGCCGCCGTCCATGGCGGTCTTGGATTCGTCGCCGCGCAGCACGTCGTAGCACCAGGCGTCCGGATCGGCGAACAGCTTGCGCAGAAGCGCGTTGTTGATGGCGTGACCCGCCCGTTCGGCGCGGTAGGCGCCGATGATCTGGCTTCCCGCCAGGTACAGGTCGCCCACGGCGTCCAGCGCCTTGTGGCGCACGAACTCGTCCACGTGGCGCAGGCCGCCGTCGTTCAGGACCTTGTCGCCGTCGATCACGATGGCGTTGTCCAGCGAGCCGCCGCGGGCCAGCCCCGCCTTCTGCATCGCTTCGACCTCGTGCATGAAGCCGAAGGTCCGTGCGTTGGCCAGTTCCTTGCAGAAGGCGCCGTTGACGACGCCCAGGCGAAGGTGCTGGCGGCGGATCGCGCGGCTTTGAAATTCGATCTCGAAATCGACGGAGAACACCGCCGCCGGGGCCAGTTCGGCGCGCCCCTGTTCGCTCTCCACGGCAACCGGCTTGAGCACGCGGATGACCCGGCGCGCGGCGGAAAGCTCGACCACGCCGGCGGCGCGGATGACGTCGACGAACTGCTGGGCGCTGCCGTCCATGACCGGAACTTCCGGGCCGTCCAGTTCGATGCGCAGGTTGTCGATGCCGCAGCCGGCCAGCGCCGCCATCAGGTGTTCGACCGTGCCGATGGTGACGCCATGATCGTTGGCCAGCGCCGAGCACAGGCGCGTGTCGGCGACCCGGTCCCAACGGGCGGCGACGGCCGCCTTGTCGGAAGCACCCGCGGTCACGTCGGTGCGGTGAAAATGAATGCCGTGGTCGGCCGGCGCGGGATTCAGGGTCAAGGTCACCTCGGCGCCGGAATGCAGGCCTATTCCGGTCAGCGACACCGCCTTCTTCAAGGTCCGCTGGCGAACAGCTTCCTTGGCCGCGGTCTTCGTCTGCCGGTCTTTCCGGACGGCGGTGATCAAACCCATCAGGTTCCCCGTTGCCTTTAATTTTTCGGTTCTTCGCGAACCTTGGTTCTTGATTAACCATTAGTTCCGGCGCGTGGCGCCGCAGGATTGAAGAAATCCCGGGTTCCTGAATAACCAGAACCCGGGATCCTCTCAAATCAACATTTGTTTCTGAATGTTACGGCGTTCCGCCGTCCCTTCAGTTGGCTTGCCGGCGGAGGAACGCCGGGATGTCCAGAAGATCGTCCTCCGTGTCGGCCGAGGGCAGCCGGTCGGCGGGATCGACCCCGCCCAGGGGCGCCTTGACGGGAGCCGGAGCGGCCGGCTGCGCGGCCCGTGCGGGCGCCGCCTGCACCGGCTGCGAGGCCGGCTGCGGCGCTTCCGCCGCCCGCGGCGTCGCCGTGCGGGACCGGATCAGGGCGTCGATGGTGCCCCGGTCGCGTTCCTGGGCCGCCGCCGGCGCGACTGCGGGAGAAGACGCGGAACCGGCCGATTCCTCGGGTTTTTTGGCCCGTCCGGTGCCGGTTACCCGCTCGAACAGGGACAGCCCGCCGCCTTCCCGTTTGGACCGCCGCAGCAGCCCCCCCATCCTGGAGGCATCGGCCTCGGCGTGGGAACCGTTGACCATCGCCGCGACCTCAAAGGGATCGGCACCCGGCGCGGGGCCGTCGAGGGTCTCGTCATCCTCGACCTCGACCGCGCGCGGCGGAATGAAGGATTCCACGTTGCCGGCCCCCGGCATGGCCGCGGGAATCCGGGGCTGCAGTTCGGCAGGGGCGGCTTCCGCTGTTTCCGGCTCCGCCCCCGCGGCTGCGATCGTGGGTTCGGCATGGTTCCCGGCAACCTCGGCCATGGGCTCGGATTCGTACGAATCGGCCGCCGATTCGGCCATATCCGCGATCTCCGGAGGCGCGGCGGGTTCGTCGTGGAAGGCGACAATGGCCGGAGTTTCGGCTTTCGGCTCGTCCGCCGGGCGCGGCACGCGCACCGGCGCGATGCGCTGGGCCTGGTTCAGGATATGCAGGTGAGAGGGCTGCTCGCCCTCGGCCGCCTCAAGGCCCGTCGCCACGACGGACACCCGCATGGTGCCCTCCATGGACTGGTCGAACGCGGAGCCGATGATGATGTAGGCGTCCTCGTCGACCTCGGCGCGGACCCGGTTGGCGGCCTCGTCCACCTCGAACAGCGTGATGTCCTCGCCGCCCGTGATGTTGATCAGCACGCCGCGCGCGCCGCGCATTGAGGCGTCGTCGAGAAGCGGATTGGAAATGGCCGCCTCGGCGGCGTCCAGCGCCCGCCGTTCGCCGGCCGCCTCGCCGGTGCCCATCATGGCCCGGCCCATGCCCTGCATGACCGACTGCACGTCGGCGAAGTCCAGGTTGATGAGGCCCGGCATCACCATCAGGTCGGTGATAGAGCGCACGCCGGAATACAGCACGTCGTCCGCCATCTTGAAGGCGTCGGCGAAGGTCGTCTTCTCGTTGGCGACGCGGAAAAGGTTCTGGTTGGGGATGATGATCAGGGTATCGACGTAACCCGCAAGTTCGTCCAGGCCCTGTTCGGCCAGGCGCATGCGGTGGCTGCCCTCGAACTGGAACGGCTTGGTCACCACGCCCACGGTCAGGATGCCGTGCTCGCGCGCCGCCTTGGCGATCACCGGGGCGGCCCCGGTGCCCGTGCCGCCGCCCATGCCGGCGGCGATGAACACCATGTTGGAGTTCTTGAGCTCGTCCAGGATGTCGCCGATCGATTCCTCGGCCGCCGCGCGCCCAACTTCGGGCTTGGACCCGGCGCCCAGGCCCTTGGTCACGCCGGTACCAAGCTGAATGCGGCGTTCGGCCCTGGAGCCCTTGATCGCCTGGGCATCCGTGTTGGCGACGATGAAATCGCAGCCCTCAAGGTTTGCCGCGATCATGTTGTTCACGGCATTTCCGCCGGCGCCGCCGACGCCGATCACGCTGATCCGAGGCTTCAACTCGGGCGTGTCGTGATCTTCAGGTACTGTAATGTTAATGCTCATTTCTCTGCCTCCGATGATTACTTGCCGCCTGAATAAATGCAACTACGACCGGACCCTCCGCGGATGCATTCAGGGGATTGGTTGAAAACACGTCGTTCACTCCTCGTTTCAGAAATTCTCCCGCAGCCACTGCCCGAACCGCCCGAACGCGCCGCTGCGCTCCTTGATCGGCTGGAAGTCGCCCCCAGCCACCTCCAAGGGGTTTTCCACGGCATAGCGGATCAGGCCGACCGAGGTTGCGAACCCCGGCCCGGAAACCGCCTCCGATAGCCCCTCGACCCCGCGCGGCCGGGCCAGGCGGACCTGGCGGCCGAGCACGTCTCCGGCGAGTTCCGCCAGGCCGGACAGCTGGCTCGCGCCGCCGGTCAGCACCACGCGCTGGCCGATCGCCTTGTCGAAGCCGCTGGCAGCCAGGCGGTCGCGCACCAGTTCCATCATTTCTTCGGCCCTGGGCCGGACGATGCCGACCAGGACCGAGCGCGGCACCTGGGTCTGCGCCGCTTCCCTGTCTTCGCCGATCAACGGCACCGTGATCATTTCCGCGTCGTCGGACGGCGACGGAATGACGCAGCCGAACAGCGCCTTCATGCGTTCGGCGCTTTCCAGCGGCGTCGACAGGCCGCGCGCGATGTCGTTGGTCATGTGTCCGCCGCCAAGGGGAATGACGTCGGTGTGGACCAGTTCGCCGTCGCAGAAGATGGCCAGCGACGTAACGCCGCCGCCGATATCGATGCAGGTGGTGCCGAGTTGCCGTTCGTCCTCGACCAGACAGGCCAGCGCCGAGGCATAGGGTGTCGCAACAAGGCCTTCGATCTCCAGGTGACAGCGATCGACCACGGTGCGCAGGTTCTTGACCGGGCCCGACTGCGCCGTCACCAAGTGCACGTTGGCGCCCAGGCGCGCGCCGTACATGCCGCGCGGGTCGCGCACCCCGCGGTTGTCGTCGACGCTGTAGCCGACGGGGATGGAGTGGATCAGTTCGCGGTCGGCGGGCGTGCCGGCGGTGACCTGATCCGACGCCAGCACGCGGTAGAGATCCGTTTCCTCGATCTCGCGGCCGCCGATGGTCGTTTCATGGGCAACCAGCCGCGACTTGGGCCTGCCGCAGGACAGGTTGACGAAGACCTTGCGGATGTTCTCGCCGACCATGGTCTCGGCGGCCTCGACCGTGGCGCGGATGGTCGCCTCGGCCGCGTCCAGGTCGATCACGCTGCCCGATTTCAGGCCGTGGGACTTCTGGTGACCGATGCCGACGACCCGCGCCGTGACCTGGCCGGAAACGCCCGTGGCGAGGCGCGCGATCAGGCACGAGATCTTGGACGAGCCCATATCCAGGGCGGCGACCAGGCCGCTGCGTGGTTTCGTATTTCCCAGTGGTGTCTTCATTTCGGTCGTCTCGTTCGGTCAGTGGTCTCGCGGTCGTGCGCGGTCGTTCAGGTTTCCTGCCCCTTGGGCTTTTTTGGCGGATGCGGCTTGGCGGCCTTTCGCACGATCAGGCGGTCCGGCAGGCGCAGGTCCAGGACCTCGACGTCGCGCGCCAGGACCTTGTGCTGGCGTTCGTACTCGGCAAGGCGCAGCCAGGCGCCAGCGGGATCGTCCTCGGGAAGCTGCACGTCGATGCCGTTTGCGAGCGTAAGGGTCCAGCGCCGCCCCGACACACGCACGGCGGCGCGTACCTGGGTCATCAGATCCGGTTCCGCCTTAAGGGTTTCCAGAAGCGCCTTGGCGTGCTTGGGGGCGTCGGGCCCGACGACGATGGGCAGGTCGGAAAATCGCTCCAGCCCCTTGTCGAGGATCACCACTCCCTCGTCGTCGATCAGGTGGAACCTGCCCTTGTTCTGCCAAAGCGCCAGCGGCATGCGTTCATCGATGTGCAGCATCACCGTGCCGGGCAGCATGCGTTCGACCACGGCCCGCTTCACCCAGGACAGCTTCTCGACCCGCAGGCGGGCTTCCTCGGGATCGAAGCCGAAGATGGGCGCGCCCCGCGTCAGGTGCAGGGCCGCCAGCAGTTCCTCGCGCGTGGTCTGCGAGCGGCCGGTGACGAAGATGTCGTCGATGCGCAGGCCCGCCTGGGCGGTCTGCCCGACGGTCCATTTCTGTGCCTTGGCGTAGAGCGCCGAAACGACGCCGTTGGTCCACACCCACCAGCCGCCAGCGCCGGCCGCACCCAAGAGAACACACAGGCCGCCCGCCGCGACGGCGCGGCTGAGCCTTCCCCGCAGCACGCGCTTGCGCGGGGCGCTTGGCTTGCGGGCACGGAGTCTGCCCTCCACCCGGGTATCTTCGGTCTGGCTCTTTCCGTCGGTCATCAATCGCACTCCGCCTGTTCCACCATCCAGACGACCAGATCCTGGAAGGACATGCCGGTATGTGCGGCTTGTTCCGGCACCAGGGACGTGGGCGTCATGCCCGGTTGAGTATTGATTTCCAGCATGTAGAGGGCGTCGCCGTCGTAGCGCAGGTCGGCCCGCGCGACGCCGCGACAGCCGAGTGCACGGTAGGCGCGCTCGGAAAACGCCATCGCCTTGTCGTAGACGTCCTTGTCCACTTCGGCCGGGATCACGTGAATCGAGCCGCCGTCGGCGTACTTGGCGTCGTAGTCGTAGAAGCCGCGGCTGGTCGTGATCTCGGTGACCGCCAGCGCGGTGCCGCCCATGACCGAGACGGTCAGTTCGCGGCCGGGGATGTAGCGCTCGAACATCACCTCCTCGCCGTAGTTCCAGCCCGAGCCCTCGAAGGGCGGTTCGTTGTCGCCCTGGCGGACGATGTGTACGCCGACGCTCGACCCTTCGTTCAGGGGCTTGGCCACATAGGGACGCGCCATGGGCTCCTTCGCGCGCGCGGCCTCGATGGTGGCGATGACGTGTTCGGCGACGGGAATGCCCTCGGCCTCGAACAGGCGCTTGGCCGTGGGCTTGTCCATGGCGAGCGCCGAGGCGAGCAGCCCCGAATGGGTGTAGGGAATGCCCAGGATGTCCAGCAGGCCCTGGATGCAGCCGTCCTCGCCGAAGCGGCCGTGCAACGCATTGAACACGGCGTCGGGGCGCGGATAAAGGCGCGTGATCAAGGCACCCACGTCGCGCTGCACGTCGACGGAGGTGACCTGGTAACCGGCATCGTGCAACGCCTTGGCGCAGGCCGCGCCGGAAACGAGGGAGACCTCGCGTTCGGCGGACCAGCCGCCCATCAGCACGGCAACATGTTTCGTGTCATCGCCGCCGCTCATGGCAGGACCTCCCGCGCCTTGGATGCCAGCGGCACGCCGATGCGGCGGATTTCCCACTGCAGCTCGATCCCGGAGGTTTCCAGGACCCGGCGGCGCACTTCCTCGCCCAGGCCTTCCAGGTCCGCCGCCGTGGCGTTGCCCGTGTTGATCAGGAAGTTGCAGTGCTGCGGCGAAACCTGGGCGCCGCCGCGCGTAAGCCCGCGACCGCCCGCCTGCTCGATCAATTCCCAGGCCTTGTGGCCTTCTGGGTTGGCGAAGGTGGAGCCGCCCGTGCGCGATTTGACGGGCTGTGTCTCGCCGCGCGCCTTCTGGATCTCGGCCATGCGCGCGGCAATGGCCGCCGTGTCGCCGAGGACACCCCGGAAGGTCGCTTCCGTAAAGATCACATCGTCGGGCTGGCCGCAGTGGCGATAGGCGAAGGCCATGTCGGCGGGGGAGAGGGCCGCGACCTCCCCCCGGCCGGTCACCGCCCGTGCGGCCACGAAAATGTCGGAAACCTCGGCGCCGTAGGCGCCGGCGTTCATGCGCAACGCCCCGCCCACGGTGCCCGGAATGCCGATCAGGAATTCGAATCCGGCAAGCCCGGCGTCGCGCGCGGCGCGGGCGACGTTGACGTCCATGGCCCCCGAACCCGCGGTGACGGTGTCGCCTTCGGCCGTGATGCCGGCGAAAGCCTTGCCCAGCCGGATGACCACGCCGTCGACGCCACCATCGCGGACCAGAAGGTTGGAGGCCACGCCGATCACCGTGACGGACACGTCGGCAGGCAGGCAGGCCATGAAGGTCGCCAGATCGTCGGCATCCTCGGGTTCGAACAGGACCTCGGCCGGGCCGCCCACGCGGAACCAGGAGAACCCGGCAAGCGAGGCATTCGCGGTCAATCGGCCGCGCACGGGCGGCAGCCGGTCGAGCAGCGTGGCGTCGTAGCGCGCCGCCATCATGCGCCCGTCCCCCCGCTTCTGCCGTTGCCGCCGGAAATTTCGCGGAGCCCGCCGCCCAGTTCCTGCAATTGCTCCGGCAGGGCGTTGGCCCACTGGCTGATGGTCCCGGCACCCAGGCAGACGACGAAATCGCCACTTTCCGTCAGCTCGAGCACGATGCCGGTCAGGTCCTCGGGAGCATCCAGGGCAATCACCTTGCGGTGGCCGTGGACCTTCAGGCCTTCGACCAGGGCATCGCGGTCGATGCCTTCGATGGGCGTCTCGCCCGCCGCGTAGACGTGAGCGACCACCACCGCGTCGGCGTCGTTGAAGCAGGTGCAGAATTCCTCGAACAGATCGCGCAGACGGGTGTAGCGGTGCGGCTGCACCACGGCGACGACCTTGCCCTTGGTGGCATCGCGCGCAGCGGCCAGGACGGCGGCGATCTCCACCGGATGGTGGCCGTAGTCGTCGATCACGGTAACCCCGCCGACGGTGCCGGTGCGCGTGAAGCGCCGCTTGACGCCGCCGAACTTGGCCAATGCGCGTGCCACGTCGGCGTCGCCGAGCGCCATCTCGCCCGCGATGGCGATGGCGGCCAGCGCGTTCTGCACGTTGTGCTGGCCGTACATGGGCAGGTGCAGGTCGACGATCTCGCGCACTTCGCCGGTCTTGCGGTCGCGGATCACGGCGTCGAAGGCAATGCCGTCGAGCCCCGGAGTCATGTTGACGGCGCGCACGTCGGCCTGCGGGCTGAAGCCGTAGGTCACGACGCGGCGGTCCGACACTCGGGGGATCAGGTTCTGGACCTCGGCATGGTCGATGCACAGCACCGCGAAGCCGTAGAACGGGATGTTCTCGACGAACTGCACGAAGGCGCGCTTCAGGGCGTCGAAGCTGCCGTAGTGGTCCATGTGTTCGGGGTCGATGTTGGTGACCACGGCAATGGTCGCCGGCAGTTTCAGGAAAGTGCCGTCGCTCTCGTCGGCTTCCGCGACCAGCCAGTCGCCGCCGCCCAGCCGCGCATTGGTGCCGTAGGCGTTGATGATGCCGCCGTTGATGACGGTGGGGTCGAGCCCGGCGCCGTCCAGCACGGCCGCGATCAGCGAGGTGGTCGTCGTCTTGCCGTGAGTGCCCCCCACCGCGATCGACCACTTCAGGCGCATCAGCTCGCCCAGCATCTCCGCCCGACGCACCACGGGGATCAGGTTCTGGCGCGCGGCGACGACCTCGGGGTTGTCGGGCCTCACGGCCGAGGACACGACGACGACCTGGGCTCCGCCCAGATTGGCCGCGTCGTGGCCGACGTGGACCGCGATGCCCATGGCGCGCAGGCGCTTCACGTTGGAGCTGTCGGCGATGTCGGAACCCTGCACCGAATAACCCAGCGAATGCAGGACCTCGGCAATGCCGCTCATGCCGATGCCGCCGATGCCGACGAAATGCAAGGTGCCGATGTCGAGGGGAAGCGCTCTCATGCCGCCTGCCTCCGGTCGCCGGAACTTCCGTTGGGCATCATCTCCGCCACCATGTCGGCCAGCGTGCGGGCCGCATTGGGCCGGCCGATGCGCCTGGACGCGCGCGCCGCGTGGGACAGGTGGCGCGGGCTTTCGAACAGGCTGGCGAGCCGCCCGGCCAGGCGCTCGGCCGTGAACACGTCCTCGGCCATCAGCCAGCCAGCCCCGGCCTCGTCGACGGCCTGGGCGTTGGCGAACTGGTGGTTGTCGATGGCGTGCGGATAGGGCACCAAAATCGCCGGGCGGCCGACGGCCGTCATCTCGGCGACCGTCGACGCCCCTGCCCGCGCGATGAGAAGATGCGCCTTGGCCAAGCGTTCCGGCACGTCGTCGAAGAAGTTCTTCAGGTCGGCCTTGACGCCGGCCTGGGCGTAAGCCGCGGCAACCCGGCCCAGGTCCTCGGCCCGGCACTGCTGGGTCACGGTCAGGCGCTTCTTCAGGCCCTCACCCAGCGCCGCCAGCGCCGCCGGCACCACGTCGGACAGCACCCGCGCCCCCTGCGAGCCGCCGGTGATCAGCAGGCTCAGCGGACCCGCCTCGGTGATTTCGTTATAGGGAACCTCGCGCGCCGCCAGGACCGCCGGGCGCACGGGCATGCCCGTGACGCGGACCCTGGACCTGGCCGCCTCGGGGATCATCTGCGTGCCGTCGATCGACAGGGCGATGCGCCGCACCCGTGTCGCAAGCAGGCGGTTGGCGCGGCCCAGCACGGCGTTCTGTTCGTGGATCGCCGTCGGCAGCCCGGCCCAGGTCGCGGCCATCATGGTCGGCACCGAGGCATAGCCGCCGAAACCGACCACGGCGGCGGGCTTGAGCCGGGCCAACAGCGCGCGCGCCTGCAGCATGCCGAGGCCCAGTTCGAACACGCTTTCCAGGCGCGCCGTCAGACGCTTGCCGGCGATGCCGCCGGCGCGGATGTGATGGGTTTCCAGGTTGGCCAGCGCGCCGCCGAAGCCGCCGCCCCGACGGTCGGTGATCAGCGCCAGGCGATGCCCGCGCGTGATGAGTTCGGCGGCCAGGGCCTCGGCCGGGAACACGTGCCCGCCGGTTCCGCCGGCGGCCAGCACGACTAGGTTCGCCGTCATGCCGCCCGTCATCGTCCGCCTCCCTCGCCCGGACGCAGGCGGGTCAGCGCCAGCATCATGCCGAAGCCGAGCGCGATCGCCACGGTGGACGACCCGCCGTAGGACACGAACGGCAGGGTCATGCCCTTGGGCGGGATCAGGTGCAGGGTCGAGGCGAGGTTGATCATGGCCTGCACCGCGAACTGGACCAGCAGGCCGGCAGAGGCCAACAGCACGAACAGGTTGTCGTCCTTGTAGGCGCGCGAGAGGCCGCGGATCACGACGAAGGCGAACAGACCGACGATGGCGACGCAGGCCAGCATGCCGAATTCCTCGCCGGCAACGGCGAAGATGAAGTCCGTATGGGCGTCGGGCAACACCTCCTTGACCCGGCCCTCGCCCGGGCCGCGCCCGGTCAGGCCGCCGTTGTGGAACGCGTCGAGCGAGCGCATCACCTGATAACCCTCGCCCGCCGAGGGATCGAAGAAGCGGTCGACCCGGGCGCGCACGTGGCCGAAGGTGAAATAGGCGCCGATGCTGGCGATCAGGAAGGCGAAGCCGATGCCCAGGACCATGACGATGGGAAGACCGGCCAGGAAGAATTGCACCGCCCAGACGGCGGCGACCACCATGGTCATGCCGACGTCGGGCTGCATCAGCATAAGCGCCGCCACCATCAGGAACAGCCCCGTGGCGACCAGATTGCCGGGATAGCCGTCCTGCAGGCGGGCCTGGGCGAAAAACCAGGCGGCGGTGACCGCCAGCGCCGGCTTGGCGAATTCGGACGGCTGCAGGGACACGGGCCCCAGGTTAAGCCAGCGGGTCGCCCCCTTGATCTCGGGCCCGACGGCCAGCACCGCCACCATCAGCACCATGGTCGCGGCGAGGACCGCCATGGCCAGGCGCCTGACACCCTTGGGTGACAGCAGCGAGGTGCACACGACGAGGAACAGGCCGAACCCCAGGTAGAGAACCTGGCGACCGGCGAAGTGATAGGTATCCAGGCCCAGGCGCACGGCCACCGGCGGCGACGCGGCGAGCGCCAGGACCGCCCCCGTCATGGCCAGCACAGCCACGGCGGCCAGGTTCCAGCGGTCCACCGTCCACCACCAGCGGGCCAGGATCGAGTTGTCGGTACGGGCCAGGGTGCTCATCTACGCAGCCTCCCCCGCGCCCGCGGCCTTGAAGGCGTCGGGCGCCTCGGTCGGGTCCAGATGTCTGCCCGGCAGGGCCTCGACCGCGGCCTTGAAGGCGTCGCCCCGGTCCTCGAAATTGGCGAACTGGTCGAACGACGCGCAGGCGGGCGACAGCAGTACGACGGGCTTTTCCGCGTTGTCCTTTTTCGCCTGACGAAAGGCTTGCTCGGCCGCTTTCTCGACCTCGCCCGAGATGGTGAATGGCACCTTGCCGTCCAGCACCTGGCCGAAGCCGAGCGCCGCTTCGCCCACCAGGAAGGCGTGGCGGATGCGCGGGAAGTACTCGGTAAGGCTCGCGATTCCGCCTTCCTTGGGCCGGCCGCCGGCGATCCAGTAGACGGTGTCGTAACAGGCCAGCGCCTTGGCCGCGGCCGCCGCGTTGGTCGCCTTGGAATCGTTGACGAAGGCGACGCCGTCGACGACCTCGACCGGCTCCTGACGGTGGACCAGGCCCGGAAAACTTTGCAGGCAGGCCATGGCGACCCGACCCTCGACGCCGGCGCGGCGACAGGCGGCGTAGGCGGCGGCCGCGTTCTGCCAGTTGTGGGCGCCCTGCAGGGCTGGAATCTCCTTGAGGTCCGTGACCGGAACCTCCTGGCCGTCCATGTCGTCGACCAGCACGCCGTTCATCACGTAAACGCCGCCGTGAACGCGCTTTTCGCCGGAAATGGGCACCACGATCTGGTCGCCGATGTCGGCCAGTTGCTCGTAGATCGCCTCGCAATACCTGTCGTCGACGCCGATGATGGCTGACTTGGGATCGGTCTGGCGGTGGAATATCTGGCGCTTGGACGCGACGTATCCGTCCATCCCGCCGTGGCGATCCAGGTGATCGGGGCTGATGTTCAGCAGCACCGCGATGTCCCAGGTGATGGAGGCCGTCAGGTCGAGCTGATAGGACGACATCTCGAGCACGTAGGTCCCTTCTTCGCCCAGCGGCTCCAGCGTCAACGCCGGCGGGCCCAGGTTCCCGCCGATGTCCGCCTCGCGCCCGGAAAGCTGCAAGATGTGGCCGATCAGCGAGGTCGTCGTGGATTTGCCGTTGGTGCCGGTGATGCCGATGTAGGCGGCGTCGCGCTGGGCGCGGGCCAGCAGTTCGATGTCGCTGACCACCTCGCAACCGGCGGCCTTGGCCAGATTCACCACCGGATGCGGTTCCGGAAAATTGAACGGAATGCCCGGGCTGAGTACCAGGGTCGTCAGTTCCCGCCAGTTGCAGGTGTAAAGGTCGACCAGCGGGATTTCCTGCTCGCGGGCGCGCTGGCGCGCATCCTCGTTGTCGTCCCAGGCCCAGACCTCGGCGTCGCTGTCCATCAGCGCCTTGCAGGTGGCCAGGCCCGAGTGCCCGAGGCCGAGAACCGCGACCGGCATGTGGTAGAAGTAGAACAGGTCTATCATCGCGCGCTCCTCACCGCAGCTTCAGCGTGGCGAGGCCGGCGAGGGCCAGGATGGTGGCGATGATCCAGAAGCGGATGACGATGGTGGCCTCGGCCCATCCCTTCTGTTCGAAATGGTGGTGCAGCGGCGCCATGCGGAACACCCGCCGCCCGGTCAGCTTGAACGAGATGACCTGGACGATGACTGACACGGTCTCCAGCACGAACAGCCCGCCGACGATGGCCAGCACCAGTTCGTGCTTGGTGACGACGGCAACGGCGCCGAGCGCCCCGCCCAGCGACAGCGAGCCCGTGTCGCCCATGAACACCTTGGCGGGCGGCGCGTTGTACCACAGGAACCCAAGGGCGGCGCCGACGAGGGAGCCCATGAACACGGCCAGTTCACCGGACCCTGGCACGTAGTGGATCTGCAGGTAGTTGGCGAACACCGTGTTGCCGACCAGATAGGCGATCAGGGCGAACACGCCCGCCGCGATCATCACCGGCACGATGGCGAGGCCGTCCAGGCCGTCGGTCAGGTTCACGGAATTGGAGGCGCCGACCATGACGAAACAGGCGAGGACGATGAAGCCCCATCCCAGATTGATCAGCACGTTCTTGAAGAACGGCAGGGCCAGCGTCGTCGCCAGGGGGTCGGGCAGGTGCGCGGAAATCCAGAACGCCGCGACCGCGGCGATGGAGACCTGCAGGATCAGCTTCAGTTTGCCGGGAAGGCCCTTTGAATTTCGCTTCGAGACCTTCAGGTAGTCGTCGAGGAAGCCGATGACGCCGTAGCCGATGGTCACGCCCAGCGCCGTCCACACGAAACCGTTCTCCAGATCCATCCACAGCAGGGTCGCCAGCACCGAGGCGACGAGGATCATCAGCCCGCCCATGGTCGGCGTGCCCTGCTTGGTGATCAGGTGGCCTTCCGGGCCGTCGTCGCGGATTGGCTGGCCGCCCTTCTGCCTGGCCTTCAGGACCTCGATCAGCACGGGCCCGACCAGGAAGCTGACGATCAGGGCGGTGATGACCGCCCCGCCCGTGCGGAAGGTGAGATAGCGGAACACGTTGAGGACCGCGAACTCGTCAGCCATGGGGACCAGGATTTCGTACAGCATCGCCCGCCCCCTATTCGCCGTTCACGGCGCGGCCGCGCCCGCCGTTGGGGCGCTCGTGGGAACGGCCGAGCGCGGTCAGGGCATCGACCACGACGCCCATGCGCGAGCCGTAGGATCCCTTGACCAGCACCACGTCGCCCGGCCGTACGGCCGAGGCGACCAGCGGCGCGAGCTTGTCCGACGTTACCGCGTGGCCGCCGCGCATGGCACGGGGCAGGTCGTCGAACAGCCCGCCCATGCCGGATCCGGCGGTGAACACGGCGTCGACGTTGCGCGCGGTCAGGGGGCCGGCCAGCGAGCGATGGAGATCGTCGGACTTCTCGCCCAGCTCCAGCATGTCGCCCAGGACGGCAATGCGCCGCCCGCCGGCGCCGGGTTCGCTCATGCCCAGAACCTCGATGGCCGCGGCGACGGCGACGGGGCTGGCGTTGTAGCTTTCGTCGATCACGGTCAGTTCACCCTCCTCGAAGGGAATGACGAGCCGGTTGCCCCGGCCCTTGGGCGGCGCGATGCGCGCCAGCATGGCGGCGGCCACGTCCATGTCCGCCCCCATCGCCTTGGCGGCGGCCAGCACGCCCAGCGTGTTGATCACCCAGTGCCGCCCCGGCACGCCGACGCGGTATTTCATTTCGGCGCCTGACACATCCGCCAGGACGCTGGTGCCGACGGCGTCAGGCCGGGTTTCGATCACACGCACGTCCGCTTCCGCATGCTTGCCGAAAGAAACGACCTCCCCCGCGCCGGCCCTGCGGGCGGCGGCGGACAAACGGTCGAACATGGGGTTGTCGCGGTTGAGCACGGCGGTGCCGCCCTCGACCAGACCGTCGAAGATTTCCGCCTTGGCGTCGGCGATCTCCTCGACGGATTGGAAATACTCGCTGTGGACCAGCTCGACCGTGGTGATCAGGGCGACATGGGGACGCGCCATCTGCGACAGCGGGCGGATCTCGCCGGGATGGTTCATGCCCATCTCGAACACGCCGAACTGGGCCTCGACGGGCATGCGCGCGAGGCTGAGCGGCAGGCCCCAGTGATTGTTAAGGTTGCCCTGCGACGCATGCATCACGCCCTGGCGTTCCAGGATCAGGGCCAGCGCCTCCTTGCTGCCGGTCTTGCCGACGCTGCCGGTAACGGCGCAAATTTTCGCGCGCGAGCGGTCGCGGGCGGTGCGGCCCAGGGCCTCCAGCGCCTGCAGGGTGTCGTCGACGCGCACGCCCGGGGCGTCGTCGGGAACGCCCGCGAACCCGCGCCGCACGACGACGCCGGCGGCCCCTTTTTCAAGCGCCGCCTTGGCGAAATCGTGGCCGTCGGACGCCACGCCCCTGATGGCGACGAACAGGTCGCCGGGGACGAGGGTCCGCGTGTCGATGGAAACGCCGGTCGCCCGCCATTCGCCCGTGGCGTCGCCTTCCGTCGCGGCGGCGGCCGCGGCCGCGTTCCACAGCACGAAGGGCGTTTTCTTCATGGCCATGGCCTCAGCCCTCCCCCGCCACGGCGGCGCGCGCCGCCTCGCGGTCGTCGAAGGGTAGGATGCGCGAACCGACGATCTGCCCCCGTTCGTGCCCCTTGCCGGCGATGACCAGGACCTCGCCCGACGACAGGTCGGCGACGGCGGTCTCGATGGCTTCGCTGCGATCGGCGATTTCGGACGCCCCCGGCGCCGCGGCCAGAATCTCGGCGCGAATTTGCGCGGGGTCCTCGCTGCGCGGGTTGTCGTCGGTGACGATGACGCGGTCGGCGAGTTCCGTGGCGATGCGGCCCATTTCCGGCCGTTTCCCCTTGTCCCGGTCGCCGCCGCAGCCGAACACCACGGCCAGCGCGCCCGCGGCATGGGGGCGCAGGGCCTTTAGCACGTTTTCCAACGCGTCCGGCGTATGGGCGTAATCCACGTAGACGGCACCGCCGGACGGCTTTTCGCCGATCACTTCCATGCGCCCGGGCGCACCCGTCAGGGTTTCGAGCGCCGTCAGCGCGGCCTCCGCGCCGACCCCGGTCACAGTGGCGAGACCCAGGGCGCAGAGCGCGTTCATGGCCTGGAAGCGGCCCGCCAGCGGCAGGAACAGTTCGCGCTCGACACCCTCCACCATCACGACAATATGCTGGCCACGGGGCTCGGGGCGGGCGTCGAGCAGCTTGAAGTCGACCCCGCGCGCGCCATAGGTACGCACGCGCAGGTGGCGCGCCTGGGCGGCGGCGATCATGGCGGCGCCGTGGCCGTCGTCGGCATTTATGACGGCGGCCCCGCCGTCCATGACCAGAGCATCGAACAGGCGGCGCTTGGCCGTGAAGTAGCTTTCCGTGCTGCCGTGGTAGTCCAGATGGTCACGGGTCAGGTTGGTGAAGGCGCCGGCTTTGAGCCGCACGCCGTCGAGGCGGCACTGGTCTAGGCCATGGCTCGACGCCTCGAGCGCCAAGTGGTCGATCCCCAGTTCCGCCAGATGGGCCAGGTCCTGGTGCAGGTCAGCCGGATCGGGTGTGGTCAGCCCCACGTCGCGAGAGAACACGTCGGACTGGATGCCGAGGGTGCCGGCGCTGGCCGCATGGTATCCGGCCGTGTTCCAGATCTGGCGCAGGAAGCCGGCGACCGATGTCTTGCCGTTGGTGCCGGTGACCGCGGCGATCGTCTCCGGCTGGCGCGGATAGAACCGCGCCGCCAGCAGGGCATAGCGGCGGCGTGGGTAGTCCGTATCGAGCAGCGGCGTCGTCTCGTATCCGTCGGGCAATCGGGTTCCGGGCGGCGCCAGGATGGCGGCGGCTCCCCGTTCCAAGGCGTCGGCGATGTAGTCGCGGCCGTCGTGGGCCGAGCCGGGAATGGCGGCGAACAGGAAGCCGGGCGCGACACGGCGCGAATCACAGGTCACGCCCGTGATCTCCGGGTTCGCTGGCCCCGTCGACAGGCCGCCGTTCATATCGTCCGTCCACATGTCACTGAGCCGCACGCACCTGCTCCGGTTGACGGGAAATGTCCTCAAGTTCGCGAAGGGCCGCGGGTTTCAGCGCGGCCTCGATCTCTTCGGCCTCGGACGGCAGGTCCTTGGCCGCGGCCAGGCGCGGCATGCCGTACTCGGGCGCGATGCCCATGATCCCGGCCGTGCGCTGGACGATGCGGCCGACCGCGGGAGCGGCGACCCAGCCGCCGGTGGCATAGCCGAAGGAGGCCTTGGTGCCCTTGGGCTCGTCCACCACGACGCAGACGACATAGCGCGGCGCGTGGATCGGGAAGGCGCCGACGAAGGAGGCGATGCTGGCTTTGTCCGAATAGCCCCCGGCCTTGACCTTTTCCGCCGTGCCGGTCTTGCCGCCGATCAGGTAGCCGTCGGCTTCCTTCTCGGCGTTGCGGCCCGTGCCGCGGCTGACCACCAGACGCATCAGGCCACGCATCTTCGCCGAGGTGTCGGACGAGAACACGCGCGAGCCGGGGATGCCTTGCGGCGCTTCCTGCGTGAGGAGCGTCGCCGGACGGAAGATGCCGCCGTTGACGGTGGTGGCGATGGCGTTGGCGAGTTGCACCGGCGTGACCGAAAGACCGTGTCCGTAGGAGATGGTTACGGTGTTGATCTCGCGCCAGGGGGCGGGAACAAGGGGGTGACCTACCTCAGGCAACTCAACGGGGGACGGACGCAGGAGGCCGAGCCGCCCGAGGTAGGTCTGTTGGGCTTTGGTGCCCACATCGAGGGCCATTTTGGCTGCCCCGATATTCGAAGAATGGATGAGGATCTCCGGCACGCTGAGCCAGCGGTTCTTGGCGTGGTAGTCGGTGATCGTGAAGCGCGCGATGCGCAGGGGCTTGGAGGCGTCGTAGCCGCCGGAAATGGGCACCACCCCGGAATCCAGCGCCATGGCCGCGGTCAGCAGCTTGAAGGTCGAGCCCATTTCGTACACGCCCTTGGTGGCGCGGTTGAAACCGGCCTCGCCCAGCAGTTCGACCGGGCGGTTGGGGTCGAAATCGGGCAGCGACACCATGGCCACCAGTTCGGAGGTGTTGGCGTCCATGACGACGGCCGTGCCGCCGAGCGCCGAGAACTCCTTCACGGCGTCGGACAGCACCTCGTGGACGACGGCCTGGATGCGCAGGTCGATGGAAAGCCGCAGGGGCGCGGCCCCGCCCGTCAGGCGGCTGTCGAAATGGCGCTCGATCCCGGCCGTGCCGCGGCCGTCGATGTCGGTGACGCCCAGCGCGTGGGCCAGCAGGCGGCCCTGGGGATAGACCCGGCGCTCGCCACGTTCGAACTGGATGCCCGGTAGGCCCAGACGGTGGACCTCATAGTGCTGTTCCGGCGTCAGGTTGCGCTTCAGGTAGACGAAGCGGCCGCGCGAGGCGAGGCGCTTTTCCAGCTTCTCGCGGTCCAGGTCCGGCAGCGCCCGGATCAGCTTGTCCGCCGTCTCCTGTACGTCGAGCACATGCTTGGGGTCGGCATAAAGGGACACGGCCGGCAGCGAGGTGGCGACGACGATGCCGTTGCGGTCGACGATGTCTGCCCGTTCCTGGACCGGGACCTGGGGGTTGACGTTGCGCGACAGATGCAACTCCGCGCGGTCCGTGAACAGCGTCAGGTCAACCACCCGCCAGCCCAGCGCCGCGAAGGCCATGGTGACGACAAGGCCGGTGACCAGCAGGCGCGACCGCCCGGTCTCCAATGCCTCGGCGGCACGGCCCGTGGGACCGCCTCGGCCGCGCGCGAAATCGAACAGATCGCCCTGGTTCGTGACGGACATCATCGCCGCACCTCCGTCACAGCGGCGGGCGCCAGGCCCAGGGCGCGGCGGATCGCCGGCAGGGCATCCTCCAGGGGCTTGTCGCCGCTCGACGCGGGCTGGGCTGCGGCGGGGGCCGCTTCTTGCGGCGCGGGTTCGATCTTGCGTTCCGACGCTGCCACAAGGGGCCGCCAGGGAATGTCCTCGACCTTGCCGAGCTGCCTGGTCGCGATGGGCTCCAGTCCCAGGTAGCGCTCCGACAACATGCGCAGGCGCTGCGGGTCGTTGAGATGCGCCCATTCCGCCTGCAGCACGTGCACGGCGCGGCTGTCGCGGGCGATGTCGCGGTTCAGCGAATCAAGCTGGTCCTCCAGGTCCTGGACCTGGTAGCTGATCATGAACAGGCCCAGCGACATGATCGCCGCGAGAGCGAGGGCGAGGAAGGTGGTGCGTTTGCTCATGGCCGCCTCCTCACGCCGCCGCCCGGGCGGGCGCGTCCGTGCGCACGGCCCAGCGCAGGCGGGCCGAGCGGGCCCGCGGGTTGGTCCGGGTCTCGGCCGCGTCGGGCTTTTCGGCGCCGCGCGAGATCAGGGTGAAGGTCGGCTGCCTGGCGGCGCCGGGCAGGTCGGGCAAGTGGCGCGACGGGCGCGGCCCGGCGCCGGAGCGTTCGCGCAGGAACTCCTTCACCGCGCGGTCCTCCAGCGAATGGAAGGACACCACGGCAAGCCGCCCGCCGGGGGCCAGAAGGGCCTCGGCCCCGGCAAGACCGCGCGCCAGTTCGCCCAGCTCGTCGTTGACGAAGATGCGCAGCGCCTGGAAGGTGCGGGTCGCCGGATCGATCCCGTCCTTGGACTTCTTGACGACGCGGCGGACCAGGTCGGCAAGTTCCTCGGTGCGGGTAATCGGCGCCTTGGCGCGCAATTCGACGATGGCGCGGGCGACGCGGCGCGACGCGCGTTCCTCGCCGTACTTGTAGATAAGGTCGGCAAGCTCTCGCTCGGCCATGGAGTTGACCACGTCCGCGGCACTCATGCCCCCTTCGTCGCCCGTGCCCATGCGCATGTCGAGCGGTCCGTCGGCGCGGAACGAGAATCCGCGCGCCGGGTCGTCCAACTGCATCGAGGACACGCCCAGGTCCAGGGCCACGCCGTCGACGCGTTCGACCCCGACGGCGGCCAGAAGCTCCTTCATGTCGCCGAAGCGTCCGGCCAGCACGGTGAGCCGGCCCGCATACGCGCGGCCCATGTCGGCGCCGATGCTCTGCGCCAGGGGATCGCGGTCGATGCCCCAGACCGTGCAGTCGGCGGCCTCCAGCAAGGCCCGGGTGTAGCCGCCCGCGCCGAAGGTGGCGTCGACATAGATGCCGCCGTCCCTGGGCGCGAGCGCCTCCAGGACTTCGGCAAGCATGACCGGGGAATGACGGGATTGATCAGCCATCGCCGTCCTCCCCGGCCGATGCGCCTGGCCGTTTCGGTAATTTCAATGTCATGCCGCGCGATTTGGCGCGCTCGAAGGCGCCGCCGCGCTGGGCCTCGTAGGCGGCGGGCTCCCACATCATCATGCGCGCGCCGCGGCCGACGAACAGGACCTCGTTCCTGATGTTGGCGTAGTCGCGCAGGTCGTCGGTCAGGACGATGCGTCCCTCCGGGTCCATGGGCAGCTCGCGGGCGTTCTCCAGGATCACGGCGGCCAGGTCGTCCTGGTCGTCGGAGAACACGTCCAGGTCCTCGAGCCCCTCGGCAAGGCGCGTCATGAAGGCCTCGTCGCAGGCTTCGAGCGCTGGATACTTGAAGGAGGGAAAGGCGTAAAGGCCGGAAAAGGGGTCGTCGCCGGGGCGGCCGCGCGACAGGGCCGCGCGGAAGGGCTTGGGTACGCTGACCCTCCCCTTCTTGTCGATCCTGTTGACGTGCCGTCCGACCAGCAGCGCCACGGCTACCCCCTTAGGGCTTCCACCCGATTCCCGTTCGGCGGGGTTGATCGCGCCCGATAAGAGACGTCGTCCCCGCACCCGCAGCACCCGGCCCTTCGGCCCCCGGAAAACCCCGCGATTCCCTCCCGGAATTCCCCGTCGACGCCGTCCCGGACCTCCGCGACCGCCCCGCCCGCAAGGACAGGGCGCGGCCCGGCGTCCGGAAACACTGCGCCATTCACGCACTTTGGGCATCTTTGGGATATCATGGGATAACATGGGCGTCAATGGAATTAGCCTGGGATTACATGGGCCTCGGCGGATCCCGGGCCGGCCGTTAACGAAGGCGAAACCATGATTTTCCCCGCTTCTCACGCCCGGACGGGCGCAGGCCGACGGCCGCGCGCATCCGGGGCACCACGGAAAAAGTTCCGAAGCGGACGATTAAAGACCCCGATCCGGGCCTAAATTTGCCGGAGCCGGGGCATTTTCGGGGCGGATCGGGGAATCCGGGCGGCGTTACCCGTTGGCCAAAAGAGCAGCGAGATCAACGATGACACGCTGATCAGGACGACCGGTCAAATACATAAGACATACAAAAATGATCGGGCCACCGCACAGAATGAGCGACCAGCCTAACAGGGCCGCGGTCGACCATGTTTCGAAGGGCCTGGGCGAAAACACCAACGGGTGTGTTAAGTTGACACCCGTACAGACAACCCCCTACAATCCCGCTTCCATCGCGGTTGGACTCGACTCATACGAGTCGGGGGGAGCAAGGTTGTGGGTATGGAAACACTCAAGTCGGTTACGTCAATTTTCATCCGCACTTTTGGGCCGCTCGGTTTCCTGTTCGGCGGCGTCCTGACCATGATGGGCGAATGGGCGGTTTTACTTTTTGGCGAGGGGCCATTTTCTACATTTCTACAGGGAAATGGCGAACGGATCGGTTTCACCCTGTTCATTTTTTGCGGACTGATAATGGTGCTCCGTATGGAATGGAGATTTAGGGAGCACGAAGAATACTTCGGGAATGAAGCGCAGAAAAAACTTTGGAGAATGGGGATACTGCCCACCCGAGATTACTATCTGAATTATGTTCGAGAGGGTGATTACGGAGTCGTTAATCGTTTTTGGGAAGCTGGGACAGTAAACGTAAACAATGGCCGAGGGCGCTGGGATATCCACATTGCGTGTGAGGCTGGTCACGCGGCGATTGTCCAAGGACTTCTTGAGCGTGGGGTTGATCCAAAAATAACAGACCAAGATGGTTTCACGCCTTTAATGACAGCAGTTCGCTTCAAGCACTCAAAAATCATCGATCTGTTGCTCCACCACGATTGCGCGCTGAATACGAAATCCTCAAAACAAGGTTGTTCGGCGCTATTCGTTGCAGCAGTGCATCACGATGAACCAGAAATCGCCGCAACATTGCTGGCGCATGGCGCTGAAATTGAGTCAGTTGACCACAACAACCTAACCCCACTGATGGCCGCTGTAGCCCAACAACGCTGGAAGGTGGCAAGCCTCTTGATCGACCGAGGTGCGGACGCCAACCGCGTAGATGGAAGTGGCGCCACCTTGATGGATTATACAGCCCTATACAACGCGCCTAGGGAGTTCGTTGCGCGACTTGAGGGCCTTGGAATTAAGAAGTCACCACTAAACCTAAAGCGGGTAAGCGGTGGGTTTAGTGCCCCGGCGGGAATTACCATCAAATGGGAGGCACAACCTAATGTCACGGGGTAAGTACCTCTCCCTTGAAGAAGCCCGCAAACTCGGGAAGCTAGACCAGTTTGCGAAGGAGAATCCATCTCAAGCTGACGGGCGGTTCTGGCCCCTGCTGGACGCCGTGGTTATAGGTTCGCCAGCAGTTCCCCAAACATCGC
>Ga0210019_1001620_pt1 | contig 23546 bp, 24 predicted proteins | sample CryGeyCG2114_020_2_FD_183969 | JGI IMG/M metagenome (GOLD analysis project Ga0210019, IMG submission 183969) | Groundwater microbial communities from aquifer - Crystal Geyser CG11_big_fil_rev_8/21/14_0.20 (SPAdes) (version 2) | ecosystem: Environmental > Aquatic > Deep subsurface > Groundwater ...
TGATGTCGGCGCCGCCCGCCGGCGGGGCGTCGCCTTCGTTGTCGTCTTCCGTGTCGACGGCCGCGTTGGGATCGGCCAATTCGCCGTGGGAGCGGTAGATGTTGAGTGCCGGGCCCGATTCCAGAAGGCCCATGGCCTTCAGTTCCTTGACGCCCGGCAGGTCGCGCAGGGTTTCCAGGCCGAAGTGGTCGAGGAAGCCGTCCGTGGTGCCCCAGGTCAGCGGCCGGCCCGGCCCCTCCTTGCGTCCGCGCGGCTTGATCCAGCCTTCCTCCAGCAGGATGTCCATGGTCCCCTTGCTCAAGGAAACGCCGCGGATTTCCTCAATCTCGGCGCGCGTGATCGGCTGATGGTAGGCGATGATGGCCAGCGTCTCGATGGCCGCCCGCGACAGCCGCCGCGTGACCTCGATGTGTTTGGTCATCTGGGCGGCCAGGTCCTCTGCCGTGCGGAAAGCCCAGGAACCGCCCGCGCGGACCAGGTTGACGCCGCGCCCGGCATATTGGTCCTGAAGTTCCGCCAGCAGCGCCTTCAGGTCCGCGTCCTCGGGCAGACGGTTGGCCAGCACCCGCTCCGTCAACGGCTCGGCCGAGGCGAACAGGACAGCCTCCAACAGGCGCAGATGGCCGCGGTCGACGTCGCTCATGAGCTATTGCTCCTCGCCGTCGGCGCCGCCGCCCGCGACCACGCGGGGTCCGGTGGCGCGGCCGGTTCCTTGGCCGCCGTCGGTGCGGGGTTTCAGGTAGATGGGGCCGAAGGTGTCGGTCTGGCGAATGTTCACTTTGCCTTCCTTGGCGAGTTCCAAACTGGCGGCGAAAGTCGATGCGACCGCCGACTTTCCGAACAGCCCGCCCCGGATTTCCTCGGGCAGATAGGACCAGAGCGAATGCCAATCGGGGGTCCGGCCGAGCAGTCGGCGCAGCCGCTTGAGCGCGTCCTCGACCGTATAAACCTCGAACGGTTCGATGTGCAACGTCCGGTCGCCCTTGCCGCCGCGCCGGCGCTGGCGGGCATAGGCCTGCAGCAGTTCGAACAGGGTCACTTCCAGGACCTGCTCGGTCTCGACCGGATGCTTTTCGGGCGCCCCGCGGGCGAAAAAGTCGCGGCCGAGCTGCGCACGCTCTGTCAGCAACAGACCGGCGTTCTGCATGGCCTCCAGGCGTTGCATCTGGAACGCCAGGGCGGCGGCCATCTCCTCGCCGGTTGGCTCGTCCTCGCCGCCCAGGTCGGGCAGCAGAAGGCGTGATTTCATGTAGGCCAGCCAGGCCGCCATGACCAGATAATCGGCGGCGACCTCAAGGTTCTTCTGCTGGGCGGCGGCGATGAACTTCAGATACTGGTCGGCAAGCGCCAGGATCGAGATGTGAGTAAGGTCCAGCTTCTGGTCGCGGGCGAGCGACAGCAGGACGTCGAGCGGTCCTTCGTAGCCGTCGAGATCGACCATGAAGATGACTCCGCGGTGCACCGTCGGCGTGTCCGGGGTATCGAAATCGTCGCTCATGGCAGTCCTTGTTGTCGGGCCTTGATTGTCGGACCCTGTCCCGGAACCTCCGGGCGCGCCTCGTTTTAGGCGAGTCCGAGGACGGCGAACAGGAAATTCATCAGGGCCTGGGCCGGAACCCCGACCAGCCACCAGAATACGTTCAGGTCCATGCCGAACTGCTCGCCGATCAGCGGCAGCAGGAACACGCCCGTCAGAATAATCAGGATTCCCAGCCGTTCCAACCGGGCAAGCGGTCGGGCCAGGAAGTCCGGCAGGATGCCGACGGCAACCCGCCCGCCGTCGAGCGGCGGCACCGGCAGCATGTTGAACATCGCGAGAATCAGGTTGATCCACACGGAATTGACCAGGTTCTGGCCCGTCCAGCGGGCCGCGTCGGGCGGCAGGTGGGCGACGCTGGTCAACGCCACCGCCGACAGGACCGCCAGCACCAGGTTGGCCCCCGGCCCCGCCGCAGCCACCAGGACCATGTCGCGGCGCGGATGGTTGAGGCGCGAGAAGTCGACCGGCACGGGCTTGGCATAACCCAACATGAAACGCCCGCCCGAGCCCAGCAACAGCAACGCGGGCATCAGGATGGTGCCGAACGGGTCGATGTGTTTCAGCGGGTTGATGGTCACCCGGCCGAGGCGCATCGCCGTGTCGTCGCCCAGCAGGTTGGCGACGAAACCGTGCGAGGCCTCGTGGAAGGTAACGGCCACCAGGATCGGCACGATCCAGACGGACGCCGTGTAGACCAGGCCGAGAATGTCCATGTCTTGCATCATGCGATTTCCTCCGGCGCGCCGCGGCGCGCCGCCTCTCCTCGGGCGAAACGCATGAGCGCCTTGTCCGTCATGATATGGGCGGCCTCGGCCACGGCCGCCATCTCGGTCCTATCGCCGTTGCAGTGCAGGACCACGTCGCAGCCCGCCGCCAGCGCCCGCTGCGTCCTCTCGGTGAAGCCGCCCGAAAGGGCGTGCATGGAGAGATCGTCCGAGATCAGCAGCCCGTCGAAGCCGATGTCGCCGCGGATCACGTCGCCGATTACCTTGACCGAGAAAGTCGCGCAGGCATCCGGATCGACGTCGGTATAGACCACGTGCGCCGTCATCGCCCAAGGCGCCTTGCTCAGGCGGCGGAAGGGGTTGAAGTCCGTCGCCCGCAGGGTTTCGAGGTCCGTCGTCACCACGGGCAGAGCCTTGTGGCTGTCCACCAGCGCGCGGCCGTGGCCTGGGATGTGCTTGAGGACCGGCGTCACGCCGCCAGCCTGAAGAAACGTGACGATGGCAGTGCCCAGGGCAAAGATCGAATCGACATCCGTTCCCAGCGCGCGGTCGCCGATGATGGGATCGGCGCCCGGCCGGGGCAGGTCCAGGACCGGCCAGCAATCGACGGTGATGCCCAGGTCCGCGAGGTCGCGGGCGATCGCCCGAGCGTTGTCCGCAAGGTCCGCCGACGCCTGTTCCGGGTTTTCCAGGTAGGCCGCCGCGAACACGGCCGCCGCCGGCCGTGCCGGCCAGTGGGGGGGACCCAAGCGCTGCACCCGCCCCCCTTCCTGGTCGATGAGGACCGGGGCGGTTTCGTCCCCGACCGCCGCCCGCAACTCACGCACCAGGGCACGGACCTGGTCCGGATTCTCGACGTTGCGCGCGAACAGGATGAAGCCCAAGGGGTTGACGGCGGCGAAGAAGCGCTTTTCCGCGTCCGTCAGGCGTGGGCCTTCGCAGCCGAAGAGGACGGCCCGGGGCGGGCCCTTGGCGCGCGCGTTCATTTGCCGGGGGCGATCACCAGGCACCCCTGTCCCCGCTTGGCAAGCTGGTCGCAGACGGCGCGGGCCTGGGTCTTGTCTCGCACGGGGCCCAGGCGGATGCGGTAGAACACGCCCTTGGCGCCCAGGTCGGCGCGGACGACGTTGACCGCCAGCCTGCCCAGCACGTCCGAATGCTTCTGTTTCAGGCGCTCGCCCTCGGTCTTGGCCGCCGTGGCCGCGCGCGATGCCGCAAGCTGCACCTGCCAGCCGCTGACGGCGGCCGTTTCCGTGACCGCGGGGGCACTCTTGGCAGGCGCTTTGGCGGTGGGCGGCGGCGTGGGTTTGGCGGCCTGCTTCACGGGGGCGGCCTGCTTCACGGGGGCGGCCTGCGGCGCCGGCGGCTGCGGGGCCGCCTGCTGAGACTTGGGCACCAGCGCCATGGGGCCGTTGGCCGCGGGGGCCGCCGGCTGGGCCGGTACGGGCGGCGGCGGGGCGGGTTGCGGGGTCGGCGCCTTGGCGACCTGCAAGGGTGTCAAAGGCTTGGGCGCCGCAGGCTTGGGCGCGGGCGCGGGGGCGGCCGGCAGCAGAGGCTCGGTGGCCGTCTGTTCCGCGGGCGGAGCCAGCGGCGCGCCCGCCGTCTCCGCCGACTGGCCCTGGGGCGGCGCCTTGGGCTGTTCCGGCGGCGGCAGCAGGTTCTCGACCCGGCCCGTCGGCTCCTCACCCTGCATGCGCTTGTTGATGCCGTAGTCGCGGAAGGGAATCTCCTCGCCGCCCGGGTTGTCGGGCCGCACCTTGATGGGCCCCTCGGCGGCGTGGACCACGGGCAGCTGGCCGCCGTCGTCGTCGCCGAGGCCCGCCAAGCGGTCGCCGAATAGGAAACCGCCCAGCCCCGCCGCCGTCACCAGGACCAGCACCAGCAACAGCCAGACCGTGGTCGGAATGCGGCGTTTGCGCCTGGGTTCCGGCTCGAATTCCAGGGCGTCCGAAGCGGAGACGCGGATGTCGCTGGTGGGCCGGCGGGCCATGGGTCGATCCCTCGAAACTCGAACTTTTCTCGACGCGGACCGTTTAGGACGTCCGCGCGTGCAGGTCAAACAGTCGGCGGTGCTCCTCGCCGGCGTATCGGTCGGTCATGCCGGCAATGTAGTCGCACAGATGATGCGCCGTCGCCTCGGTCTCCGGGCCCTGGGCCCTGGCCCGCCATTCCGTCGGCAGGCATTCGGGCTCGCGGATCAACAGGCTGAACAGGTCCTTGACGACGCGCCGCGCCTTGCTGGTCATGCGGTTCAGCTTGTAGTGCCGGTACATGTTGTCGAACAAGAACTTCTTCAAGGCCGCGTCCCACTCGCGCATGCCGTCCGAGAACCCGGCGACGGGCCGGCCCAGATGGCGCACGGCGTCGGGGCTGTCGGGCCGGCTCTCGGCCAGGCGGCGGCGGGTCTCCTCGATCACGTCGCCGACCATGTCGCCGATCATGCGCCGCACGGCCTCGTGGATCAGGTGCGATTCGTCCAGGTCCGGCATGTCGCGGCGAACCTCATGGAAGATGCGCCCGACCAGGGGCACGTCGGCAAGATCGTCGATGGTGAACAGCCCGGCGCGCAGGCCGTCGTCGATGTCGTGGTTGTTGTAGGCGATGTCGTCGGCGATGGCGGCGATCTGGGCCTCGGCGCCGGCGTAGGTGTGCAGTTCCAGGTCCTGGCGGTCCTGGTATTCGGCGATGGCGCGGGGCAGCGGCCGGTTGCCCGAATTGATCAGGGGGCCGTTGTGCTTGACCACGCCCTCCAGGGTTTCCCAGGTCAGGTTCAGGCCGTCCCAGCCCGGATAGCGTTCCTCGAGCCTGGTCACCACGTGCAGGGACTGGGCATTGTGGTCGAACCCGCCGTATGGCGCCATGGCGTCCTTCAGCGCGTCCTCCCCGGCATGGCCGAACGGTGGATGGCCCAGGTCGTGGGCCAGCGCCAGCGCCTCGCCCAGGTCCTCGTTGAGGTGCAGGTAGCGGCAGATGGAGCGGGCGATCTGCGAGACCTCCAGCGAATGGGTCAGCCGGGTGCGGTAGAAATCGCCCTCGTGGTTGACGAACACCTGGGTCTTATAGGCGAGCCTGCGGAACGCCACGGAATGGATGATGCGGTCGCGGTCACGCTGAAAGGCGCCGCGTGTGGCGCTTTCCGGCTCCGGACACAGGCGCCCGCGCGAGGTCTCCGTCCGGCAGGCATAGGGCGCCAGGGGAAAGGCGGAATCGAGGGATCGCCGGTGGGTGTCGATGGTCTCCTCCTTGGGTGCGGGGTCCGGGCCGGTGGAGCGAACAAATGGAACGAAAAAACCCGTGGACACCCGGACCCGGAGATTATAACCCGGGGACGGGAGGTCAACATGCTTGAAATCAAAAGATTGTCGCTTGAGGATGCGCGCCTGCTGATCCGCGGGGCCACGCGCCGGGCGCAGGCCCTCAAGGTGCCCATGGTGATCGCCGTGACGGACGAATCGGGCCACCTGATCGCCTTCGAGCGCATGGACGGCGGCAAGATCCTGAGCACCACCCTGGCCGTCGACAAGGCCATGACGGCGGCCGTGTCGCGCAAGGCGACGCACGAATACAACGCGGCCGCCCTGCCGGGGCAACTGACCTTCGGCATCCACACGGCGCTGGGCGGCCGGTTCTGCATCGTCGGCGGCGGACGGCCGGTGGCGATCGGCGGCGAGATCGTCGGCGGCATCGGCATCTCCGGCGGAGCGCCGGAACAGGACATGGACGTGGCCCAGGCCGGAATCGACCACTTCCTGAAATCCCGCGCGGCAAAGAGGCCGCCGGGAAAGCAGAAAAAATGACGGAAGCCGTTGAATTTCCCGATCATTGAATTTTCACGCCGGGACGCCTAGATTCAGGTCAGCCCCACCCGCGACGAATTAAGGATGTTCTCCATGCCGGACGGCACCCCATTGGCACCCGAGGAAGGGATCCTGATCTCCGACAGCGCCGCCACGCGCATCGGCCAGTTGCGCGACATGGACGGCAACCCGGACCTGATGCTGCGCGTCGCCGTCACGGCGGGCGGCTGTTCGGGCTTCTCCTACGGCTTCGACCTGGACGACAAGGTCAATGACGACGATCTGGTTTTCGAGAAGAACGGCATCAAGGTGGTGGTCGACGAGACGTCGCTGGACCTCTTGAAGGGCTCGGAACTGGACTTCAAGGAAGACCTCATCGGCTCCTACTTCCAGATGGCCAACCCCAACGCCAACGTGACCTGCGGCTGCGGCTCCTCTTTCGGGGTGTAACCCGCCCCACCGATCTGGTACGAGAAAGGCCCGCGTTGCGGGCCTTATCCGTTTGGGGGAAGATCTTGAAAATAGCCACCTGGAACGTGAACTCGGTGAAGGCGCGCCTGCCGCGCGTTACCGAATGGCTGGCCGAGTTCAAGCCCGACGTGGCCCTGTTGCAGGAACTGAAGTGCCAGGAGGACGGCTTTCCGCGCCTGGAGATCGAGGACCTGGGCTACAACGTCGCCATGGCCGGGCAGAAGACCTACAACGGCGTCGCCATCCTGTCGAAGGCGCCCCTGGAGGTCGAACTGACCGCCCTGCCCGGCGACGATGCGGACGACCAGGCACGCTATATCGAGGCCGTGGTCGGCGCCGGGGAACGCCCGGTGCGCGTCGCCTCCATCTACCTGCCCAACGGCAACCCGACGCGCAACGACGACGGCTCCGACCACGAGAAGTTTGCCTACAAGCTCCGCTGGATGGACCGCCTGATCGCCCATGCCAAGGGATTGCTGAAGACCGAGGACGCGTTCGTCCTCGCCGGCGACTACAACGTCTGCCCGACGGACCTGGACGTCTACGACCCCGTGAAGTTCGCCGACGACGCCCTGTGCCGCCCGGAAAGCCGGGCGCGGTTCAGAACGCTCCTCAACCTGGGCCTGACCGAGGCCTTTCGCGCCCTCAACCCCGGCGGCCACCAGTACAGCTACTGGGACTATCAGGCCGGCGCCTGGGCCAAGGACAACGGCCTGCGCATCGACCACCTGCTGCTGTCGCCCCAGGCCGCCGACCGGCTAGCTGGCTGCGCCATCGACAAGACGCCGCGCGGCAAGGAGAAGGCCTCGGACCACACGCCGGTGTGGATCGAGTTGGCGGATTGAAAAACCGCGGAGACAACGAGACGGCGAGCCCCGGCCACACCGATTTTCGTCATTCCCGCGCAAGCGGGAATGACAGACTTGGATGCGGCTGCAAAACCCTTCTCGCCGTCTCACCGCCTCTGTGATTCATTCTTCAAGGCCGGGCCAGGGTCCGGCATTCCTCGTAGCGGAAACACCCCGCCACATGGTCGTTCACCAGTCCCGCCGCCTGCATGTAGGCGTAGACGATGGTGGAGCCGACGAAGGTGAAGCCGCGCTTTTTCAGGTCCTTGGACAAGGCGTCGCTGATCTCCGTCTTGCCGGGAATGTCGCCCATGCCCCGGCGCCGGCCGTCGATCGGTTTGCCGCCGACGAAAGCCCAGACATAGGCGTCGAAGGAACCGAATTCCTTCTGCACCTTGAGGAACGCCAGGGCGTTCTTGCGCACGCCGTAAACCTTCAGCCGGTTGCGGATGATGCCGGGGTCGGTGAGAATCTTTTCAAGCTGCTTGTCGGTCAACTTCGCGCATGTAACGGGATCGAAATAAGAGAATAATTTCTGATAGTTATCGCGTTTTTTTAAGATCGTTTCCCAACTGAGGCCGGCCTGCGCGCCCTCCAGGCAGATCATCTCGAAATGCCGGCGGTCGTCGTGCACCGGCACGCCCCACTCCAGGTCGTGATAGGCTTCGTAGAAGCCTTTCCCCTGGCCCACCCACCTGCAGCGCACACGCCCGTCCTCACCCGTTGCCGTCATCCATGCCTCCTTGCTTCCGTCACTTTTGTTCGCATTTCGTTCCGCACCGGTCAAGGCCTTTCGCATCCTCCCGTCCGGGCCGTGAAATTCCCGTGGCAGCCTGCGCGGAGGCCTTCCCGGCGCCCGGGTTCTGTGGCACGCTCGGCATCAGGCAGGGAAACCCCCTACCCTTTGGGAGGATCTTTCAGACATGAAACGCATTGTGACGACGACTGTCGCCGGCGCCTTGATCGCCGGCTTCGCCTGGGCCGGGGTCCCGGCCAGGGACGCACAGGCCGCCGAGATCAAATGGTACGGACAGGCCGCCTTCCGCATCAAGACGCCGGGCGGCAAGGTGATCGTGATCGATCCCTTCATCACCAAGAACCCCAAGACGCCCGCCGCCGACAAGGACCTGTCGAAGATCGGCAAGGTCGACCTGATCCTGGTCACCCACGGCCACGGCGACCACCTGGGCGACACGGGAAAACTGGCCGAAATGACCGGCGCCAAGGTCGGCGTGAACGCCGACATGGGACATACGCTGCGCATTCTCGGCATCGTCGACAAGAAGCAGCTCGTGCGCTTCAACAAGTCCGGCCCGATCAACCCCATCGGCCCCGACATCACCGTGACCATGACCCATGCCGAGCATTCGTCGGAGATCGTCCATAAGGGCCCGGACGGCAAGGAAGGCATCTATCCGGGCGGCGAGCCGGCGGGCTACGTGATCAAGCTGGAGGACGGCTACACCATCTATCACACGGGCGACACCGGTGTGTTCAAGGACATGGAGCTGATCAACGACCTCTACAAGCCGGACCTGGTGCTGATCTCCATCGGCGGCTGGTTCACCATGGACCCGGCGCATGCCGCCTACGCCATCACCCGGCTGCTCAAGCCCAAGATGGTGATCCCCATGCACTTCGGCACCTTCCCGCCGCTCAAGGGCACGCCGGAGGCGCTGAAGAAATACCTGACCGAGATGGGCTCGAAGACCGAGGTCACGGTGATGCAGCCGGGGGAGGAGAAAGCTTTCGGGAAGTAAAGTTTTTGTAGTATCGTGCAAGGGCGGCCGTTCACACGGTCGCCCTTGTCCCTTCAAGGGGGAGACGTCCATGCGTGCAGCCCGAATGCTCGCTTTGGCAGTTGCCATGACTGCAGCAGTTTATGTGTTTCCGAGCCGAGCAGAGCTATACGGCAGCCCGACCGCAATCATCCCTGCCGAAGTGTTGAAAGATCCTGACCTCGACTACCGATCAGCTTTCTTGCTGATGACGAGAGAGAAAGACACGGTCGGTGCCTATGAACTGTTCCTCAAAGCAGCTGATCGCGGACATCCGCAAGCCCAGTATTTCGTCGCAATTTTTCAACGTGAAGGAAAAGCAGTCGCCAAAGATTTGCCAAGAGCTTTGGAATGGGCAAAAAAGTCTGTGGAAGGCGGTTTCTTACGCGCAGCCGATTTAGTGGGCGCGATGTACCTGCAAGGAGAAGGCGTGGAAAAGTCTCCGGGGGAAGCGTTTACCTGGTACGAAAAAGCTGCAAAGGCTGGCTTCCCTCAATCTCAATTTTTCATAGCGCTGGCGTATACCGAAGGCCTTGGTACATCCAAAGACCCGGCAAAAGCTCTGGAATGGGGACGAAAGGCAGCTGACGCTGGGTTTCCCCCAGCTAAAGGATTTGTGGCCGCGTTAGAAAAGCGCATCCCACAAATTAAAAGGGAAAACGGTCTCGTAACGCGCCTATTGCCTCCGTCTGTCGGCTATACGGAACATCTCGAGAAATTGCACTTGAGACCGATGGAGAACAGCGCAGAAATCGTCGCAGAACTAAAAAAAGACTCTGCAAAACTGAAACCGCCGTACCTCTACGAACTGGCACGCCGACTTTGGCCGACAGACCAATCCGAAGCGATCTCATGGTATCTGGCCGGCTATATGCGGGCTAAGTTCGATGCGTTCAAATGCAAAGACAAGTCAGCGAGAGGAGGTTATCGGTTGCTGTCGGCACTCGCCCCTGAAGTCGCAAAAGGATTGCGGGAGAGAACCGACCTCCTGATAGCAGCTGGTCAGAAAGCGCTGGAAATTGAGGCAACTTATCCGGTCAATACCGACCCCATATGGATTTGCAGGCACGGGCTCGACACCATGATTGCCGGGCTTGAGAAGAAACCCCTCATCGAATACACGACAGACCCGAAGACATGGCCGGAAATCAGAGAAAAACTTAGGTCTGGTCTGTTGGTGGGATTGCAAAAAATTATCGACAAACAAGCCTCGAAGTAGCCGAGATATCAATGCGCAACTGCGCCCCAGGGCGGCATTCAGCGCCAGGGCCGACGGGCGGGCGCGGGCCGGGCGTCGCCGCCCTCCATGGCCTCCAGGGCCCGGATGCGGTCGGCCAGCGGCGGGTGGCTGGAGAACAGGGCCTGCATGCGCCCGGCGTTGATGGCGAAGGCCTTCATCTCGTCGGGCATGGGCGGTGCGTCGTGCGCCCCCTGCAGGCGTTTCAGGGCGTCGATCATGTTGCGCCGGCCGGCCAGTTCGGCCCCGCCCCGGTCGGCGCGGAATTCGCGCCAGCGCGAGAACCACATGACGATCACCATGGCGGCGATGCCGAACACGAACTCGGCGATCATCGAGACGATCCAGAACGCCGGGCCGTGGCCGCGCTCGACCCTGAATACCAGGCGGTCGACCAGAAAGCCGACGACCCGCGACAGGAATATCACGAAGGTGTTCACCACGCCCTGGATCAGGGTCAGGGTCACCATGTCGCCGTTGGCGACGTGGGAGACTTCGTGGCCCAGCACGGCCTCGACTTCCCGGCGGTCCATGGACCTCAGAAGTCCCGTGGAGACGGCGACCAGGGCGGCGTCCTTGTTCCAGCCCGTGGCGAAGGCATTGGGCGAGGCATGGTCGAAGATGCCGACCTCGGGCATCCCGATGCCGGCCTGCCCCGCCTGGCGGGCGACCGTGTCCAGAAGCCACTGCTCGGTCGGGTCGGCAGCCTGCCGGATGACCTTCACGCCCATGCCCGCCTTGGCCATGGTCTTGGACAGGAACAGCGAAATCAGGGCGCCGGAGAAGCCGATCACGGCGGAATAGACGATCAACGCATTGATGTTCAGGTCGACGCCGCCCTGCTGCAGCAGGCCTTCCAGGCCGAGCAGCCGGAAGGTCAGACTGATCAGCGCGACGATCGCCAGGTTGGTGCCGAGAAACAGCAGAATGCGGAGCATGCCACGATATCCTTCGCCAAAAAGGGCGCCCCCGAAGAGCCGCCCGAATATTCAGATATCTATGCCGATGGACCGCCGCTGCAAGGGGCTGCGTCCGGATTTCCGGCCGGCCCGTCAGGCCGAGAGCGTCGCCGCATAGGCCCGCCAGCCGCCGAAACCGGAGATGTCCTTGTGGCGTCCCTCGGCAAGCGCGCGGGGATAAAGAATCCCGTCCACCGCCCGCCCGTCGTCGAGCCGGACCGGGCCGCAGTAAAGGCCCGGCGGCTCGCCGGCCTCGACCCGGGCCCAGGTCTCGTCGCTCATTTCGTAGATCTCGCCGGGCACGGAAATTCCGCCTTCGCCCTCTGCGACCTCGAACATGCCGGGATGGACGTCGCCGATGGAATACAGGCGGTAGGCGGGCGCCGTGCGGGCCTCGCGCAGGAACGTGGCGCCCGCCAGATTTCCGTGCAGGGCCAGCCCGCGCATCAGGGTACCGTTGACGAACAGCCGTTTGGTCACGGCACGCGCCCCGCCGTTGTCACGCCGCGACCCTGCCCTTCCGCCCGTCCGTGCAGCCGACGATCATGCGCAGCATGCGCCGGGGCTCTGTGTAATCGTCGACCGCGCAATGCATGGAGGACCGGTTGTCGAGGCCGACCAGGGAGTTCAGCGTCCATTTGTGGCGATAGCGGAATTCGGACTTCAGCGCGTGTTCGAACAGTTCGGCCAGAAGGTCGTCGCTTTCGGCCTGCTCCAGTTCGACGATGCGCATGGAATAGCCCGGATTGACGTAAAGGATCGGCGCTCCCGTCTTGGGGTGCGGGCGGACGACGGGATGGATGACGTCCGGGTGGGTGTCCTGCTGTTCCTTGGTCAGGACCGGGGTCGCCCCCTCGGTGTTCCAGCCCCAGCGGTGGACGCAGGTCAGGCCGTCGAGCCGCTGCTTGGTCCTGTCCGGCAAGGCCGCGTAGGCGGCCCGCATGTTGGCGACCATGGTGTCGCCGCCGGTGGACGGCAGGTGCGTCGAATAGAGGAAGATCGCGTCCGACGGATTGACCTCGTAGGACAGGTCCGAGTGCCAGAATGCCCCCGCCGGCTTGGCCGTGGTGCGGCTTTCGGGGGAATCCATGTTCTTGGCGATGATCGAGACCTCGAACCCGTCGGGGTGGTGGTATTGGGTCAGGACGTGCGGGACCAGCGGGCCGAACCGGCGCCCGAAGTCGCGCAGCCAGGGCACGTTCTCCTCCAAGTCCGGAATGACGATGGCGACGTGGTCGAGCATCGCCTGTTCCACCTTCCGGAAATCGTCGTCGGCAAGGGGCTCCCGTGAATCCAACCCGTGGATCACCGCGCCCATGGGGGCGTCGAGGGGTTCGACCTTGATGGTCATGGATGGGTCTCCGGCTGTTTTCCGGCCACTATATCACTCACGCGCGCCATCGTTCCACAATCCGAAATCCGACCATTTTGTCGTGCCACACAATACGGTTCGCATGGCGGCACGGCTTTGAATGGTCTAACGTATACCAGTGCCTGTGGGGCGCGCGGGGAGATGTGTCGATGGCCGGCGACGGCTTTGACTTGCAGGCGGTCGAGGGGCCTTTCACGGAACAGACCTGGGATTTCACGGTCCCGGAGTTTCGGTGGCTGCTCGATTATTGGGTCGCAAAGCGGGGCGCGCGGCCCTGCCCGCGCTGGCGCGACATCGACCTGCCCGCCTTGTACAAATTCGCCCCCAATATCGTGGTCAAGGACGCGGTCGAGGGCGGACGCGATTTCCGGGTCCGTTTCTGGGGCACCGAGATAACGGAATGGCTGCGTTTCGACGCCACGGGACGGTTCCTGTCCGAGTACTTCCCCGCCGCCGGACGCGAGGGAATCCTGACCGCTCACCGCATGGCGCTGACCGGCGACATGCCCGTGCGCCGCTGGGGCGTCAGCGTCTATCCCGAGCGCAACTACGTGGCGTTCGAGTGCATCGACCTGCCGCTGGAAGACGACGCGGGCGGGCGCGCCCACCTCCTGTCCATGTGCCTATACCGGATGATCGCCCCCAAGGCGCCGGACACCGCCGGTTAGCGGTCCGCGGCGTCGAAAATTTCGTCCAGTTTCTCGTCGACCTGCACGACAGAAACGATATGCGTCGCGGTCTCGCCGTCGTCGGAGAGGGGCGCGCGCAGCCGGGCGTATTCGCGGTACACTCCGTCGTCCCGCGTGACCTTGGAGAACCACACGATCGGCCGCCGCTGTTCCAGCAGGTATTCGCATTCCCCGAATACCTTGGTGCCGAACAGCCTGTTCCGGCGCACCGACATGCCCGTGCAGTCATAGCCGATGTAGGCCGTGTTGCCGGTTCCCCAGAACCGGTAAACGAAATCAAGGGGATCCCGTTGGACGTCGACAACGATAACGAACGGAATCGTCGCGGAAGCAAGCTCGATCAGGTGGAAGTCCTTCCAGGCCGGCGCCCAACGGCCGCCGCGCAAGCCGTCCCAATAATCGAGCACGTCTTTCAACCTTTTAGGTAGCTCGGCGGTTTCCGCCGATACGGCCTTTACGTCGATGTGCACGTTCGGTCCTTCGGCGCCCTGTGTTTTGCTCCTCCCAATTACAGTCGGAATTCCGACCAATTATCAATTATGTCTAAAGTCGACCCGGCGTTACCGGCCCGGGACCCGGGCGTCCTGGTCGCGCCTGAGGCGCCACAGGACCGAGGCCCCGGGTTCTTCCACCATTTCGACGGTCAGGATCTCGCCGGAACGGACGTCCGCCGCCAGCCGGTTGTTGGCCGCCAGGAAGTACGGCACCGGCGCCCCGGGAACGGCGGCCTGGGCGGACCGCACCAGGGGCTCCAGCCCGTCGATGGTGTGGTGATGGCCGCCCATGTCCAGCACCTCGCCCGCCTTGAAGGCGCGCGTGGCCCGGCCCACCAGGTCGAACGCCTGTTTCGGCGCGCGCCCGCTGGTCGGCATGCCGCCGCGTGCCGCCGCGATGATGGACGCCGCCGCTTCGATCCCCAGCAGGTGCACCGGATTGTGCAACAGCCCGTAAGTGCCGCAGGCGCTGACCGGGATGCCCTTGCCCCGGATCACCCGCCAGGTTTCACGGTCGGCGCAACGTACGATCACGAACACGCCGCCGGCCAGGCTCAGTTCGTCGTCCCGGCGCAGGCAGTTGACGATGTCGACCACGCCGCCCCCGGCCTCCAGCAGGATGCCGCCCTCGGTTTCGGGCCGGAATACGTCGGGCAGTTCCACGGTGCGCGCGAGCGGCGCGTGGAAGGCGTCGAAATCGGGGCGCAGGCCCGTGGCGTTGCACACGAGCATCATCTCGCACAGGTCCGGCACGGACTTGAGCGCCAGGGCCCCCAGGGGTGCCGCCCGGTCGGCCAGCACCTCGGGGATGTCGGCGTCGTCCAGGTTCCAGCAGTCGGCGAAGTCGGGCACGGCGAAGGTCTTGCCGTGATAGCTCAGCTCGCCCATGGCCGGGTGCCAGACGACGTCGTATTCGCTCGCCTTGCCGGCCATCACGACCTCGAGGCCCAGAAGCTCGGCGCGCGAGATCAGCCCGATCAGCAGGCTCGGCTGGTCGCCGTCCGGCAGGGTGTAGACGACGCCCTTCTCCGCCGCCAGCCGGGCCAGCCGCGGCCCGCAGACCGAGGCCATCTCCTTGGACGCCAGGATCAGGTGCTTGCCGGACAGGATCGCCGCCTCGGAAATGGCCGCCGCCGCCTCGGGCGCCCCCGTGGCCTCGACCACGACCTCCACGTCCGTGTCGGCGACCAGCAGCCCGTCCGGCACCACGGCGACCCGCCCGGCCGCCAGGGCGGCCCGCGCCCTCGCGGCGTCGCGGCATATCTCGATGTCCTCGCCGGCAACCCCGCAGCGCAGCAGCACGTTCACCGCCCGGTCGGGGTCGATGTCGGCGACCACGGGCACCTCGATGCGGGGATGGCTCAGCGACTGGGTGACCAGGCTGGCGCCGAATTCTCCCGCGCCGACCAGGCCGACGCGCACGGGCGCCCGATCGGCATCCGTGTAGAGTTCGCGGAAATCGACCAAGAAACCGGACCCCGGCCGTCAGAAGGTGATGATCTGGCGCACCGTATGGCCCTCGGCCAGATGGTCGAAGGCGGCGTTGATGTCTTCCAGCGGTATCTTCTCGCAGATCAGCTTGTCGACCGGCAGGGCGCCGCGCTTGTACATCTCGATGTAGTGGGGAATGTCGCGCTCCGGGATGCAACTGCCCAGGTAGCTGCCCTTGATGGTGCGTTCCTCGGTCACCAGGTTGACGTGCTGCACCGAGAAGTTGGTCGCCGGGTGGCTGAGGCCGCTCGACGTCGTGGTGCCGCCGCGCCTGGTCACACGGTAGGCCAGTTCCATGGCCTCGACCCGGCCGACGCATTCGAACACGTATTCCAGGCCGCCGCCCGTGGCCGCGCGGACCTTTTCGACCACGTCGTTGTCGAGCGCGTTGAACACCTGGTCGCAGCCGAGACGCCGGCCCCAGTCGAGCTTGTCGTCCAGCGCATCGATGCCGACGATGTGCCGCGCCCCCGCCATCTTGGCGCCCATGACCGCGGCCAGGCCCGTGCCGCCCAGGCCGACCACGCCGATGGTCGCCCCCGTGGGCACCTTGGCCGTGTTGAGCACCGCGCCGACGCCGGTGATGACCGCGCAGGAAAAGGTGCAGGCGATGTCGAGCGGCAGGTCCTTGTCGATCTTGATGACGGACGAACGGTGCGCCACCACGTATTCGGCGAAACAGGACACCCCCGCCTGATGGTACAGCTTCTGCCCGTCCTTATGCAGGCGCATGCCGCCGCCCAGCAGCGTGCCGGCGCCGTTGGCCGCCGCCCCCTTTTCGCAGATCGACGGCCGGCCCTCCTTGCACGGCAGGCACTGGCCGCAGGACGGCAGGAAGGCGAACACCACATGGTCGCCCGGTTCAAGCCCCTCGACCCCCGGTCCCACTTCCTGAACCACGCCCGAGGCCTCGTGCCCCAGCACCATGGGCAGGGGCCGTTCGCGCACGCCGGCGACGACGGACAGGTCCGAATGGCACACCCCTGCCGCCGCGACCTTGACCAGGACTTCGTTGGCCTGCGGCGGGTCCAGGTCCACCTCCTCGACCTTCATGGGGCGGGACGTGGCATAGGGACGCTTGGCGCCCAGTTCGTAAACGACGGCGGCTTTGGTTTTCATGTCTGGATGGGCTCCCGTGGGATGGTGTCGATGTGGCTTTTTTCTTACGCCCGGCACCTTATCCCCGCCCAATCCGGGCGGCAAGTCGCCGGGTGCCCGGCGCGACCAAACCGGTTATAACGGAGGCAATCACAAACACCTTAACATTGGGGAGAACATCCATGCTGAAGACCACCGTCGCCGGAAGCCTGCCGAAACCCAACTGGCTGGCCGAGCCGGAAAAACTCTGGGCGCCCTGGAAGCTGGAGGGCGATGACTTGTGGCGGGGCCAGTGCGACGCGGCGCTCGTCTGGCTGAAGATCCAGGAGGACGCGGGCATCGACATCGCCAGCGACGGCGAACAGTTCCGCAAGCACTTCGTGCACGGTTTCCTGGAATACGTCGACGGCATCGACTGGGCCAAGATGACGACCATGGGCATCCGCGACAACCGCTACGACGCCGACGTGCCGACGGTGACGTCCAAGGTCAAACGCCGCGGTCCCGCCCACACGAAATCCACCGCCTTCTGCCGCGAGCACGCCCAAAACGGGCTCAAGATCACCATGCCCGGGCCCATGACCATCTGCGACACCATCGCCGACGAGGTCTACGGCAAACGCGCCGACATGGCCATGGCGTTCGCCGAAATCCTCAACGAGGAGGCCCTGGAGCTGCAGGAACTGGGCGTCGACGTGATCCAGCTGGACGAGCCCGCGTTCAACGTCTTCATGAACGACGTGGTCGAGTGGGGCGTCGCGGCGGTGGAGCGCGCCTTCCAGGGCGTCACCGTCAAGAAGGCCGTGCACATCTGCTATGGCTATGGGATCGAGGCCAACAACCAGTGGAAGGAAACCCTGGGCGAGGAATGGCGCCAGTACGAACAGACCTTCCCGGCGCTCAACGCCAGCAAATCCATCGACCAGGTGTCGCTGGAATGCGCGGGCTCGCACGTGCCGCATTCGCTGATGAGCCTGCTGAAGGACAAGGACGTGCTGGTCGGCTCCGTCGACGTCGCCAACAAGGCGGTGGAGACGCCGGACCAGGTCGCCGCCGTCATCCGTTCCGCCATGCAGTACGTGGATCCGGAACGCATCTATCCCTGCACCAACTGCGGGCTCGCCCCGTTCCCCCGCGACGTCGCCGAGGGCAAGCTGAAGGCGCTGGCGGCCGGGGCCGAGATCGTGCGGCGGGAACTTCGCAGTTAGGTCCGTGCGGAGTTCCTATCCCGCGCAGCAGGAGAGCATTGTGACGTCCTTGCCGAAGCCCTGTGCGGCGAGCTTCAGCCCTTCGACCGTCGTCAGGTAGGGGAAGATCGTCTCGCCGAGGTCTTTCGCCGTCATCCCATGCTTCATCGCCAGCACCATGGTCTGAATCGAATCTGCGCCTTCCGGCGCGAGAATCTGGCAGCCCAGCAGACGGTCGGTCTTCGCCTCCGCCACCAGCTTGATGAGGCCGCGGGTATCGCGCGCGGCCAGGGCGCGCGGCACCTGATCCAGCGGCACAACGGAGGTCTTCACTTCAAAACCGGCCGCCCTTGCCGCAGCCTCGCTCAGGCCGACGCCCGCCACCTGCGGGTCGGTGAACGCCACCCATGGCATGGCGGCATTGTCATAGACGAGACGGTCGCCGTGCAATGCGTTGAGCGCCGCGAGCTTGGCGCCATAGGCCGCCATGTAGACGAACTGGTCGCGGCCGGTGACGTCGCCGGCGGCATAGACGCCCGGCCGGGAGGTGCGTAGGCGATCATCGACCAGGATGCCGCCATTGGGGGACAGCCTTATTCCCGCGTCCTCAAGCCCGAGACCGGCCGAGTTGGGCCTGCGGCCCGTCGCGAAAAGAACCTGGTGCGCCGTGAGGGATTCCACCCGGCCATCGCGTTCGAAGGTCAGTTCGGTACCGCTCTCGACGGCTCTGATCGCCCGGTAAGAGAGCCCGGTCACAACCGATACCCCCTCATCCGCAAGATATCGGGCCAAGGCATCGGAGATTTCCGGCTCGGCCTCCGGCAGGAGGCGGCTGCGGGTGACGAGTGTCACCTTCGTGCCGACGCGGGCGAACATCTGCGCCAGTTCGCAGCCGATATAGCCGCCGCCAAGAACCATGAGCGAAACGGGCTGCTCGATCAGCTCCAACGCGGTGGTGCTGGTGAGATAAGGGACGTTCTCGATGCCGGAAATGTCCGGCAGACCCGGCGAAGACCCCGTTGCAACGATGATCTTGTCCGCCGCGATAACGGTACCGCTCACGAGGACGCCTTGACCGTTCAGCCGCGCCGCCCCTTCGAGATAGGAAACGCCGTCATATTCGGGCAGCAGGTCGACATATTTTTTCCGCCGCAGCGCTGTCACCAGATCGTCCTTGGCCCCGACCAGACGCCCCCAGTCCATGACATTTGCCTCGCCCCCAAGGCCGGGAAACCGGCTGGCCGCGCGGGCGCCGTGCAGCGCTTCGGCGGCGCGGATCATGGTCTTGGAAGGCACGCAACCGACATTGACGCAGGTGCCGCCAATCAGCCCATGCCCGATGAGGGCGACCTGTGCACCCTCGTCGGCGGCCGTGATGGCGGCGGAAAAGCCCGCCGACCCCGCGCCGATGACGACGATGTCATAGCCATTCTTCGGTCTTCCGCCGGGCGGGCGGCATTCCGTCATGTCAGAGGCTTTCCTTGCTCGTTTGTGTTTCAGGCGCACAGCGGGCCGCCGCGCGCTGCCGCCGCCAGAAACCGTAGGCCGTGACGCCGAGGAACAAGGCCAGCATCGGGAACAGCACATAGTCGATCCAGCCGAGCCAGGCGGATAGCCCGACGGCGCCAAGCAGAACCACGAGCACCGGCGTGAAGCAGCAGACCGCAACGATGACCGAACCGACGGCGCCGGTCTTGAGTATGGCCGCATCCTTCATTGGCCCCAGCCTTTAACCGATGCCGGATCATCCGCTGCGCGCGGTATCTCTGTTTCCATTCGTGTCGGGCTCATCCGTCCTTGTCCTCGCCTTTGCTCCGGAAATAAGGTAATCTCTGTAGTTACTACAGACTCAAGAGGTTTATCGACGGCATGAACGGTCACGTAATCGGAAGGGGGGTGTGGCGGGCGGAGCTGGCGCGGCGGACGGGCTGCAATCTGGAGACCGTCCGCTATTACGAGAAGATCGGCATGATGCCGGAGCCGCCGCGCACGGCCGCCGGCTACCGTATTTATGATGAAGCCCAGGTGGCGCGCCTGCGCTTCATTCTGCGCGGGCGGGAACTCGGTTTCTCCCTCGACGAACTGCGCGGGCTCCTCGGCCTGGTCGACCACGGCACGCAGACCTGTGCCGAGGTGAAGGCCTTGACCGAACGGCACTTGTCCGATGTGCGGGCGAAAATCGCCGACTTGCGGCGCATCGAGAAGGTGCTGGCGACGACGGCCGCCCAATGCTCCGGTGATCGGGTGCCGGAATGTCCGGTTCTGGAGACGCTCGCGTCATGAACGGGACGACAGTGCCCTGAGTCCGGGCGGCGGCGGGCACAGCACCTTTTCCCGCAAGCGCCCTTGCCTTGCGGGGCCTTACGGCATTAAACCAACGGTCCCGAATTCAGGATATCCAGCCGTTCCAGGGAGAGCCCCATGGCCCAGTCACCCACCAATAAGACGTTCGACAAATCCAAGCTGCCGTCCCGCTATACCAGCGTCGGCCCGGAAAGCGCGCCGCACCGCTCCTACTACTACGCCATGGGCATGACCGAGGACGAGATCGCCCAGCCCTTCGTCGGCGTCGCGACCTGCTGGAACGAGGCCGCGCCCTGCAACATCGCGTTGTCGCGCCAGGCCCAGGCGGTGAAGACCGGCGTCAAGGAAGCCCAGGGCACGCCCCGCGAGTTCACCACCATCACCGTGACCGACGGCATCGCCATGGGCCACCAGGGCATGAAGTCGTCGCTGGCCTCGCGCGACGTGATCGCCGACTCGGTGGAACTGACCATGCGCGGCCATTGCTACGACGCCATGGTCTGCCTGGCCGGCTGCGACAAGTCGCTGCCGGGCATGATGATGGTCATGCTGCGGCTCAACGTGCCGTCGGTGTTCATGTACGGCGGCTCGATCCTGCCCGGCAAGTTCAAGGGCAAGGACGTCACCGTGATCGACGTGTTCGAGGCCGTGGGCGCCAACGCCAACGGCTCCATGTCGGACGACGACCTGCACGAACTGGAATGCGTCGCCTGCCCGTCGGCCGGGTCCTGCGGCGGCCAATTCACGGCCAACACCATGGCCTGCGTGTCGGAAGCCATCGGCCTGGCCCTGCCCGGCTCGGCCGGCGCCCCGGCCCCCTACGAGACCCGCGACGAATACGCCGTGGCGTCCGGCCACGCGGTCATGAACCTGATCGAGAAGAACCTGCGCCCGCGCGACATCGTGACGCGCAAGTCGTTCGAGAACGCGGCCCGCATCGTCGCGGCCTCGGGCGGGTCGACCAACGCCGGGTTGCACCTGCCGGCCATGGCCCACGAATGCGGCATCGATTTCTCGCTCGCCGACGTCTGCGAGATATTCAAGTCGACGCCCTACATCGCCGACCTGAAACCGGGCGGCAAGTACGTGGCCAAGGACATGTTCGACGTGGGCGGCGTGCCGGTGCTGATGAAGGCGCTGCTGGACGCCGGCTTCCTGCACGGCGACTGCATGACCGTGACCGGCAAGACCGTCGCCGAGAACCTTGCCGACGTCGTGTTCCCCGAGGACCAGGACGTCATCTATCCGGTGTCCAAGGCGATCTCGCCGACGGGCGGCGTGGTCGGCCTCACGGGCTCGCTCGCCCCGCAAGGGGCCATCGTCAAGGTCGCCGGCCTGCACAAGCTGCAGTTCACGGGCACGGCGCGCTGTTTCGATTGCGAGGAGGACGCGCTTGACGCCGTCCTCAAGCAGCAGATCAACGAGGGCGAGGTCGTCGTCATCCGCTACGAAGGACCCAAGGGCGGCCCCGGCATGCGCGAGATGCTGTCGACCACCTCGGCCATCTACGGCCAGGGCCTGGGCGAAAAGGTGGCGCTCATCACCGACGGCCGGTTCTCGGGCGCCACGCGCGGCTTCTGCATCGGCCATGTCGGGCCCGAGGCCGCCGTGGGCGGGCCCATCGGCCTGTTGAAGGACGGCGACGTGATCCGCATCGACGCCGACAAGGGCACCCTGGACGTGGACCTCGGCCCGGAAGAGCTGGAGATGCGGCGCAAGGAATGGAAGCCGCGCAAACACGACTACCAGTCGGGCGTGCTTTGGAAGTATGCTCAGCTCGTGGGCCCGGCCTGCGACGGCGCCGTCACCCATCCGGGCGCCAAGGCGGAAACCCACGTCTACGCCGACATCTAGGGGACGACAAAAAAGGGGAGGCCATGTTTTTTAACGACGTTAAGAAAATATGGCGTCCCCCTTTTTATCCGGTTGCGACGCAGACGGGAAGAATGCGGCCATGGCGGACGCCTTTGCCTTGAACCGCCGCGAACACAAGCGGGAGTCCACGGGCCTGCAGGCGCGCGTGACCGTCGGCGACGCCTCCACCAAATGCACGATCGAGGACATCTCCCCCGGCGGCGCGCAGATCATCGCCTCGCTGGACATGTCCAAGGGCCGCCACCTGACCCTCAACCTCGGCGCCTTCGGCGACGTCTCGGCAACCGTCGCCTGGTGCCGCAAGGGCCGCCTGGGCCTGAAGTTCGTGGCCGACCCGGAAATCATGGCCGAGCTGGTCATCGCCCTCGCGCACGCGGGCTGAGCGAAAAGGGTCGACCACAGAGGCGGTGAGAGGAAGAAGCCGATTGGACTGCTGTTTTCCAAATCGTCATGCCCGGACAGCCGTGGGTCGAGCCCGGCCAGGACAATCTGAAATCTCCTCACTGCCTCGACGCCTCTGTGGTTAAACTTCCTTCATGACCCGATCCCTCGACCTTCCCTTCGTTCGCGCGCAGTTCCCGGACGCCTGCTTCAACGACGGCTGGGCGTTCTTCGAGAACGCGGGCGGCTCCTACGTGCCCAAGTCGGTCGTGGCGCGCATGACCGCCTACATGAGCGAATGCCAGGTCCAGCCCCTTGCCCCCTACCCCAAATCGCAGCTCGCCGCCCGGCGCATGGCCGAGGGCCATACGGCCATGGCCGCCATGATCGGGGCCGAGCCCGGCGAGGTCGTCATCGGCCCCTCGACCTCGATGAACGTCTATGTCCTGACGCAGGCGCTGCGCCCGTTGTGGCGGACGGGTGACGAGGTCATCGTCGCGGTCCTCAACCACGAGGCCAATTCCTCGCCCTGGCGGCGATTGGCCGAGTTCGGCATCGTCGTGAAGGACTGGCCGGTCGACGCCGAAACGGGCGCGCTGCGCACCGACATGCTGGACGCCCTGCTCACCGACCGCACGCGGCTGGTCGCCTTCCCCCATGTCTCCAACATTACCGGCGACATCAACGACGTGGCGGCGATCACCAAACAGGTCCACGCGGCGGGGGCGATGGTTTGCGTCGACGGCGTCGCCTACGCGCCGCACCGGGCCATCGACGTGAAGGCCTGGGACGTCGATTTCTACCTCTACAGTTTCTACAAGGTCATGGGCCCGCATATCGGCTGCCTCTACGGCAAGCGCGACCGGCTTCTGGAAGCCCGCGGCCAGGGTCACCTGTTCTTCGCCGAGGACGACGTCCAGCATAAGCTGAACCCGGCCGGGCCGAACCACGAAACCATCGCGGCCCTGGCCGGCATCGCCGACTATTTCGAGGCGCTCGCCGCGCACCATTTCGACCAGCCCGCCAATACCCTGCACGCCCGCGCGGCCCAGGTGTTCGGTCTCATCGCCGCCCACGAGCAGAAACTGGCCGAGACGTTCCTCGACTTCACCCTGAACCGGCCGGGCCTGCGACTGCTCGGCCGCCACTCCGCGGGCGCCAACGACCGCGCACCAACCTTCTCGTTCACCGTCGAAGGGAAATCCTCGGCCGAGGTGGTGGCCGCCCTGACGACGCAGAAGGTCGCCTGCTGGAACGGCGACTTCTACGCGCCGCGCCTGCTCCAGGCCGTCGGCGTCAC
>Ga0210019_1001624_pt1 | contig 23500 bp, 15 predicted proteins | sample CryGeyCG2114_020_2_FD_183969 | JGI IMG/M metagenome (GOLD analysis project Ga0210019, IMG submission 183969) | Groundwater microbial communities from aquifer - Crystal Geyser CG11_big_fil_rev_8/21/14_0.20 (SPAdes) (version 2) | ecosystem: Environmental > Aquatic > Deep subsurface > Groundwater ...
AGTAAAGATAAATACAGTCTGCAATGTATCTACATGAATTGACCTTGCGTTACCTATAAAGAATGGCTCTGATGCCACTAAAAGTAGAAAGATTAACGCAATGTTTTTTGAAAATAGTTTTTTTATTATGAATAAATTGAATATTATGGTTGCAAATATTGTTGTAACAATTGGAATTAATGCTAATTTATTAAACTCATAAAAGATTTTTGCATCAAATGGATCTATTGTTTGATTGTAAAAATACATTGTATATTTAGGGAAATAATAAACTATAGGCCCAACAAGCCACATAAGAGTTACACCTGGATGATAAAAAATATAAGTTTGATCAAAATTTTTAGTTTTAACCTCGTAAAAGAATTTATAAGAGCGATTAATCCATAAGTTTGCAGTAGGTTGATCGTACTCACCTAGATTGTAAAACAATAAGTAACATAATATTCCAAATAAAATGAATATAATAAAAATTGGATTTTTAAATATGTTAACTATTAACTTACTTTTCATTGATTATGATATAAAATAAACTTTAATAGTTATTATACTCTACAGATATATTTATGAGAAACTTTGGATTTAAATTTTTACGACAAAATAAAGAGTTGGTTTTGCTTGTTGTACTTGCATTTTTTATAAGATTAATTGGTATTTCTCATTCTTTACCTTTTGTGTATAACGTTGATGAACCTACTGTTGTTAGGTCAACAATAATGCTGAGAGAATCTTTAAATCCTGGTCATTTTGATTGGCCACATTTTTATTACTATATTAATGGAATATTTTATTCAGTATTTGTATTATTTAGAGCGTTATTAGGGTTTTTTAAATTACAGAATGTTTTTCCTGTTTTATGGCAAGATCCAGAAGTATTTTATTTAATTAGCAGAGTAGTTACAACTATATTTGCAAGCTTAACTTTAATACCAGTTTATAAAAGTATTAGGTTGTTTTTATCTAAGCAAAATTCTTTACTAACTGTTTTGGTTTTTGCACTTATTCCATATCATGTTTTTATCTCGAGTTTTGCAGTATTAGAGCCAGCCATGTTGTTTTTTATTTCTATTGCAACGTATTTTATTTTAAGGGTTTATTTAGAAAACAAAACCAGAGATTTTATATTATCTGGCATTTTTGTTGGACTTGCATGTTCGGTAAAATATAATGCAATATTTACAGTTTTTCCATTTATTGTTGCCAATATTTTGTATTTTTATAATAAAAAGTCTTCTTTTAATATTTATATTTCAAAAGCTAACGTAAAGAACGTTGGTTTATTTATTGTTATGTTATTAGTAGCATTTTTAGCAACATCTCCATTTATAATTTTTGATTTTAAAACATTTATAAGATCAGATTCGCCTGTTGGTTTTTTTTGGCAGGCGCAAAATTTAGGTAGAGTAAGTTTAGAACTTTATCCATATTTAGTTTTAAAAAACTTTTTGTTTATCTTGCCTAAAACAGTTTCTGTGGCAATTTGGGGGTTATTTATCTATAAGTTTTTTCAGTTTACATATTTGGAAAAACGAAAAGCTACTGAATATATTTCTTTATGTTTTATTGTGATTTATGTACTTTATGTTTCGCAGTTTGAAAGGCAGGCTGATCATTATTTTGTACCATTGTATATTTTTATTATCATATTTTGTTTAGATTTGTTTGAAAAAATATTTAAAAACAAAAAAGCAACTTTAATATTTATTGGGTTGATTATGGTGCAGGTTATTTATTTTAAGATTCTAATTATTAATACTGACTCTAGAACATTAGCCAGTAACTGGATTATGCAACAGGTTGATAAAAAGGAGGTTAAGGTGCTGAGATATGGAGAGTATTTTCCAATATTAGATGGTGATCACATTACAATAGGTAATGTAGATGAATTTTTTTATAATGATTTAGCAGGTAAAGATTATCCAGCGTATATAATATGGTCTAATTATAATTTATGGCCAGATGATTTGGGCACTGAAGATTGGGAAAAGATTAAAACTAGATCAAATGAGGATGGTCAGATTATGTATTTTACAGGTTTTTTAAATTTGGGACCAAATATTGTAGTTTTTCATCCTAATTGGTAGGGGGTTTAAGATAGATAAATAGAATTAATTAGTACTTTGTATTTTTGAGTACGGAAGTTTTTGGATTCTTCGCCAGTAGACTCAGAATGACGAGGGAAGTAGGGTAGATTGACGAAGATGAGAAGGGGGATGGATTCCCGCGTTCGCGGGAATGACGGTGGGGAGGTGGCTTCTTCGGTAGTAACCTCAGAATGACGGGAAAAACGTCATCCTGAGCGACAGTGAAGGATCTAGTAATTTAGATTCTTCGGTCGAATACTCCCTCAGAATGACGGGTGAATAGAGATTGCTTCACTACGTTCGCAATGACGAGGGGGTGGGGTTATCTAAACTCAATTATTACAAATCCATATGCTCTAAGCTTTGGTATAGTTTGTACATTAGAGAATCTGTTTTTAAACAAGCTATATTTATTAACCTTTTTATTGAAATCACTTTCACGAATAACCATAATCTTATCAACATTTGTTTCAGGGATTTTATTAAATACTTTATATTGATCAACTTTTACAATTATTTTTCTTCCAAAATTTGTATAAAGAATGTTTTTATATCTTTCATCTCCATCTGGCATATAAATTACTAGGTTTTGATTATTTTCTAAGCGTTTTTTTAATATTAATCCTAAATTATAGTAATCTTCATCAAACCTTTCGCGTGTTGCCCACTGTGTTTTTAAAGTAAAAAAAATTGAATAGAAGTTAAAAAGTATTGATAGACAAATAGTAAGAAACAAAATTTTATTTAGATATTTTATCTTATAATTTTGTTGAACAAAATATATTAAAAAACTAAGGGTAAGAAAGATAAACGTAAAAGTTGGAAGTAACCTAACAGTGTAACCTCTAAGATCAACAGTAATGATTGCTCCAAGCGTTGAGGCTATAAGAATTGATATTCCTAAGATCAGTTTTTCTAATTTTTCTTTTGTTTGATATTTACTTTTTATATACAGATAAAGAGATGTAATAAATAAGATTAGAATAAATGGGTCAACCATACCTTTAAAGGGGATTTGATATCGATAATTATTTCTTTCATCAGTGTATGAATTTATTGTTAGTTTGTTTAAAACAACATAAGAATTATAGAAAATAGTTTTTATAAACCATTTTTCACTGTTGTGGTGCCATATTGGGTTAGTTATAGAGATCCCCTGACTTCTTCTGAAGTATTCATTTCTATTTTCTTTGTTTGCCCAAAAACTAATCATTGGTGAAATTACTAACATAATGATTAAACACAAGATGAAGAAAAATTTTAAATTTATTATTTTTTTATATAGTAAAAACATAAGTACCAGTACTCCAATAGGTATAACTGCTAAAAAGCTATAATAACTATAAATTCCAAGCCCTAAAAATATTGAGTAAAAATAAAGGAATCTTTTATTTGTAGAATTAATAAATGCAATGTAGAAATTTGCGATTAACATTATAAAAAATGGAACAAGTATAGTTTGAAGACTTAATCTGCTAAATGTATTATGTGTTAGTGCAAAACACAGTGGTAGTGAAATAAGGAAAGCAAGTTTTGAATTTTTAAAAAGTTGCTTATTAAATAAATAATAAAATAAAACTGTAAGTGTACCTATAGTAACAGGGATTATTCTTATTGCAAAAATGGTGTTACCAAATAAAATTTCTCTTGAAAATTTTATTAAATAAATATAAATTGTATTTCGTCCTCCACTTTTCCATCCATAAAAAAATGCAGGTGGATGTTTCCAATCTGCGCTGATAGACATTAAAATCTTGTCAACTTCATCAACATGTAAACCCCAGGGGAAATTTAATATGTCGTAGGATCTAAGTCCAAATGCAATAAGTATTAAGGTTAAAATATATAATATCTCAGTTTTGTTAATTTTCATTATTTATTTTTTGTAACAAATATAACTTATTTTCTTGTTTACCTAGATAAGATTTAAATGGAAATTCTTGTAATTTTATATATTGTTGATTTTCTATCTGATCACTGTCTTGCCAGGATATTCTAAGTGTTTTTTTAAGTTGATCTTGTATATCTTTGCATTCGTAATATAAATAATCTTCCCATTCGCCTGATCCTTCTATATCACAAACTGATTGGTTATATTGATTAGTTGCAAAAGTTATTATCTCATTTCTTTTTTGATTCCAGGAGATATAATCTTTTTCAAAAATTATACTAGTGGATGAGAAAATTATTAAACAACAAGCAGTTAAGACAAGTGCAAAATTATTGATCTTATTTTTAATTATTAAGGATACAGGAAATAAAAGTAAAAAGAATAATAGGTAGATATATCTGTCGTATACAGCTCTAAATGCTAATGTTAAAAGAGTTATAAAAAGAAGATTAAGTGTAGTTGCAATAAATATGGTTTTGTTGGGTTTCTCCAGTTTTTTTAAAATATTGATGTTAATAAAAATGAGATATATTAATACAACAAAACTAATTACACCAATAATTAGTAAACTGGTATGTAGATTATAGATTAAGGGATAATTTACAAACCTATCAGTAGAAGGTATTGCTGAGGGGTAAAAACCTTTAAATGTAAATACATTTTGAAGAGTAGGAAAAGTAAAATGACCTAATAGTTTTTGTATTAACTTAATGATAAAAGGTAATGCTATTAGTGTAGGTAATAAAAATGTTTTAATCGAGAATTTAAATCGTTTATTTAAAATTATAATAGGTATAAGAGGGAAAGAGAACAATCCAATATAGACACTTGAATCAAATAGTCTTTTGAAAAAGATATTAATCATGAAGCTATAATCAAAAAAGTTTTTTAACGTTTCAGTTATTCCTGCTTCTGCATACTCTACTGTTATAGAAAAGTTTTGATACCAGAAAAATGTTAGTACAGGAAGAAAAACTATTATTAAATCTTTTTTAGTAATTTTTTTATTTGTAATTATTATTGATAGAAAAAAACTTATTGCAAAAATAAGACCAATCTGTCGAACTAAAAAAAGTAGGCTTACAGCAATAGAGGTTAGGATTACATTGGAGTAACTATTGTTTTGTAAGTATTTATAAAAACTAAATAATGCTATGGTTGCAAAAAGAATAAAGTGTATCTCTGTCATATACGAATAGCTTAGAAACCAAAAAAATGGGTTTGAGACAAAGGATAGAGCAACTAATAGACCAGCAAGTTTATTTTTAGTAATACTTTTAATGAGGGAGAAAATTAAAAGTGAGCTAAGGAACGCAAAAAAAATATTTAATATTCTTAAGTTTTCAAAGGTAAAACCGAATATCTTTGTAGTAATAAACCCTGTTAATGCTTGAAGATAGAAAGTAGGTGCAGTTAGCGGGTGCAAAGAAAAGTTTCCCTCGTAGAAGTTTTTAACATTTCGAATAAATATTCCATCGTCGTTTACAAGTAAGTTATATGGTCTACCAATTATCAATATTATGAATAATACAATTATAATTAAAAGTAGTAGATGGGGATTTTGCTGTAAGTATTTTCTAAAATTCATATATAAACCATACATTTGTCACTCTATCTACTAATTTCCCGTTATTAATATTGGGATAACATAGTGAACCATTTTCTTTTGAAAAAAGTTTATTTGCTCTGACAGCTACAATTTGACCTGATGTAAAGTTAATTCCGCACTGAGGATCAATTTGAAGGTTCATATTTTTGTTATTTTTATAATCCCGAATAAAATTAGCATCTTGTCGCCAGTCTAAATTATCTTTAACTACATATTTATAACCATTAGATGGTCCGCCTATAAATTCGTTAAAGTATTCTAGGTAGTGTGGGTAGATTTGTATGTTTATTATTGCTAAGTATAAAGTTAAAATTATGATTACATATTTAAATATTTGTTTTGATAGATTGCTTACACCATAAGCAATAATTAGGTAGCTTGTAAGATATGCAAACAAAATATGCCTTACCCCAAGGTTTAATGTATTTAGAAATACTACAAAGAAAAAATAAAAGAATAAAGGAAAGATTGCTACATGTAAGATATACTTATGTTTTTCGTATAGCTGTTTTTTAAAAAATGTTTTTAAGGTATACAGCAAACTGATAAAAAATAAGATCAATATTAGTCCTGGTGTTTTAATTAGGTAAAGTGTGGGGAAATAAAATTTTGTTCCGTGGTCATAATATTTACCCATAAAGTAGATTGGTTTATTGTAATGCCCTTCTTGTGTGTGCCATTTTACGTAATCAAGCCCTCTTATTACCTCTCGTGGAAGTGAGGATGGAATGTTGCCTAGAAAAGTATTATGAACAAGACTTTTTGTTGAGGACGTTACAAATTCAAAACTTTTAATGGGGTCAAGTGTTCCTCTAAATAGAAACAATAGGTTAATGATAAATAAAATAGTAGTTCCAAATATTAATAAATGTAAAAACGTAGCCTTTGTTCTTTTTAAAAGAAAAAGTATTAATAATGTAAGTGAAATATAAATTAATGGAACAACTGCTGTATATTTAGTTAAGAAAGCAATTGTACAAAAGGTAGCCAATATAAAAGCATTTTTCTTAGTTTGTGTTTGTAGAAATATATATAAATAAAGTACTGCAATAAAGCTAGTTAAAGCGCCAATAACATCTGGCGTTGCAAATCTTGAATACGCAAGTGTAGTTGGATTAAAAAGCATTAAAACTAAGAAAATTAAGCCCATTTTATAAGATTTAGTGATTTTTGTTATCAGTTTTGTTACAAAGATGGATAGTAAAAGTACTGCAAAGATATTAATTAATCTTGCATAAAAGACAACCTGCTCTAAATTTTCACCATAGATGTTGTCGTTCATATGTGCAGGTGGAAATTTTACGACTAAGTTTTTGTTAATTATTGTGGGGATACTGAAAATGCTTTGAAGTATTGGTTGTTCGATAAATACGTAATTACTGCCAGTATTTAGGTAGTATGTACCACTTACAATGTGTGCTAGTTCATCTATTGTTCGGGATTTATTGAGGATAGAAAAGAAAGCAGTTAATACAAATAGTGTTGAAATTAAAAATATTATTATACTTTTTTTATTTTTATCCATAGTATTTATTTTAACTGTTTAGTCTTTCTTATGCTAGTTTGTTGAGAGTTGAATTTTGGATTCTTCACTAGTAGACTCCCCGCGTAATGGGACTTTGGCAGAATGACTGGATTCCCGATCAGGTCGGGAATGACGAAGTAGTCAGGTCGGACTCCGAAAGCTTCCAAAATATTAAGTAATAATTTATGCGACAAAACCATTTTAGGTGTTAATGGTATATAATCTATATGTGAAAGAATTTAAAATATTCATTTTTGTTTTATTAATATACATTTTTTGTTTTATTGTTGTTTATACAAGTGGTGTTAATAAGGTGTTAATTCAAAGCGAAGACACAGTTTCTTCGATTGTGTTACCACTAGCAATTATCGAAGGTCATACTTTTTATTTAGATAGGTTTTACCCTTTAATGAGCAAAACTTACCCACAACCTGATGGGGAAGATGAGCCATATTATCTGAAAAAAGTTGATGAGCATTATTTATCATTTTTCCCTGTTGTGGCTAGTATCTTAAGTTTGCCGGTTTTTACTTTTATTTATTTATTTAATTTACCAATTAATTTTGAGGTTTTAGGTATTTTAGGCAAACTTTCTGCAATGATTATGGTCTCACTTTCTGCAATTTTTATGTATAAAATTTTATTGTTTTTAGATAGTGGTAAAACATGGGCATTACGATTAACTTTTATATATGCTTTTGCTACAAATGTATTTGGACATTCTGCTCAAAGTTTATGGCACAATAGCGCGACGCATTTGTTATTAAATATTGGAATTTATTTATTATTAAAGTTTTCTAAGACTTTAAGTAAAACAGATGTTTTTTGGGCTGGGTTTATCTTAAGTTTATCGGTCATAAACAGACCAACAAATGCGGTAATTGTAGGTTTGTTATCATTGTTTTTTATCTTTAAATACAAATTTAAAAACATTGGATTTTTTGTATTAGCAGTTTTAATTCCTATTGTTTTTTATTATTTATACAATAGCCATTATTTTGTTTCTTTTGAAAACCAGGGATACATTACCCAGTTTTTACGAAATATGACAGCTAGGTTTCCTGAAAGTTTACTTGGCTCACTTTTTTCACCAAGTAAAGGTATTTTTATATACTCTCCTATATTTATTTTTTCTATAGTTGGTTTGGTTGAAAGTATTAAAAAGAAAAACTGGTTTTATATTACACTTGGGATAATTTTATTTGTATACATATTAATTTTATCTAAATGGAATCATTGGTATGGAGGGTACTCTTTTGGTTATAGAATGTTTATTGATTTAATTACCTTGTTTATAATGTTGCTTGTTCCATATGTTAAAAGTGATAGCTATAACAAGACTAAAGTTATATTTATTGTTAGTATAATTTGGTCTTTTGTGATCCAGTTAATGGGTGTAGCTTTTTTTGATGGTATTTGGCATAACTTATACGATAAAGGAACATCTAGTTATGCCTGGTTATGGTCGATAAAAGATTCTGAGATTATTTTTAATATTAAGAGGATTTTATTTAAGGCTCACGTTATAACAGATAATACATTTTTGATTAAGAAATGAAATTTATAAAAAATAATAATGAAAATAGGCAAGAGGTTGAGAATCGATTAAGTGAATGTGATTTTAGTGTTGTATGTTTATCTAATCAGCCTTGGGATTTTGAGCTTTGGACAAACAAAAAACAGATAATGAGCAGGATAAGAGATATGGGGAAGGCAGTATTATTTGTGGATCCTCCGCTTAGAGTGTCGATACTAGATAAAGTTATTAAAAAACGTATGACTTTAAGTCACTTATATTCTGCAGTACTAGAGTCAAAAAGATTAAGTGTATATTCGCCTTTTAGATTAACCTTAGCTAAAAGTGTTTCAAGTTTTAATAAAATATTAGAATATTTCCCAATTTTATTACAGGTTAAGGTAATTAATAGTTTTTTTGCTAAAAACAGTGGAAAAAAGGTGTTATGGGTTTACCATGTTGCTTATCCTGGTTTAGAAAAGTTAATTGCAAAAATTGATTATGATATTTTAATTTATGATTTAGTTGATGAGTATTCTGAGATGCCACAATTTAAGTTAGAAAAAGATAAAAAGTGGATAATAGAAAGAGAAAATTGGTTATTAGAAAAATCTGATATAGTTTTTACTTCTGCTCCTGGCTTGTATAGCAAAATTAAAAAAATTAAGACTAATACATTTTACACCCCTAATGCTGGTTCGTTTGATCTGTTTTCTAATCTTGAGTTACTTTTAATTCCAACTGAGCTTGAAGAAATTAAAAAAACTGATAAGAAAATTATTGGCTTTTCGGGAGCAATTGATAGTTATAAGGTAAATGTAAATTTAATATGTAAGTTAGCTGATAATTACCCTAACTATGAATTTATACTGATTGGCCCAACCAAATATACAGATGAAGATAAAGAAGTAGACAAACTTAATGAATATAGCAACATTAGATTATTAGGTACAAAGCAATATGAGAGCTTACCTGCTTTTTTTAAGTATTTTGATGCATATATTATTCCTTATAATTTAAACAGTTATACTGTGGGTTGTTTTCCGACAAAATTTCATGATGCATTAGCTGCTGGTTTACCAACTGTTGTAACAAATCTTGAGGCATTTAGTCCTTTTTCACAGGTTTGTTATATTGCACAAAGTGATGTAGAGTTTATTTTGCAACTTAAAGTTGCAATTGATGAAAATACTGATGAAAAGAGAGAGCAAAGAATACAAGTGGCAAGTCAAAATACTTGGGATCAAAAATTAGACAAACAGATTAAAATAATATGCAATTACTAAAAAAGTTACAATTTATACTTGGAATATTGGTTGCAATAATTAGTGCAGTTATTTTGGCTGAATTAGTTAAAAAGGCATTTTTCACTCTCTCTATATCAGATTTTTCAACCTATTATTACATTCCTAAGGCAGTACTACACATTGCACGCCCAGAACATCCTTACAGTAATCTTGTGCCATATTACCCATTTTTTTATCCTCCTCAATCGATCCCTCTTTTTGGTTTGTTAAGTTATTTTCCGTTATATATGGCTAAATATTTATGGACAATAATTAATGTGGTTTTGTCTTTTTCTTCAATTTATATAATCAATAGTTTTTTTAATAAAAAGATAGGTTTAGAATTTTGGGTTATGATACTTGGAATGGTAAGTTTTTTCCCGTTCCAATTTACCATTACAGATGGTCAGTTTAATATCGTAATTTTTTTTATCTTTGTGCTTATTGCTTTATTATTAATGCAAAAAGATTATTTTAAACTGAGTATACCACTTGCTGTTGGGGTAATTACTAAGATTAGCCCATTGGTAGTCCTTTTATATTTAATTATAAAGAAAAAATATAAAGCAATTTTTTATACTCTTTTGTTTATCTTGCTTTTTACCATAATTGCAGAAGTTTTGATTAGCAAAGGGATAACTGTTTATTACCTACGACATGTATTAGATGATGTTTCAAAACAGGCATCAACTCCAAGTTTTATGGATCAATCTATTTTAGGGTTACTAAGAAGGTTTGAATTTAGTGATTTAAATATATTTAATTTGAATTTATCCTCTAATGTAATAAGGTCATTGATTTCTTATGCTATAACTGGAATTTTAGTCTCCTTATTATTTATTATTGAATATTTTAAAAAAACAAAGAGTAAGTCAAATTTTTTAATTATTTATTCATCTTTAGTACTAATTGGTCTTATTGGCACAGGGTTAGCTTGGTACCACCAGTTTATCGTTTTGTTACTTCCAATTTATGTTGGTTTTTTATATGTATCAAGATTAAATGAAAAAGTTAAATATTTATTGATAGGATTTCTTTTTTTAGCGTATATATTAATGAGTATTAACTTTATGGGTGTATTTAAAGGGTATTTGCAATTAACATCGTTATTTGCTGCGGTAATTGGATATTTAGTTTTAATATATGTAATTAAATATGAGCCTAAAAATGTTTCAAATTTTCAGTTTAGTAAAGTACAAAACCAAACCATTAGTACCTTTTTTCTTGTAGTGTTTGTTATCTCAATTAACCCACTTACTTTAGGGGAGGTTTTAAAAGAGGGTAGAGATAGAGTTAGAGTGCGTAATATTGATCTTTTAGGAGGGGTGCTTTCAAAATATAAGCCTGATTTTAAACAAGGAGAGGCAAATAGTTTTAACAGAAGTGAAAAAGTTGACGAAGGGTATATCTTGTTTCAAAACGCTCAAGGTGATTTTAGACAAGCAGTATCTATATTGCCACTTGATCCTATCAATAACAAAAACTATAACTTTTCATTTGAATCTAAGTCTAAAAATGACTTTGTGTTAGCTACTAGGCTTGAGAGCAAGGTGTATTTACAGAGATTTGGACAATATTATAGGTTTGCTTGTGTTAATGATAATTGCAGTACAAAACAAGATATAGAGTAAAATGAAAAAAATATTATACCTAAGCCGTTCTGGACAGTTTGGAGGGATGGAAAAACATATTTTAGATTTGATAAAAAGTGTAAATAATGATTATCAGGCTCATATTTTTTGTGCAGAGGGTGAGATGGTAAAAGAGTATGCCAAAGCTTCTGCAATTGTAAGATATGTTATCCCTCAAAACTCTATAGATTTTTCGTACATGAAAAAGGTTAGACAGTACGTGATAAATAATCAGATAAATATAGTGCACTCACATGAACTTGAGGTTAGTATTTTAGGATTAATTGCAGTTGCTGATTTAAAAAATGTTAAAAAAATTATGCATATCCATACTCCAATTACTAGTTGGAAGCATAATATAACAGGAAAACTTTTTAAAGCACCATTAAATTTTATAGCAAACTTTATAGTTGGTAATTTTATTGCAGATAGGGTAATAGCATTAACTGAGTCAATTAGAGAAGAGCGAGTTAAAAAGGAATTAATTAGAAACTCTAAAATTGTAATGATACCTAATTCGATAAATACTGATGATTTTAGTGTGGGAAAAGAGTTAAAGGAAAGATATAAGAATGAGATTTTAGATAGGTATAAGATACCAGCAGATAGAATAATAATTGGTAATTTAAGTAGGTTAACTAGAGAAAAGGGGCATAATTTACTAATTACCGCATTTGCAAAGCAATATAAAGGTGAAAATTACCATCTGTTAATTGCAGGTGGTGGGGAATTAGCAGGTGAATATGATAATTTGATTAAACAATTAGATATATATAGTCAATGTACTATTACAGGTATTTTTGCTGAAGAAGATAAGGTCAAACTATACAGCGCATTTGATTATTTTGTTTTCCCGTCCTTAGCTGAAGGATTTGGTTATGTTTTGGTTGAGGCAATGAGCATGGGGTTACCAATTTTAGCCTCAAATATTGAAGTTTTACATGATGTTTCTGAAAATAATATTAATTTTTTCAAGGTTGGTGATGTTGAGGACTTGTCGGTAAAGTTAACTGGATTTATCCTAGCACCTTATAACTATCAAGAACTACAGAAAAATTACCTACAAGTTTTGAATAAATACTCTTTTACTAGTTTTAAGAATAACTACTTAAGTTTATATAATAGCTTGCTATGAATATATTATTTCAATCTAAATCTGATTTATATAACCCACGTGGAGGAGATACTATTCAGATGGAGAAGTTGTCAGAAGAGATAAGAAAACTAGGTCATAATGTTGATATTAATTTAACAATTAACCCAGATTTAGAAAGGTATGACATTGTTAATATCTTTAATATTAACCATATAGTTGAATTTTACCCCCAGTTTAAAAATGCAAAAAAACAGAATAAAAAGGTTGTAATTTCTGCAATTTATCATTCGATGCGAGATATCAAGACCTGGGAAAAATTAAATTCGTATGGATTTAGAAAGTTATTAAATAGTTTAGGTATTACTAATCAGTATGTACGGGACTATCTTAAAAACATTTATAAGATTATTTTTGAGAAAAAATACGATAAGATTTTGCCCCTTATTAATCAGATGATTATTGGTACAAAAAAACAACAAAAAGAAGTGATAGAAAATTGTGATATGGTTTTTGTGCAGACATTACGAGAGGTAGAAGATATAAAAACGGAGCTTGATATTTCTGATTTCAGGTTTGGGCATGTGGTAAATGGCGTTGATACTAGTTATGCAGATTTAAGTGCTGAGGAAATAAAAAACAAGTATAAATTAGATAAATACATCTTAGAGGTAGGAAGGATTGAACCTAGAAAAAATCAATTAATGGTAATTGATGCGTATGAAAAGTTGGCTGCCGAAGGAAAGCTAGGTAACGATATAAAGTTAGTTTTTGCAGGTGATAAAAATGCACATCACCAATCATATTTTTTAAAGTTTACAGCAAGAATAACTAATAATTCTAATATTATTTATTTAGGGTTTATGCCCTATTCTGATATACAGCACTTGATGACAGGAGCAATGGTGCATGTTTATCCTAGTTGGTTTGAAACCACTGGCTTACTTAATATTGAGGCATTATGGGCTGGAACCAAGGTTGTAACATCAGGAGCTAGAACTAAAGAATATGTTAAGGATTATGGTCACTATTGCAACCCCTCAGATCTTAATTCTATTGCAGATGCTATAATTAAATCATTAAACTCTGATATAGATTTTCGTGAGGTTAAAAGATATATAAAAGATAATTTTACTTGGGAAATAGCTGCAAAGCAGTGTGTACGTTATTACGAAGAGATTTTATATGGAAACACAAATTAGTATTGTAGTAGTCCTAATACTTTCAGGTGTATTTTTTACTCTTGGATATAAAAAATCATTATTAGGTTTATATCTATTAACTCCTTTAGTTATCTTAATGCATAAACAAAATTTTAGTTTGTTTGGGGTCTGGGATCTATTGCCGATAAGGCTTGCGACCTTGTTTTTAATTTCTGGTTATTTTGTTCAAATTTATAGATCAAAACAAATCTTACTTTCAGTTAACTCATATAAACAAAACCCATTTTTGTTAGGTTTTATTGCATTAGTTGGAGCGATTGTTTTGTCTTTTTTTAACACAATAAGTTTTCAGGAGAGTATTCAGCTGTTTTCATTTTTATTGTTACAAGTAGCATTAATCTTTATTGCATTTGATTTAGTTGATACTCACAAAAAGTTTTTTAATTGGTTTAACGTATTTGTTTATACAATATTTGGTAGTTTAATTTTTGCTGTTTTTCAGTATTGGTATTTTTTACAATATGGAAAACCTATTGGAGCATTATGGTATATACCCGGCGTTTATGTAAGGTTAGGCTCGTTGTTTTGGGATGTAAATCATTATGGAGCTTTTTTGGTAGCAGGGTTGTTTATGACATTTTCTTATTTCCTTTTGGCTAAAGGGTATAAGAAATATTTTTCACTTTTTACCTCAATTTTTATTATTCCGATCTTAATACTTACAAATTCCCGTAGCTCGTGGGGAGGAGCCTTTGTTGGTGCAATAATTTATGCAATATTGCTTTATATTAACGGGTATAAAAAATTTATTATCTCAAGTCTATTATCTCTCTTAATTTTAATAATTAGTGTGTTTTCATATATTGAGATTAAAACTGATTTTTCATTTACAACTTGGTATGCAAATTATACCCATACAAGGCTTGATTCATCGGAATCACATATGATCTTAATTAAAAAGGCGTGGGAAGTATTTAAAGAACATCAAATTATCGGTGGTGGATATGGAAACTTTAATGAGCAATTAAGAACTTTAAATGCAAAGGATAATGAGTATTACTTTTTAAGAGATCCGGGGGCTGCCAAGGTTAGAGTTCCAAGTCATAGTATCTGGGGTCAGATGCTGTCAGAGACTGGCCTACTAGGGTTTGGAATATTTACATTTCTTACATTGATAATAGTTTTTAGTTTATTAAGACTTTCAATAAGTCAAAAAGATGTTTTTGCATCTGGGTTACTTGCATCCTTATTATCTACTTTGGCTTCAGGTATTTTTTACTCTTACAACTTAGAATTTTTCTGGTGGATTTATATGTTTTCAATAGTGTATGTTGTTATAACAAGTCAAGTCAAGGTTACTTTTGTAACTATTTTTGATTGGGTTAAGGCAAATAGCTGGATAATCTTTTTATTAATTGCTTTATATGCTGGTTTTTACATATTTTTAGGTTTGGGTACCAATGCATTAATTGATTATGATGAAGCAATTTATGCTAAGGTTTCAAAGAACATAGTAGATGGTAAAGGGATAGCAACTTTATATTGGAACATAGAGCAAGCATGGTTTGAAAAACCCCCATTGTACATGTGGTTAACGGCACCCCTGTTAAAAATAACAAGTTTTGCTCTTTCTTCTTGGGCTGTTAGATTTTGGTCAGCTATATTTGGTTTTGGTACTGTACTATTAACTTATCTTTTTGCAAAGAAAAAGTTTGGATTATTTGCGGGGATAGTTTCCGCAGTAGCATTAACAACAACTGTACAATTTCTTTATTATAGTAAACTTGGAATGTTAGATGTTAGCATTACATTTTTTATTACATCAGCATTATATGTATATGTTATTAACAAAAAATCTATTTTAAATTCGTTATTAATTGGGGGTTTAATTGGTTTAGGAGTAATGACTAAGGCAATCGTTGGTTTATTACCAATAGGAATAATAGTGGTGTATGAGTTATTGCTTATATATTCAAAACAGAAAAAATTGTCGGAATTTGCAAATCAGTTTTTGATAATAATTGTTGGATTATTAGTTTGTGTTTTACCTTGGCATTATTATGAAACTGTTAAGTTTGGTCAAGAATTTTGGAACAGTTACTTTATAAAACAGATATTTGAAAGGGGGGTTACAGGAGACGAGAAAAAATCCGCATCGTTACTTTGGTACTTTATAGTACTGAAAGTCAGCATGAGATTTTGGTTTATTGCTTTAATTCCATCTGTATTTATTGTGTTTGTTAAATCATTTACTCGTTCTAATATATTTAAATTATTATTAATTTGGGCGGGAGTGATATTAGTCTTTTTCTCAATATCTAATACGAAACTAATTTGGTATATCATGCCAATTTATCCAGTCCTTGCAATTATAATAGGATTTGGTGCCTCTGAGGTGTTGTCATTAGCAAAAACTAGATTTAGTAAAAACAAAATTGATCTTGAGTTAATTGCAGTTACTTTAGTTATCTTGATTGGCTTTTATAATGTCTACTTGGTTAGAGACCGAATATGGACACCTGACTTTAATAAATTTAAAAAGGTATTAGTAAATACCGCGAATGAAAAATATCTAAATCATCTATTATATTACGTTGAGATGGAGGAGCCAGTTATTAGGTTTTATGTAGACTCTAACACCCAGATTAAAGGAGTAAGCAGCGCTGATATTTGGTTAGTGTATGAGGGACTTTCATATTCAGAATCGATGTTGGTAATTGCAGGCTCTGATGTTCATAAGATTTTTAATGATAAAGGGATAAGGGTAATTAAGGTAAACGAAGAAGATGATTACTTTTTATACGATATACAATCTTTCAATGCTTATGAGCAAGGAAAGGTAAACCAAGTTAAGGCTGAATACAATGCATTGTTAAAAGACATTACACTTAAAGAAACTACAGGGTTATTAGTTACACAGGTTGAACACAATACTCTTAATCAATTATTTGATACCTATACAAGTATGCAAGCAGAGGTAGATGAAAAAATAGAAGCTGAAAGGATGAAGCAAGATGATTAAATTATCAGTTGTGATTTCTTGTTTTAATAATAGACATATAATTGAAAAGACTTTTGATTCGAGTATCGCAAGCCAAAAGGAGTTATTAGAAAAATTAGCATTAGAGACCGAAATTATAGTATTTGATAACGCATCAACAGATGGAAGTGCAGAGTTTATTAAGAAAACCTACCCTCAGATAAAACTTGTAGAGAATAAAGTAAATATTGGGTTTTCTAAGGGGAATAATAGTACCAGACCTTACGTAAACGGTGAGTATATATTATTTCTAAATGGCGATACAGAGTTTAAACCTAATGTTTTCGTCAAAATGCTGGAGTATCTTGATGGAAATAAGCAAATTGGGGTAGCAACCTGCAAGGTAGACTTGTTTACAGGTGGTCTTGATAAAGATTGCAGAAGAGGCGAGATGAACTTACTTAATACGTTTATGAGAATAACTGGTTTATGGAAACTGTTTCCTAAAAACAGATTTTTTAATGGATATTACTATGGTCATATTTCAGAGACTGTTGAGCACGAAGTTTTTGGAGTACAAGGAGCATTTTTACTAACAAGAAAAGAATTAGCAGATAAGATTGGATGGTGGGATGAGGATTATTTTTTAAATGGAGAGGATCTTGATTTTTGTCAAAAGATTCATGATTTAGGATTTAAGATAATGTATTACCCCGCCGTAAAAATTATTCATTATAGGGGCTATTCAAAAGGAACAAGAGAAGTAAAGATTATTACTGCAGATATTAAAAATACCAGGATCCTTGTTGCAAAATCTTCTGTTGAATCAATGAAGATTTTTTATACAAAACACTTAGCAAGAAAACATAATATATTAACAAATATGCTAGTGTATTTTTCGCTTGATGTTTTAAGTACACTTAGGGTGTTAAAATATAAAATTAAAGTTTAAGTATAAATTTTAAGGAATAATATGAAAGTAATAGTCTTTTCAGGAGGAGTAGGAACAAGATTTTGGCCTGCAAGTAGAAAAAAATTTCCAAAACAGTTTCATGCTGTTGTTGGAAAAAGATCCTTATTACAAAGTAGGGTTGATTCTTTAGTTACTCAGTTTAAGGTTGAGGATATATTTATTAGTACTAACTCAGATTACGTTGATGAAGTAAAAGATCAATTACCCGGGATTCCATTTGAAAATATTATTGCAGAACCAATGATGAAAGATACTGCAGCTGCAGTAGGGTATGCAGTTGTAAAGATGCAGGATAGGTTTGGCGAACAAGAACCACTTGCTATTTTATGGTCAGATCATATTGTAAAAAAACCTGAAATATTTTTAGAGTCACTTAAGATTGCTGATAAGCTAGTTTTAGAACAGAATAGGTTTGTATTATTAGCAGTTCCTCCTAGATATCCTTCGAGTGAAAAGGGTTATATAAAAACTACCAATCGCATAAAACAGTATTCTCCTCATATTGGTGTTTATAAGTTTGAAAAATTTGTAGAAAAACCAGATATCGAGACTGCAAAAGAATATATTATTGATGGCAATTATTATTGGAATCCAGGTTATTTAGTAGCAACTCCAGAGCTTATAATGCAGAAATACAAGGAATTTGCTCCAGTAATACACAGTGGGTTAATGAAAATCGCTGATAATATTAATTCAGATAAAATTGAAGAGATAGAGATGAAAGTATTTGAATCTTTAGAGAAAGTTGCAATTGACTATGTAGTTTCAGAGAATTTAGAATCTGATGATGCTTTAGTAGTTGTTTCTAAGATGGATTGGAGTGATGTAGGAGATTGGTTTGGATTAAAAGAAGCACTGGAAGAAGATGCTAGCGATGTTATAACCAAAGGAAATGTTTTAGATAAAAATTCAGAAGATTGCCTTATTTATAATTATTCGGATAAAGCATTGGTTACAACACTTAACTTAAATAATATGATAGTAGTAGTTACAAATGATGCAATATTAGTTTGTAACAAGGATGATATGGGAGAAGTTAAGAAAATGGTAAAGGGTTTTGATAATACTAAATATGCCGAGTTTCAATGAATATCCACGAACTACTGCGAGTGGTTTATGAATTATGCAAAGGAAACAGGATTAAATAGTTAAAGCTATTTAACAAAGAAACAAAATGATTACGATAAGATAGCTCAATGAACTTCAATAAAGATTTTCGGTAATTTGGCTTAGATTTGTGCTTAGTTCTTGTGCATTTTTTAAGTTAGTGTCCTTAGTTAATATACAGATATAATATTTGTAATCATCATTTATTACGATTCCACAATCATGAAAGCTTGCTGTATTGGGCCAAGTTCCAATTTTATGAACTAAGCTAGAATTGTTTTTAAGACCTGGTTTTATTCTATCTTCAAAGCTTGTATCTGTTAGGTATGTATAAAGAATTGTTTTGCTTTCGTCGGAGATAATATTAGTTGTATCGATATTTTTAAACATAGTTATTCCATCACTAACTTTTCCTGTATTATTGTTTGCAAAGTTTTTGCTAGTGCCAAGATCAAGTGCAGTTTGGTAGATATTATCAATTCCAAACTCTCTAATAAAAATATTCATGGCAACATTGTCAGATTCTTTAAGTAAGTAAACTAGTAGTTGATTAATAGTATAGTCAGAGTCAAATTTATTGTATTGTAAACTTCCATCTCCCGAGGCATAGTCCTCTTTTAGATATGTAAATTTATCTTGTAGAGTATATTTTTTTGAATCTAAATTTTTAAACACAGTAACTGCTACAGGTAACTTGAAAATAGACGCATAGTAAAATTCTTCGTCTGGGTTAATTGTAAACTTTTGGTTAGAATTTAGATCTAAATATGCAAAACTAAAAGAACCAGTAGGTATTGTTATATCTACAAATTTATCTTTTAAAGATTCTGTACCCTCGGTTTTTGGTATTATTGTGTTTGTAGTTGTTGGTTTGGTGTATACAAAGGTGCTTTCTGAGTTGAATAACGAAAATATAACTACAACGACAATAACTATTAAAATTAAGTATATTATCTTCATATCTTTAGTATACATTAATTAAAACCTATATTTAGTGTATTATTATCATATGAAAATTGTAATTGATGCTAGGATGTGGAATGAAACAGGAATAGGTAGATATATTAGGAATTTAGTGTTAGGGCTTGAAAAACTTGATACTAAAAACGAGTATTACTTACTTTTATTGCCAGATGAGTTTGAAAATTTAGATTTAGGTCAGAATTTTCATAAAGTTTTAGCAGATTTTAATTGGTATACAATCAAAGAACAGTTTAGGTTGTCTCAACTACTTAATAAATTATCTCCAGATCTATTTCACTCACCAAATATCAATTTCCCAGTTTTCTACACGGGAAAGATGCTTGTCACAATCCACGACTTAATAATGTTAAAGACATTTGAGAAGATGAATGTTAAAAGATACATAAAAGTTGTATTACTAAATATCACATTACAATTACTGCGTAAAAGTACCGTTAAAATAATAACTGTGTCTAATTTTGTAAAAGACGAGATAATTTCTAAGTTAAGATTAAAATCATCAAAAGTTACAGTTGTTTATAATAGCATTAATTTTGATAATAGTAGAGCTAGTTTTCCAAGTGATAATCAGCGGTATTTGATTTATGTAGGAAATACGTATGGTCATAAGAATGTTAGATTTTTGATTGAATCTATAAAGCAGATTAATAGAAAACTTATAATTGTAGGGAAGGAAGATGTATCTATAATAAGATTAAAAGATCTTGTAAATAAACTGGGTGTTGATCACCTTGTAGTTTTTAAAGGATATGTTGATGATACAGAACTTGGGACACTTTATTCCAATGCATTTGCCTTTGTTTTTCCAACTTTAGACGAAGGTTTTGGTTTGCCTGGTTTAGAGTCAATGAGTTATCGTTGCCCTGTGGTTTGTACGAAAATTAAGGTTTTGCAAGAAATTTATAAAGATGGTGCGTTATTTTTTAAACAAAATAATGTTGCAGACCTAATTGAAAAACTACAATTTCTTGAAGATGTTGATAACAGAGATAAATTAATAAAAAAAGGAATAGAAGTATTAAAACAATACGAATCTAGTAGTTTTATTAAAGAAACTTTAAAAGTTTATTACGAGCTGGTTAGTTACAAATAGTTTTGGATATGTTTTGTCATCCTCGAGAGTCGATATAAGTTCGACGAATCGGGGATCCAGGTTTTTAAATAATTAGTACTTTATATTTGCACCCTGCTGGGTATTGCAAGCGACTAAAAACTCGCGGTAGCTCGTTAAGTCTTGTGGTATGGAGTACGAAAGTTGTGTACTTAATTCTTTAATTTCACACACTTCCTCGTTCTTGACATAAGACTTAGCGATGAAAGAGCTTAGTCGCCTGAGATACTCGAATGAGTGCGCCAAACGAACAGTTTATTTTTTTTTACAGGCAATCTTTAATGTTTGGCTCCGAAAGCCTCCAAAATATAAAGTACTAATTATTTCCTGGAAGGAATTGGATTTACAAGTTAGTTACAAATAGTTTTGGATATCATATAATACTGGGACTTTGTTATTATGAAAGATAATTTTTTTCTTTATACATTTCCAAAAAGATTGATAGATATTGTTTTTGCAACAATGTTTATTTTTATTTTTTCACCAATTTATGTAGTAAGCATGATTATAATATTTATGCAGGATTTCCATAACCCTTTTTATACTCAAATACGTATAGGAAAGAACAAGACCCCATTTAACTTTTACAAATTTAGATCTATGGTTGTTAATGCTGATGATATTTTGTTTAAGGATAAAAAACTTTACAACGAGATGAGGTCGGGAAGTAACAAGGTAAAAAACGATCCAAGAGTAACTAAATTTGGAAGATTTATAAGAAAATACTCAATTGATGAATTTCCTCAGATGTTAAATGTACTAAAGGGAGACATGAGTGTAGTAGGACCAAGGGCATTAAGGGTTGATGAATATGAACTGTATGCCTCAAAAAATCCTATAAATAAAGAAAAACTAAAAGAGATAGGTACAGTTAACCCAGGAATAACAGGTTATTGGCAGGTAAGTGGTAGATCTAGTATTGATTTTGATTCCAGAATTAATATGGATTGTTTATACGCCAAGAAAAAGAGTATCATGTTTGATATTGAAATATTAATAAAAACACCATATGCAGTAATAAAAGGGGATGGTGCGTTTTAAGCTTAGAAACAATATCCCTATTGTGTTTTTTGTAAAAAAAAGCGAGACTTATTAACATACTATGTTGACAATGTGGAAACCAAAACAAAATAAAGTATCTTTGCCTAAACTAAATTTTAACTTTAGTTTTTTTAAGAAAAAGGATAATTTAGATTCTAGCCGTTTCAAGGGTATCTTTAAGATATTAAAAATAGTCGGAATTTTTCTTTTTGTAATCGCATTATTTGTTTTCTTTTTAGTAGTGTTACCAGCATTACAAGTTAAAAAAGATTTTGATACGTTTGTAAATTCTACCAATGTTATTAAGGTTGCTTTAAAAAACCAAGATTTAGATCAGTTAAAAGATGGTATTACATCATCAAAAGCAGATTTGTCAAAATTACAAGTAGCAGTTGATAAGCGTTTTGCTTTATATAAACATATCCCTTTTACTAATACATATATGGAGGATATAGATAACATATTTAAAGCGGGAGAGCATGGTATAGAATCAGCATATATTGCTGTGGATAATGCAACACAGTTTGCAGATGTACTAGGTTTTAAGACAAAAGATCAGCCTGAGGTTAAAGAGATAAGTAACCAGGAAAGAATTTTTAACCTAATGAAAATCCTTCCAGAATATGCACCAGCGCTAGATAAAGTTTCTGTAGAGCTAGTCGCGATGGAAAAAGAGCTAAATAAAATTGATCCATCACGTTATCCAGAAATGATACAAGGGAAAGAGGTTAGAAGTAATATTGTTACGGCACAAGAAACAGTAAGACAGTTAAACCAAAAAATGCCTGCAATAAAAGTGGGGCTAGCAAAATTGCCAGAAGTAATGGGTTTTGATAAACCTAAAACCTACATGGTATTAATGGCTAACGAAAATGAACAAAGAATGTCTGGCGGATTTAATACTTATGTTGTACTTATGGACGTAAACGAGGGTGTGGCGGATTTAACTTTTACCATAGATACTTATGATATAGATCGAGATAGAAACGACTTAAAACAGCTTACCCCTCCACCTTTTATTGTAGAACTTTTAAAGCAAGATTTACTTCATGCCAGGGATGCTACTAGTGTAAGTCCAGACTTTCCAACAGCCTCAAATTTTATGATTACAAATTTTTGGAACAAAAATGGATACTTACCACAAGAGATAGATGGAATATTTCAGGCAAACACAACAGTAGTTAAAAGTTTGCTAAAAGTATTAGGGGCTGTAAAGGTTGAGGGTAGATATTTTCCAACTGATACAGGTTCAGTTTACGTAGAGGAGAGAGAGTTTACTGCAGATAATGTGTTTATGGAGATGGAAAGAATAGCAGGAGAAGATTTAAGTGAGGTAAAAGGAAGAAAAGACATAATAAAGTTTTTAATGAACAACTTAATGTTTAGAGCATTTAATGCATCCCCAGAGACTTTAGCGCCACTAATAAAAGAGGCAGTTTACTTAATGGAAAGTAAGCAGGTAATACTTAACTCAGCTGACTCTGAGACACAGAAAGTATTTGAAGACTT
>Ga0210019_1001629_pt1 | contig 23457 bp, 17 predicted proteins | sample CryGeyCG2114_020_2_FD_183969 | JGI IMG/M metagenome (GOLD analysis project Ga0210019, IMG submission 183969) | Groundwater microbial communities from aquifer - Crystal Geyser CG11_big_fil_rev_8/21/14_0.20 (SPAdes) (version 2) | ecosystem: Environmental > Aquatic > Deep subsurface > Groundwater ...
CAGACTTTGGAATTCAGCAACATTAACTCCAGTTAGTGCCAGACAGGAGCGATTGCTTCTTAGGGCAGGTTTAATATTCATATGAATCCATTATGAGGCAAATGAGGGATAATTCGCAACAGGTCTACTAATCCGTTTGAGATTAGATAACCCCGTCTTTTCCGCATCAGTTTAGTTTACACATATATGGAAGTCTGTGTTTAAACTGATTTTCTTTCATCCGATCCAGGACTTTACGGATTTTACTTATAGAAAAACCTGCACTCATTATCTCGCTTACGGATTTTTCCTTATCCAGAAAAAGATGAAGGATGCAATCAGCTTCCTTATAGGAAAATCCCAACTCACCCTCATCTGTCTGCCCTTTCCACATGCCCGCTGTCGGGGCTTTACTAATTATTCTTTCCGGCAGTTTTAAGAAAGAAGCCAACTGTCTGACTTGGGTCTTATATAAGTCAATAATCGGTTCCAGGTCTGACGCCTCATCTCCGTATCGGGTAAAATAACCAAGTAAATATTCTGTTCTGTTTTCCGTTCCTATTACCAGTGCGTTATTTCTCTTAGCCTCGTCGTAAAGAAGCAACATACGCGTTCTGACGATTATATTACCTTTCCGAAGACCGGAAATCTTTTTATCTTTTTTTATTATTGAGTCGACGAATAAATCTATTTTCTGTTTATAGATATTTTCGGAAGATACCCCAATTTTTTTTAATATTGTTCTTGTATCGTCTAAACCCCCCATATCAAAATCACCGTAAGGAAACAAACAGGGATATATATTTTTTGCGTCCAAAGCTTTTGCTGTTAAATAAAAGACGACTGAAGAGTCGATGCCTCCTGATAAACCAATTGTCACTTTTGAAAAACCCGTTTTTTTTATAGTGGTTTTTAAAAAGCTGATAATTTTTTCCGCTGTTTTCTCAGGATTTATTGAAAGGTCTACTGACATAATCTAAATGTAATAATTAAAAAAATATTTTATTAGAATTATCTGTAAAGGTTTTTACTTTTTATATAAGCTTCTACTTCGGGAAAAACAAGTCCTGTTATCGGCAATCCTCTTTTTACTCTTTCCCTTATCAGGGTTGATGAAACATTGCTCATCATAAGATTGCCTTCAACCTTATGAAAATTTGAGGGTAATCCTTTTATCGGATAATCTTTCCTAGGTATCACCAAAAACTGTATTAACCGGGATAGTTTCTGATAATCCCGCCACCTGGAAAATTCAGAAACAACATCTGAACCGACAACCCAAAAATATCTGTTTTGATTATCTCTTACTAACTCCTGAACTACAGAAACCGTGTATGTGGTTGTTTCTTTTGAAGCGGCAATTGTTGAAAGCCTTATTCTTCCAGTTTCCAAAAAATGGAGCATTTCAATCCTGTCACTGGGTGAAGCAACAATCGGTTTAAAAGCATTTGTGTAATCCGGAAGCAACCAGACCTGATCGATTCCCCGAACGTTTTCCATTATCTGCTGAGACGTCCAAAAATGCCAGATATGCGGCGGATCAAATCTGCCACCTAGAATTGCGATGTTCATAGTCAAATTTTATTTATATTTAGTTTATTCAATTAATCTAATCGTATTTATTGTTTTGCTGTGTTCTTATCATTTGTCCGAACCATTCAGAAATTCCCACCACAATCGGGAAAGACAGAGCACCCTCTGTTTGTATCCACTGACTGAAACTGCCGCAGGTAGGACAAGTTTTCACCATTCCGTAAATAATCAGGTCTAAGAATAAAGTGAGCGGCAAAATAAAAATAAAAATAAGGAATTTTTTAAGTTTCATACACTTGTCAGTTTAATTTTTTTCAGGCAAAAAGGCAAGGGAAGCAATAACTGTAAAAAGAAGCATTCCCTGCTGCAGGGTAAAAAGATAATGATCAAACATCCCAAGGAAAAAAAGTTGGACTATGGATATAAAAACAATTTGGCGGGATTTTAAACTCCTTAACAAAAGCACGGAGATCCCCAACAGAGTTAAGAAAAATCCAACAAAGCCTAATTCCGAGAAAATAAGTAAATATACGTTATGGACCGGTTGCAGCAGGTATGTATTTTTTATATACGGAACATAAAATTTCACTTGAACAATAAAATTGTTCAAACCAACACCAAATAAAGGTTTGGAAGCAATCATACTAAGCGCCACTTGAATCAGTTCTTTCCGCTCAATTATGCTTTTTTCATTCAAAGATATGAATATTAAAATTACGACTGAAGACAATATTATTAAATAAAGTATAATTAATAAGAATGTTTTTTTTGACTGTAACCATTTATACGCGTCTTTTTTTCTTAAAATCAGAAGACAAAATACCCCCACTAGAAAACTTGCCCAGGCTAATCGGCTAAATGTAATTACTAGAGTAATAACCCCTAATATTGTTACCAGCATATAGAATAAAAGCCAGGTTTTCTTCATTACTTTATAATGATTGGTCAAAGTATATATTACATAAGTTAGCACCAGGGAAAGAAATCCACCTAAAACGTTCGGATGAGGAAACGTAGCGTAAGGTCTGAGAAACGATCTCCCCCCCCAGGAACCCAAAGCAATACCCGGGGTTAATGAGTTAAACGTTCTTTCTCCCATAAACCAAAGGTACCCTCCTATGGATTTCTGAATAATAAATTGCCATATGGCAACCACCGATGAGTAAAATGATCCTATAGACAATACGCTGATTACGTGAAATATTTTTGGTTTTATTTTCACCGTCACGTAACCCAGAAGAAAAAATTCTGTTAATTTAATAAATTTATAAATTGCAGCCCACTTGTTTAATGGCACAAAAATAATTGAAAATAGAAGATATAGACTATAAACAATCACGAGAGGTGTTTGTTTTTTTCTTATATTTTTTTTATGTTTAATAAAAAAAAATGTGAATAAGATAGAGAAGATCAGTAAATCTGTTACATACAAAACCGGAGCAAGATAGTCAGACCTAAGCCCGGATACATAAGAAAAGTCAAAAAAAAAGTGTCGTCCAAGTTGTGTTGGTAAAAGAAAAAGAAGGATATAAAAAAGAATTAGTAAAGCTTTCACTTTAACTTGATCGTCAGCCGTCTGTCTTTACCCTCTCCGGATGATTCCGAAGCGATTTTTGGGTTGTCTGAGAGCATTATATGAACCACCCTTCTCTCATAAGGAGTAAGATCGGGTAAAGTAACCGGTTGACCGGTACTTTCAACTTCCTTTGAAATCCTCTCAACCATTTCTTTTATACTTCCCTCCCTTACCTTCCGATAGTCACCTACGTCCAAAATTATTCTCTGCCAACTGCCGATTTTCTTATACAGAATTACTCCCAAAAGAAGCTGTAAACTGTTTATGGTTTCTCCGTGCCTGCCGATAATAAGACCTGTCTCGTCTGTTTTTATGTTTACCTTGTAATGATCCGGCTCTTGGGAAGAGTTTTTATCTTCAGCTACTTTCTCAATCTCTATTTCAGCTTTAACCTCAAGATTGTCCAGTAAATTTGATATTGTCTCTTTGATAATTGTTTTCGTATCTTTTTTATTTTTTGTTTGTGCCATTTTCTTTTTCAAAATGTTTATTTAATTGATTCTGTTGGATTATACCAAATATTGTAAAAGTGTTCCAATAAAGAGCCAATCCCAAGGGAAACGAGTAGGCAAAAAAACCTATCATCAGGGGCATCATGAAAGACATCTGTTTCTGCATCATGGTCCCCATGTCTTCGTTTGTTTCTTTTTTTTGGTTATTAACTTGGATTTCTTTTTTAACCGGAGAAGCAGTTGATTTTGGCGTCATCATTTTAGTTTGCCAATATTGAAGAAGGGCGGTGACTACAGGGACAAGAAGGAGCCACCACCCGAGTTTTTGCCACTCAGAAGGTTTGTGGGCCAAATTCATACCCAAAAAAGTAAGCTCTAGGGAGGTAATTTTAAAAAAAGGATAATAAACCACTTTATTTATTCCCTCAACTACTTGCGTGATGTTTCCATTGGATAATAACTTAAAAAAAAGATTATACAAGGCAATAAGTATGGGCATTTGTAAAAGTAGAGGCAAACACCCGGCTGCCGGGTTTATTCCAGCTTGTTGATAAAGCTTTAACTGTTCTTGCTGTAGTTTTACTTTGTCGCCTTTGAATTTTTTCGAAAGATTGTCCAGTTCGGGTTTGAGCTTGTTTAATTTATAGGCACTTCTTAACTGTGTGACTGTCAACGGATGAAGAATAAGTCTTATAAGAACTGTTAATAATATAAGCGAAAAGCCAAGAGCGCCCGGAATTTTTAGAATCAATAAAAATTTATATATAGCCAGTAAAATATTCAAGATAGGAATCAAGAATATTGTGTTAAAGATGTTGCCCGTATCAAACATATTATGATTTAATTAATAAAATAAATTTTTAATAAAAATATCAACCTTTTGATAAGTATTATTTTACCGGATCATAGCCACCTTTTGAAAACGGATGACACCTGCTGATGCGTTTCAGACTTTTAAACAATCCATTGATTGTACCATATTTTCCTATTGCTTGATAAGCATATTCTGAACAAGAAGGGGTAAATCTGCAACCTCCTCCTGAAAAAATAAATTTATTAAGCGTTGGTTTAATAAATTTTTGGTATAAATTAATCAATTTTAAAATAATAATCTTCATTCATTAATGTATTGAATCAATTATTTTTTATAGTCGTTTTACGTGAACTGCCGTTACCTGATTGGCTAGGTGAAGGAATAATGTTCTTTTTTGGCGAACTTGCATCCTGGGGTGTATTACTGGGCTGAACAAATGCCAATTCATGGAGTTTTAAGAATAATTTTTTTATTTCTTCATCATATAAATATTTATGTTTATCCTTTAAATTAACTTTTATTTTTATTAACAAATCCACAAATTTTAAATTATTTGTTAAGTTTTTTCGGATCGCTTCCACAATGATTCTTTTTATTTTATGCCTTATAGCTGACCTTTTATCGATTATTTTCGGAACGATAATTACAAACCTTGGAGCGTGAACTTCTGATTTTTTTATGAATACATCAGACTGCAGGAGAAGTAGTTTCTCTTTTTTATGCGGGTTACGGTAAAATTGCCAATAGGTCAGTCGGAATTTTTTGGGTAGCATTTATCATCATACTGTCAAACGCTTTCTTCCTTTAAGCCTTCTTCTTTTAAGAACTTTTCTACCACCCACGCTTTTTATTCTTTTTCTAAATCCGTGAGTATGTTTTCTTTTTCGTTTTTTTGGTTGATAGGTACGTTTAACCATTTCCTGCAATATATCATATTTGTTCTTCCCAGTAAACAATTACATTATTAACTCACTTTATTGTAAGGTTATTAAGGAAATTTTAACAAACGACTAAAAAACATACAGTAAATATCACTTCAGACTCCTTGACAATTGTGGATAACTTTTTTAGGATGTGGATAATTTATGGATACGCGTGATTTATGGCAAGCGGTCATATCTGACATTGAACTTCAAGTCAGTAAGGCAGTGTTTCAAGCTTTGATTTCTCAAACCACGTTAGTTTCATTCAGCGATCAAACTGTGACTATTGGCTGCAAGAAACCAATGTTGGTTAACCTTATTGAAAAAAGATACCACGATCTCTTTAAGAAGACTATTGACCTTTACTCAAAAAGTGATAACCGTTTAATTTTTACCACTGTGGTTGGCGGTGAAAAAAAAGAAAATATTGACGGCCCTTTATTTACTTTAAGAATCCCTGAGGAAAAAATATTTAGTCATCAAATTCAAAACATCAAATTAAATCCCGACTATACTTTTGATAATTTTGCCGTTTCTTCCTCTAACCAAATGGCATACGCGGCTGCCACGGCCGTTGCAAATAATCCCGGATCCTCTTATAACCCTTTGTTCCTTTATGGAGGAGTGGGTGTTGGAAAAACTCATCTTATGCAAGCGATTGCACATGTTATCCTTGTTAAAAACCCGAAAACAAGAGTTATTTATTGTACCAGTGAGGAGTTTACCAATGAGATAATTGAGGCTATAGGAAACAAAACAACCACATCTTTTAAGAAAAAATATAGACAGCTTGATATGTTTTTAATAGATGATGTCCAGTTTATCGCAGGTAAATATTCCATCCAAGAAGAATTTTTTCATACGTTTAACGCAATACAACAAGTAAAAGGTCAAATTATACTAACTTCAGACAAACCTCCTGAAGAGATAAACAAACTAGAAGCACGACTCAAGTCCCGTTTTGAGGGTGGTTTGACTATTGATATAGGTCAACCTGATTTTGAATTAAGAACAGCAATTTTACTGATAAAGGCCAAAAAACAAGGGGTTGACCTTCCTATTAATCTGGCTAAATTACTTGCTGCCAACATTGAAGACACCCGTAAACTAACAGGGGTTTTAATAAGAATTCTAAGCGAATCAAAGATCAAAGACATCCCTATGGATGAAAAACTCATAAAAGAAATAATAGGCAAGTCACTAAAAAACCTCCCGCTAAAAAACCATGTAACACCGAGTAGGGTTATCGATGTAGTATCTTCGTATTACAACATTAAATTAGCACAACTCAAAGGCAATAAAAGAGATAAATTCCTATCTCAACCCAGACAAATATTATACTATATACTTCGTGTAGAACTTGGTATTCCACTTATGGAAATCGGAGATATTTTAGGAGGTAGAGATCACACAACCATTCTTCATGGAGTTAGAAAGATATCCAAAATACTATCAACAGATGAAAAAATAAGGGGGGATGTTTTGGGGATAAAAAACAGGATTTTTGGATAACTTCCATGAGTTATCTACTTATCCACAAAAATAATATTTTTGTCCACGTATTTATCAACAAATGGGGGTGGTTTTTATACACAACGTTTATTTAGGTTTTTTGTTACTCTTGACTGTTAACAACAAATTCTCTACACTTATCAACATTGTCTATTACTATTATTACTAAATTAAAATATAAGTATGCATGTTATTGTACTTAAAGAGAACTTAGGGAAAGCTCTGTCTATTGTAGGAAAAATTGTATCCATCAGACCACAACTCCCAATCCTGTCTAATATTTTATTAAAAGCAGAAAACCACAAACTTCTACTAAAAGCAACTAATTTAGAAATAGGAATGATTTATGAGGTCGCCGCAAAAATAGAAAAAGAAGGAGAAACAACAGTCCCGGGCAAACTTATTACGGATTTTATAAACACACTAAACTCTGATAAAATCGAGATAATTTTAGACGATAAAAAACTCATTATTAAAACAAACAAAAGTCATGCCAGTTTTTCTATTACAAACCCTACTGACTTCCCCACTTTCCCATCCTTAACTGACCAAAAAAAAAGCCTGCCTATAGAAAAACTAAAAGGAGCAATAATAAGAACAGTATTTGCAGCATCCATAGACGAATCAAGACCGGTTCTTACGGGAGTAAAAACTATTATTAAAAACGGAAAAATTTCACTATCAGCTACTGACGGATATAGACTCTCAATGGATTATATTGAAATTCCTGATAAAAAAGAAGATTTAAATGTAATATTGCCTGCTACTTCATTACTGGAAGTAGTAAGAGCAGCCCAAGAAACTAAAAACGAAGAAGTGATTTTTAATATTATCGAAAATAAAAACCAGGTGGTGTTTACCTTACCAAACATATCAATATATACAAGGCTTATAGACGGTGAATTCCCAAATATAGAAAAAATCATTCCCCAAGGGTTCAAAACTAAAGTCACAATTAACAAAGAAGAGTTTACAAGGTCTGTAAAAACAGCCTCTCTTTTTGCCAGGAACGCGGCAAACATCATAAAAGTCAAGATTGAAAAGCAAGGAATAAGATTATCGGCAAACACACCTCAAATAGGAGAAAACGAAGACTTCATTGAAGCAAAGGTTGAGGGAGAAGTAATAGAGACAGCATTCAATTACAGGTTTCTTCTCGACTTGCTAGCGAATTTTCCCGATGATAATGTGGTTTTTGAATCCTCCGGCTCTCTTAGTCCGGGGGTATTTAAACCTGAAAAAACCAATTTGTCGTTTTTACATCTTATTATGCCGGTAAGAATTCAGGAATAAAAAAACTTAAGTACAATATACATATATTCCCCCCCCACTAGAATAATATTGCCATAAATAAGTCAACGTAAACAAAAAAACATACCCCCCACTAAAACACATTTATCCGCCTTCGCAGAAAACCACGAGTGTAAACTCGTGGATGAATGCGATATTGCGGATACCCTGAGCGAATCCTGAGCTTGTCGAAGGAGAGTCGAAGGGTAATGCTTCGGCGGATTTCGCTCGCCGAAGAATTTGAGGATACCACGGGCGTAAGCCCGTGGAGCTTCATTATAGAAGGGAAGCTTATTGGTCTAGGGAAAGGAATTTTTTTTGCGGATTCAAATATTGGTCTTCAAAACTAAACCAATCAATGTTAAATTGCTGATTCCTAAAGGATTTTGCTTCAAGAAAGTTCTTTTCAAAAGTCTTCCAGGAAAGGTTTTGTTTTACAGGCATCAAGCTTTGTGTTGTTTCGCCGGGAAGCGTAGGGATTATTCCTTTGGAAGGTTTATCAAAAAGGACAAGATAAAGGATTAGGAAAACCGGAAGTATGACAATTGCTGCTAAACCCAAAACCGCTTTTTTTCCTACTCCAACCACATCAATCCCGGTTAATTTTTTTAAGCCGTCCGCAGCAAAGCTAAGGGCTGTGCCAACTCCGCCGGTGAGCGCTCCGAGACCGGCTTTGATCAGGGCCGATTTAGCCAAAGAACCTAAACCTGATTTAAACAAACCACCCAAACCTCCTTTGAACAATCCTGTCAATTTGGTAAGGTTATTAGTCAGAGAGGTTGAAATACTTTTGGGTAAGAAAGACGGCATTTTTGGAATTTTCTGGAGGATTCGGGAATATAGATTAGCTAAAGGATTTGATGCTGGTAAAGTAGCCTGTTGTTGTTCAAGAGCAGTTTGGATGGGTGCAGGTTTAGATTCCGGCGGATAGCCCATGATGTCATCGAAGAAAGCACCTTCACCGGGACCTTTAGCCAGTTCTCCCAGGTCATACTCAGGGGCTTTCTGGACAGCAGGTGCCGTTTCTAAAGGTTGTTCAGGGGTGCGTTCCGGAAGGGTTCCTTTCTCAATATATTGCCAAAGCTTTCTTAACTCCTCATCTGAAGCGACTTTTGGACTTTTTGGGTCAAGTATTTTTTCTACAACTTCATGCTGTCTAATGATTAGCTGAGCATTATCTTTGACAGCCTGAAGCCTGGCGGATTCATTCTTTTTGGTTAACTGTGTAGAGCGATCTTTTATATCACCTGGCGCTTTTCCTGTGATTGTTTTTTGCTGTTCCTGGTAAAGAATGTTTCCCTGGTGATGTAGATAATTATCATAACTTCCATTAGGATATTTCTTTTTCCAATCGTCAAAACCGGAAGAGAGTTTTGCCTGATTTTCAGGGTTTAAACCAAAAACATCAACAGTGTTTTGCCGTCTGATGGCATTTTCCTGATTTCCGATGACACTTTGAGTAGCGCTGGCTATTTCCACGGCCTGGGAGATTCTGGTATATTCATCAAAAGATATTTTTCTTCTGAACCTTCCCACGCCAACCTCTATGCTTTCTCCTTCACGCCAATCCTTTTTTTGTCTTTTAATTTCTTTCACAACTAAAGAGTGGCTATTTTGTATTTCTCTTAACTCTTCTGGATTCCCGACTTTTAATATACGCTCTTTGAAATTTTTATCTTTTAAGGCAGAAAAAGCCTGAACCACTTTGGCCCGATCAGAAAGAGGAATAAATCCTATAGCCGCGATGCCCTGTAAAAGTGAGACAAAAAAAGCACTGTCTGTTTCTGTTTGAACATCTTTCTCATTTTGCTGTTGCGTCTGGTTTACATCATCAGCGGATTCACCAGGTTGGTTATGAGGTTTTGCCGAATGCATATAATTTGATTATATACTGGATGCGCTTAAAATTGCATCCAGCATAAACCCTTCTTTGACTGTTAAAGGGTATAAGAAGATGAGTTGTCGTCAAGAGCCAGTTTGTCTGCGGCTATATCCTGCGGTTTAGTAGTAGCCAGCTGGTATTCTTCAGGTGAGGCGATTATCTGAATAGCGGCATGTGACGGGCCGGCAAAAAACAGTCCTTCTCCTACATTGGCAGATAATAAGAAATGTTTCTCTCCGGCTGATAGATAAAACACCTGAGCCAGTTTGTCAATCGCCGCAGGTGATTGTTTAAGCAATATCTGCAGACTTGAATTGGTGATTATAGCCTTGCCGTGGTCAGTGGAGAGAAAATCCTCCACGTCCTGTGTGATTGTTGTTACACCCAGATAATATTTCCTTGCTCTTTTGGCGAGTCCATAAAGGAAGGTGGCTGAGTCGGGATGTTTCATCAAATACCACGCCTCATCAATTACCAATACTCTTCTTTTGACGTGACGTTTGATATTGGTCCAGATAAAATCAAGGATGATGAACATAGCAATTGGTCTTAGTTCCGCCTCAAGTTCCTTAATGTTAAAAACCGTCAATGCGTTTTTGATGTTTAAATTTGACTTTTGGTTAAAAATTCCAGCCAAGCTGCCCTTGACAAACTTCTCCAGTCTTTCAGACAGTCTTTTGGCTTCCGTTTCCTCCATACCGAGGAGTACTTTGTATAAATCCTCGATAAGGGGGGGCTCATTTTTCTGGGTGGCAGGATCAGGAGTGATCCCCTTTTGTTTATAGGTCAGAACAAGAGCCCGATCAAGTATAGCGTCCTGTTCCGGTGTCAGGTCTCCCATAACTACCCTCATCAGCGCATGAAGAGAAAGGATTTTAAGTCCCAGTTCGTTTTCGCCCTCAGTTGCTATACCGGAAAGATCAAAAGGGTTTATTTTGATCGGCGAATTAAAAGAAAACTCAATAAGTTCACCGCCTAGAACTTTGGCAAGATGTGTATATTCTCCTTCCGGATCTATTACAAAAACGTCAGTTCCAAACAGAAGTTGTCTCATTGTTTCCAGTTTAATAAGGAAACTTTTCCCACAACCGGATTTTCCAAACACAACAGAGTTAGAATTTTCCAAGCTAAAGCGGTCAAAAATAACCAAACTTCCGTCGTGCTCATTTACGCCATAAAGAATTCCCTCATTGGCTGTTAACGATGCTGTCGTGAAGGGAAAAGTAGTAGCAAGAGAAGTGGTGTCCATGTTCCTTGGGACGTCCAGAAGGTCAAGACCCATCGGTAAGGACGATTTAAACCCGTTTTCCTGCGTGAGTGTTGCATGTTTTGGAACAAGAAGGATTGATCCCAATGTCGATTCCACTTCCTTTGAAAGCCTGTTTAATTCCTCCAGGGAATCCGAAGGGATGGTAACGTAAAGAGAGAATTGGTAGAAACGCTCTGCTCCTTTAGCAAGTTGTGCCTGAAGAGACAGGGCATCGTCCAGTGCCACCTGGACAGCGGGATCGACCACTCTCCCCCTTTTCATGTCCACCTGAATCGTAGCCTCCATTTCAGCAATTTTCCTTTTTAAATCTTCTAGCACAACCTTTGATTCGGTTGGATAAATATACATGGATATAAAAAGAGAATGATCAAACGAGAGAACAGGATGCAGCCAGTTGGCAGATACAAAACGAGGGTAGCCCGCCACAAACAGAGTGCGGTAATAATAATTATTTATGCGGATGTTGTCAAAATCCACTTCAACCAGCGAGGGGGCAATCAAGTCTTTTATACTGACAGTGCCCCGTATCAGCCTGGCAACAGACTGGTGATATTGTGCCGAAGGAGGTCCATGTGGAATTGCCGTAACAGTAGGTGCAGATGTTTGGACGGTTGTACCCTTAGGTAATGTTTGATTAACTACAGGAGGAATAGCAGCTACTTTAAGATTTTGATTAATTATTTGGACAGGTTCTTGTTTTTGTTTTGTCCCTTTTTTAAATAATGAGAACATAAATTTCTGTTAAATCTTTCCTACTCCCTCGACTAACGTTTTTGAATAACCCTTGGTTTCCGCTAGTTTTTCACCGGTTGTAGTTGGGTTGTATATATTGTAAAACAGTTCGGCCAGTTCCTGGGTGTTGAGTTGTTTGCCCTTAAGTCCGATTCTGCCTAATTGACGCAGAAGATGGTCTCTTTTAGGGAAAAGAGATGTTTTCGCCCGGGAGATAATATAGTCTTTTGGGAACGGCAACCTCTTTTTCTTGCCTGTTGAAAAAGCGCCTTTAACACCCAATTCCAACGGTGAAAAAGAAATTACCAGATAAAATTTTTTCTCAAGCACCCGGTTTTCCTTTATGATTGAAAGAATAAATTCACGATATCTCCTTATGCGTTCCTTTAAGGTTTGGTTTTGTTGTTTTTCCTCCTCCTGAGTTACCAGCTCGATGTAAGAGGAGATGTCCATTCTTTTTGATAAAATAACCACCTGCAGCGGAAAGGATAAGGAATTTAGAAGCGAAGCGTAAGCATAAATCAACGCTTCCTGCTCCTCTTCTGCTAAAAGACCAAAATTTACCGCTGAGGTGATAATAAGTAAGGCGGCTGATCCGTCACGAAGCAGTACAAGATCATCTAGAATGTCCTCAATTTCTAAAAACTCCTGAGTAGTGGCTCTTATCGGCGTTGATGTTGGTTGTACCATATTTTTTATATATTTGGATTTCCAAAAATTTCTTTACTGAGTTTTTCCCTGAGAATCTCTCTTTCTCCTTTGGCGATTATTTCTATCGGTAAAAAGATCTTACCAGAGAGTGTGATTTGTGCAATGTCGAATATATAACGTTTTAATGGGTCTTCAATTTCTAAATTGAATGTACCATTCGATAGAGGCGTGGCAGAGGCAAATTGTCCCAGTTTATTTGTTTTAAATGCTCGAAGAGGCATCCCTTTATTATCTTTCACGGTGATAATGATATTGGGAAGGAATTTTTTTTGTGAATCCTTGATAACGCCGATGATTAAGTTAGGGGTTTGTGGCAGATTAGGCAGGCCTAGTTCATTAATGATTTCGGCTTTTCCGGTAATGGTTTTTATAGTGGGTTCTCTTCTGGTTTCAGTTGAATTTGATGGTCTGATAATGTTTGGTTTCTCAGCTGTCTCCAGTTCCCTTTTTAAATTATCCAACTGCTTTAGCAACGCGTCTTTTTCTGATGTCATTTCCGACAGTTTTTTTTGCATCGCTTCCTGTTCTTTGTAAGAATCGTTTATCTGTTGATTTGGTACAATTTCTGGCGTTCTGCCGAAGTTGTTGATTATAGTCGGAATTTCCCGTGCAGGTTTTACTTCCGAAGGTATTGAATGCGGTGGTGGCGGAGCTGGATAGCTTATTATTCTGTCTTGTGGTGGGGTCGTGGTGACTCTAGCATGTGCCAGGCCAGCAAAATCTTTTTGCAAGGCGGGATTTGCGTTGCTGTTTGCTTGAGAGGAAGACGAGATCGGTAAATTTTGATTCATTTTGGACAAAGAAGTGAGCGAGACATATGACGATTGGGTACTTGAAGGTACAGATGGCAGAACAAGCTCATTTTTGAAAAGTGACAATGTTTTTTCCACATACTTTCTTTCTCTCTCATTTAACGTTTCATGCGGGGTTGACGGAAGAGTGGCCAAATAAGACCGTAGCTTTTCTTTAGCGTATTTATGATTCTCTATTTGATTTTTAGAAGCGGGTTTTACATGGATTGTTGCCTGTTTTAAAAGTATATCAGGCATATTTCCCTCTTTTTGCCACAAATATTGTGTGGGTGAATAAATGCTTTTTACGAAAGCTACAATCCATTTGTCTAGCGGTCTTTCCTGTATAGGCAAAAAAGCAAAAGCAAAACCAACAAATCCTACCAATCCTGCAATTGAAAGATTGATGATTGAGGGAAAGGGGGCAAATCTAAAAATAAAATAGGCAAGAGCGCCTCCGGAAGCGACATAGAGAAACTGTCTTAAGGTCATGTCCCCTATCAGATGAAACTGAAAACCTGAAATATTGCGTGGTACTTGATGTTGTTCCATATTTTCGTAACGATCGGTTTACTATACTGAAAAAACTCAGGTTTGAATTAAATTTTTCCGGCATACATCCATCTAAACCCCCGAATCGGAGGTTTAGTCAGCTATGCAACCACTTCGATTGTAAACCTGAGTAAGATGGGTATAACCATCTCGAAATTTAATTAAGTATTATTAAAGGCTACATTTAGCGTAGAATGTGAAAAATCCCCTTTCAACTATAGCATTGTTATACAAATTACTACCAAACCAGATAGTTTTTCGTGAAAACAATTTTTTCTCAATCAAATCCTTGACATACAGCTTAAACTCATGGTTTACTAGAAGTAATGCCGTCACAGTTTTTTAATTTCTCGCGATATTTTAAAAAAGGCAAAGACGATAAAGATGAGGATGCCCAAAAAACCGAGGTAAATGAAGCTACAATTTCATCCTCAACGCCTGCTGACGTCCAATACAGTGGGACACGACAGGCTTATTCCGGCATAGGCAATCCTCCTTCCCCCGTGGTTAAAAAAACCCCTTTACCACAGACAAACCAAACAGATGGCAACATCGGAGCAAATTCTTTATCAAATTCTGCCAATACTCCCGCCGCTAATTCATCTATTGATCATAATAAAAGAGTTGGTATGGACGTCTTATCCAGATTTACTCAAAGGTCAAATAAAGTGCTTCTTGTGGCTGCAAACAAGGTGAAAGAATTAAAAAATCAATATATCGACACAGAGCATGTCTTATGGGGGCTTCTGCAGGACAGCAGTGTCTATCAGCTAATTTCAGAATGTAAGGTAACCCCGTCAGAACTTCAAGCTTCACTGGAAAAAATATTCAAACACGGTAATTTTACAGGGGTTCCCCAGTTTTCTCCGAGAGTGAAAAGAGTACTGGAGTTGTCGCTTTCCACAGCCCGGTCTTTAGGATATGAGTTTATTTCACCTGAGCATATTTTACTGGCTCTGTCACATGAGGGGGAAGGTGCTGCTGCCCAAACTTTGGTTAAGAATAATTTAACCCGGGAAGTATTAAACAAAAAAATTACCGGTAAAAAAGAAATTGAGAAGGAAGAAGATAATAAGAGAACATCTACACTGGAGCTTTATACGGAAGACCTTACTTCTAAAGCACTGCGCGGGGAACTGGATCCGGTGGTGGGAAGAAGCTGGGAGATAGAAAGGATAATTCACATCCTGTCAAGAAGAACGAAAAATAATCCCGTGCTTATAGGAGATGCAGGTGTGGGTAAAACTGCCATAGTTGAGGGTTTGGCTTTAAGAATTGCCAATGGTAACGTGCCGGAAACCCTGCTCCATAAAAAGATACTTTTACTGGACCTGATGTCGCTTATAGCCGGTGCCAGACACAGGGGAGAGTTTGAAGAAAGGTTAAAAAATCTCATAAAAGAAGTGAAAGCTTCAAGCGGAGGCATAATACTTTTCATAGACGAGCTTCATAATATGGTTGGTGCTGGTAGCGGTAGCGAAGGCACCATGGATGCTTCAAACATACTGAAGCCGTCACTGGCCAGAGGAGAATTGCAGACAATCGGAACCACTACAGTTACAGAATACAGGAAGTATATAGAAAAAGATCCGGCACTTGAGCGAAGATTCCAGCCTGTAAACGTTTCCGAACCCACAGCGGAAATAGCCATAGAAATGCTTTTGGCCATAAGAGACAAGTACGAGGCTTTTCATCGGGTAAAGATTTCCGATGAAGCTGTTGAGGCGGCAGTCAGGTTATCACAACGCTATATCGGCGACAGGTTTTTACCTGATAAAGCAGTAGATCTGATCGATGAAGGTGCAGCCTCTGTGAGATTGCCGGCAATTTCCCTTCCTGAAGAGATAAAATCCCAGGAGGAAAAGCTTAAGAAATTAACAAGCGAACAACAGGAAGCAGAAAAAATCGGCGACAGAATAAGAATTGAAAATTTAAAAAAAGAGTTGGAGGATCTAGAAGTAAGCTTAAAAAACCTAAAAGACGAATACCAGATAAAAAAATCAACTACAACAAACACGGTTACGCCTGAAATTATCGCTGAAATTGTATCAAGGTGGACAAATATTCCCATAAAAAGACTGACTGAAAACGAATCGGCAAAACTGTTGGATCTGGAAGAAGTTATTCATAAAAGACTGATAGATCAAGACGAAGCAGTAACCGCTGTAGCCGAAGCAGTAAGACGGGGCCGGGCAGGGCTTAAATCAAACAAAAGACCAATAGGGAGTTTTATCTTCATGGGGCCGATGGGTGTCGGGAAAACAGAGCTTGCCAAAACACTGGCTGAAACCCTTTTTGGTTCCGAGGATTTGATGGTGAGAGTTGACATGACTGAGTACATGGAAAAGCATGAAGTGGCCAAGCTGATAGGCGCTCCTCCGGGTTATGTGGGTTATGAGGAAGGTGGACAGTTGACTGAGGCGGTCAGAAGACATCCTTACAGCGTGGTTCTTCTCGACGAGATTGAAAAAGCCCATCCGGATGTTTTTAATATTCTTATTCAGCTTCTTGATGATGGGAGATTGACGGACAATAAAGGGCACACGATTTCCTTCAAAAATACGATTGTCATCTGTACTTCAAATTTAGGCAGCGGTATCATCCAGGAAGAAATGTCTGGATGGAAAAATGATACAGACAAACAAGATGCAGACGCCGCAAATCAGAAGCAAGATATTTTTACCACTTATACAATTTCGCCAACCGGCAGGGAAATTATTACTCTAAAAGACAGAGTCTGGGAGAGAGATGCCCGGGATAATAAATGGAAAAGCCTTTCTTTGACAGATTACTTTGCCGGTTCAGCTGTCCTGGAGGGGGAGAATGTGTTTCCGGCGGGTGGCATAGATACACACCTGATAGCTCCTGACGGTTCGGAGACAATAACCAAAGGCGACCTTTTGTGGTTCAGGACTTCTACGATAATGAAAGAATGGAAGGTCCAAGTCTTACTTTTGCAGACAAAAGACCATTTGGTTACGAACGCCTTACCTGATAAACCGGAAGAACAGTTGCCTACCGCCAAATGGGACACCCATGCTATTTCTACTTTAGACTCGGAAATGATAACCTTGGATAACCGATTCTGGAAAAGAGAAAATTTGAAAACACAGGAATGGGTTACAGATATTCTGGATAAGTATTTTGAAGGAGCTGTTCTTGAGAAAGAGATGAAAGAGAGCGAAGATCCTGACAAGAAGATGAAAAGCGGCAACAACCTTATAAACAGAGATACTTCCAAAAACAGGAAAGAAAATTTCCCCACCCGTAAATGGGATATCCACCTTTTTAGATCCGCAGGAGAAGAATTGATAATATCAGACGGAGAATATTGGCAGAGGAAAGATGCGGGTACCGCAATATGGCAGAGCGGTAGCGTCGCGGATCTTTTTACGGTCAAAGACGTATTAGGAGAAAAGGAGGAGAGTAAGATACCGGTATTCCAAGAGATGCAATCTGTTAAAGAAGAAAAAGATAACGACAGATTTAATCTTTTAGCAGACAGGTTGATGGAGGAGTTAAAAAAATTCTTCAAGCCAGAACTTCTCAACAGATACGATGAGATTGTGATCTTCAAACCCCTGACCAGGGAACATATGCTGGAGATTGTCAATTTGCAGGTGAAAATCCTTGGCAAACTACTTGAGGAACAAAATGTTAGGCTTAAGATGTCCGAAAACGCCAAACTATTCCTGTCTCAGGTAGGTTTCGATCCGGTATTTGGAGCAAGACCCCTAAGACGGACCATGCAAAGACTGGTGGAAAACCCTGTTTCCTCCATGCTTATCAAAGGGGAGGTGGTTTTGGGTGATACGATTGTGGTTGATTCAGACGGAGACGGATTAACGTTTGACGTAGAAAAAATGGCACCAAGAAAAAGCATCCCTGCGCCCGTTGACACCAGCAAGACTCAGGAAGAAACTCCCAAAGATGACAATGGAATAATTCCCACTCCGCCGGGATTCAAATGCGAGAAATGCGGTTATACATGGGAAAAAGCAGCCGGAGAAAAAGACAGTAAAAATGTTTGTCCGAAGTGCCAAAGCGAATTGACGGTTATAAAAAATGAGTCAACTGACAGTAAGGACAAAGCTCCCAAAGATTTGAGTCTGTCAATGGATAAAAAACCGGAGGAAAAGAATGAGGAATTAATTTCCCCTCAGGAAGAGAAAAAGGAAGAATCACCCAACCCTCTGGAAGAATTTTATAAGGGAGTGGAAAACTCCCCCTCTACCCCTTCCGACAAAAAGCCGGAAGAGGACAATACTCCATTATCCTCAAGTGTTTCCTGAGAAAACTATTTTACTTTAATCACGTTTCTTTTGAGGATTTTTTGCCAGAATTTGATATTTAAGATAAGGAATAGATAAACTAAGAAATTGATTATTGCAGCAAGGACAAGATAGGAATTTAAGTTTTTTAAAACAGTATCAATTTTTCTTATAACCGGTTCCTCAAGAAATATTCTTATTCCCAAATAATACAGGGAAATCAAAGTAATCAGGATGATTGGTCCGGCAATTTTCAGACCCGCAAGATCCCTTTTGCTGGTGAACATAGTATTTGTGGTGATAAATAATAAATATGAGCCGATTAAAGAATCCGGAATTTGGAATTTAGAATTTGGAATTAGGAAAAAATCATTAAGGAATATTTTGCCTATTACATATATTATTAAAACACCTGTTATCAATGGAGCAAGACCGATTAAAGTATGGCGGAAAGGATCAGTACCGGCCATTTCCAGCCTGCCGGTTCTCACTTCCCCACTCCTTTCCACCTTCGGGAAAACGGTTAAGTTACCGGTGGGAACCCTAAGAATGGTAGCGATAAAAAAATGGGACAATTCATGGATAACGGTACCCGGCAAAAGGATACCAGCAAGTACAGCTAAGGCAAACCGGTTGCTTTTGAAGATAAGAAAGGTAAGAAGATAAAGGCTTGAAGTGATTTTCCTTGAAAGAAATAAGAGGATAATAAAAGATATGATAAGAAGAAGCCACATGATAAAATTTATCCTCCGTGACCTTGAGGAGCAGATTGCGCTGGTTCAACACCCTCATCCAACACTTTGAGACTACTAGTTATTGCCATTGCAAAAACGCCGCCAAAGTTTCTAACCCCATTTCGTATTGCAGCAATAACTCCTCCTTTTTCTGTTTTTTGAAATAGATGGGAAAGATCATGAAGCGCCTTTTCCATCGTCTGTCTTGCTTCAGTTGTGCTTTCGCCAAAAGTAGTATCGACCATTAGACCGATGGCTGCAGGTTGCTCGTCAAAATATTTGTCAAGTTTCCTGTCATTCAGTAATTTTGATCCTTTGAGTAATCCTTTTCGGAGTTTCGCTTTCAGTTTCGGATCAGCATTCGGAATCATATCTACTGAATATAGAGTTGCCATAAGTTCGCTCATATTTCCCTCGGCAATAACAGCTCCTATTTGATCGTTCCATGGTACATTTTTTGTCTGGAATTTGGCCTGGATATATCGAGAAGCAGCTTCTGCCGCTTGAGTATCCGGGACGGCTTTTCCCGCAACTTCGCCAAGTTTGGTATAAAGGCTTGTACCGTCTTCTGCCATAAACGACTCTTCGGGTTTTTTTCCTTTAGCAGGATGCTTGTCTAAATATTCTTTGTAATTCCGAAGTACGCTTCTTCGGTAAAGCTGGATGATACCTGTGTTTCCCAGAACGCTTTCCGAAAGGTGTCTTGCCAGAGCGAGTTCCGCCCACATGCACCTGGTATCTTCAGCTAACTCATACTTATCGCTTTCAAAAAGTTCAGCATTGGATGTAAGGATGCCATATGCCTGTTCCATAAGGGCAGTTTCTTCCATTTGCTCCTGCTGTTCGGCTGTCAGGGTCTGTTCTCCGGCGGCTTTTGCGGCATCAGGATGGTTTTTTTGATAATCCGGATGGGCTCGGGCAACTTTTTCATCATAAACAGCATGCTTCCAGAACATATCCTCAAGTTTTTTAGCTATTTTTTTCGGATCTGCTTTCTCGTCTTTCATTATTGCTTCCTGTACTTTCCCGGGAATAGAAGCAAACCACTCGTCTTTGGTCCATTGGGTGGTTTCACCTATTTTAAAAACCGCCCCCATTTCCGCTTCATGTACCATACTTGCGTCGCCTAACGCTCTGGCAGCCTGGATCACGTTGTCAGGATTGACCCCTTGTTCTGCAAATGCTTTTGCGTTTTTCCGTCTCTCTTCCTCACCCGTGATTTCCAATTCAGTTTGGGCATCAACGTATGTCGAAAAATCGGCATGATCTTTTGAGATATGCATTACATTGGTTACGTAATTTTCCGCTCTTTGCCTGGCAACAATCCCGTTTTGTTTTAATACATCCATTAACGCCTGATTGACCCTGTCAGCGAAAGACTGTTTTACAAGTTCGGGTGCAGTTCCGCCCTCTGGAGGGGGCTTTGCTGCCAGGGCAGCAGCTTGATCACGTTTTTGTTGGAAGAAATCCTGTCTTACTTTTTGAGGTGCATGTACTATTCCTGGAGGAGCAACGTCTATCATAGTGTTTTAATGATATAAAATTTGTCGGTTGAAGTAAAGCTATCCCGACTTATTTCCTGAAAAATAATTTGATCTTCCAGCAATTGACTCTTAAAAACCGACTGTGCTATTGTAAAAGTATATGGCAGAAACCCCTCCAGCTCCAAGACCAGCTGAACCGTCGCGGCAACCGCCTGCTGATGCCCTGAAACAGGGTTCAGACCGTCCTGTTCCGCGGGGAAGGAAAAGCCTGATTGACAGAGTGCTACACCGTCCAGATCCGCAAAGCCGATGGCAGGATCATGATGATGTGGCTGACAGAGGCAGGGATCCGGATAGAAAAAAAGAGATGAAGGAATCTGATAACGAGGTTTGCGTGGAAGTTCTTTTGGACCGTTATGAAACCACGATAAATGCAGAGCCTAATGTGCGTGGATTCCCTCAAGCCCAGGAGCTTGATTTATGGTCAAAGTATCTTGTGGAGGAACTGGCAATTGCAGCGGGATTGGATTTTCAGGAGCCAAGAGCAGACGGCGGGGTAAGAAACATTCTGGAAGAATCAGACTCTGAACTAGCAGCTTATATCTACCGTAACAAGGCTAAATTAAATCTTTCACATCTTAGTCCGCAAATGAGATCAGCTGCTTTTTTTGTCATGAAAGGCACTGAATGGGAGTTGTCTTTAGCTTTGGGGAAGAGAGGAGAATTTACTGCAGAGCCTACTGCAGGTACTCATCTGAAAGGCGCTGGAAGAGAAGGATTGAAAACAATGGGACAACTCGCAAAATTAGGTACTCCCTGGCATGATGTGCCTGGACTGGGAAGGGCAGCGCTTGGATTAGGAGATGAGACTGCAGAAGCAGTCAGACAAATATATCAGGATGTAAGTTTAAGTGGTGTAGTCTTTGCCGTCAAAAGATTTTTCAATCCGCGTGAGACCGCTGACGAGACCAGATTTATGGAACAAAGGTTGAGACAAAGACATGTCACATCCTATGAGATGGATTCCCCTGGTTATAAATCCAGATATGCCAAACTCCTAGAAAGTAGTGGCGAGACGGAAATCTATAGAAGGTTATTTGCCGCCCAAAGAGCCTCTATGGTTTATACGGAAGCGGCAACAGGAAAAGGCATCCGTGATCCGGAATATAAGAAATTATACGACATGACGCTGGATGACGATCCGGACAGATTCCTTACAGGAAACAGGTTTAACAGAAGAACTGAGTATGCTTCTTCCTTAAGATCAATTTTAGAGAGAAATTATCCTTATGCCAGAACTTTGAGCGATTTAAGGGAAGAAGACAGAGTTCCCGCACTGATGCAGGCTTTGAGGGAAACCATTACGGTGGTAGCCAAAGAACATGCAGAAGCTGTGATAAAAATGGGTTCGGAAAGGACGTTTTATGAGACGGATGTCGCTGAGGCGAGAGGGAAACTTGCTGCCATAAAAATTAATGAAATTCATTCGCCTGACGAGGAATTAGCTAAGTACGAACAGGAAGCTATAGACAGCTGGACTCCGACTCATGAATCGTACAAATCCAATGACGAAACGTTAACTGCGAAAAATACCTTGAAAGCTCAAAACGGTAAAGCAATTTCTGACTTGGATGAATCCATTTTATCATGGGGTAAAGTTCTTGCAGATCCAACTTCAAGTGCTGGTAATAGAACAACCGCTCAGCAAAGAATTGATAGTCTTACTGAATCTCGAAAAGCGTTAGTGCATACAGATACAACATTAAGCACAGATATTCTCCAGTTTGAAAAAACTTTGGCAGATGCTGAAGCTAAACTAATTGGAGAATTACAAGGTACCTATACTTCTCCTTCCGATTTAGCTGAAATTGTTGCCTTTGTTACAGGCAGCAAAATTTCTGACAAAAGCAAACTTGAAGGATTTATCATTATGAAAAAAGCAGCAGCAGCAGCGAAAAAGAGAGAGGCAGGGAAGGCGACAAAGTTAGAACAGGATTCAGCCAAAGAAAGACAGAAAATCGGCGATAAAGTGTTGGATGTTATTGCCGAAAAACGGGATGAGATTGCGGAAAATTTCATCGGAGCCACCTCTCCTGAATCTATAGCAAAGCTAGGAGATCTCGAAAGGCCGGAGGCTTTTATCAAATACCTTGGGCTTGACAAAGATGCAATCGGCGATGAAAGGGTGCTTCCTCCTCTAAGACTGGCCAGACTGATGTCCTATCACTTAAATATGGATATTGACCCCAACGATATTACTGAGGCGAACTTGGGAGGTTATTGGACTAATATTTACCGTAATTTTTGCGATAACGCGGACGGATATGCCAGGGCAAAAGTAGTCATAGAAATATACAATGACAGATTCAATGCCATCAGAGAAAAACTGGATCCTTTCACAGATGTGCTGCATTACGAGAGACCAAGACAAGTACAGGAACTGATCCCGTTCAGGAAAGATCATGCGGAAGGATTTGAAGCTACACTTGAAAAGCAGGGAATATTCGTAGGCAGGGATGCTGTAGTTGACAAAGTCGGAGGTCTTGCTCTTGTGGCAGTCAACGGCCAAATTACAATGTATAGGGATGAGACTGTGGGTTTGCCGGGTAGTGAACATAGGGAATACAGGGTGATAAACGGGATAAGCGGAGGGGGAGATTTGGGGATAGAAGCAGATGCTACAGGCAATAAAGTTCTCGTGACAAAACCGGGTGAGACCGATGAAATGACTGCAAGAAATACCCTTTTGACCGAATACAGCAGAAGGTCAGTTATGGCAAAATGTTCCGCCTTAACAGCAGGAGCTGCCTTGACCATAGTAGACAGTAACGGGATTAACAGGATAATTACAAAAACTGCTGGTCCTCCTCCTAATGCGCTTATGGTTACAGCCGCGCCGGAGCTGGCGGTTTTAGGGTTACCGGCATTACCTCTTGACCAGTTTGTCACCG
>Ga0210019_1001631_pt1 | contig 23446 bp, 26 predicted proteins | sample CryGeyCG2114_020_2_FD_183969 | JGI IMG/M metagenome (GOLD analysis project Ga0210019, IMG submission 183969) | Groundwater microbial communities from aquifer - Crystal Geyser CG11_big_fil_rev_8/21/14_0.20 (SPAdes) (version 2) | ecosystem: Environmental > Aquatic > Deep subsurface > Groundwater ...
TATTTTCGCCGTGACATTCAAAGGCTCGGTTGACTTGGTACCGGACACAAAAGTTAAATCTTTGGCCAGAAGCTCACGACCCATTAAGTCTTCCTTATCCCCTATTACAACAATATTATTCTCAACATCAATCTTAACCACATATTTGGGTTGGCCTTGATGAGCGCCGATTCCTTTGCGCTGGCCCAAGGTAAAAAAAGCTACCCCATCATGCCGGCCAACAACATTCCCCTTAGTATCAACAATCTTCCCCGGCTTAACTGCTTCTGGACACTTTTCTTTAATAAAGCCAGCATAATTATCATCTTCCACAAAACAGATCTCCTGACTTTCGGCTTTATCATGGACCGGCAGGCCCAAGGCTTTAGCCTTCCTGCGAACCTCCTCTTTCGTCATATCACCTAGTGGAAACAGGGTTCTCGCCAATGTTTCTTGGTTGAGCATATATAGAACGTAGGACTGGTCTTTTTTATTGTCTTTCCCTTTTAGAAGTTTGTAGTTGCCCTCACCCACCCCGACGTTACGTCGGGGTCCCCCCTCTCCCAGAGGGAGAGGGTCTGAAAGTGCTGACTGAAGACGAACATAATGGCCTGTCGCAATTTTCTCACACCCAAGCTCATCTGCTTTCTTCAAAAGATAATCAAATTTTATGAATTGGTTACAACGGATACAGGGGTTGGGAGTCCTGCCACTCCGATACTCATCGACAAAGTTATCCACAACCATTTTTTGGAAGATATCGCGAAAATTTAAAACGTAATGAGGAATTTCAAGCTGATTTGCTACCTTTTGCGCATCATTTACTTCTTGCAAGGAACAACATCCTTGACCCTCTCTTCGCGGCCAGACTTGCATAGTTATGCCAATACACTCGTGCCCCTGCTCTTTCAAAAGCGCAGCAGCTACAGAGGAATCAACCCCCCCTGACATGGCGATTAGGACTTTCATTTAAATTAAAGAAAACCCCCAGCCCAAAACTAACCCCACCACACAAATCACTGCCAGGTAAGTCCAAAAGACTTTGTTACCAAACTCTTTTCTAACCACCAAAAGGGTGCCAAAGCTGGTAACAGGGCCAACCAATAATAAAAGCATCCCTGCTCCAATATTCATCCCGGAGTTAACAAGGGCGTGAACCAAAGGAACTGTGGCTGTTGAACAAATATACATGACAACCGCAAAAGGTAGAGCCACCACATAACTCAATGGGCCACCAAGATATTGAGAGATGATCTGCTCAAGCGGGGCAAACGAAACAATTAAAGCTGCCAACACCAATCCAACCGTAACTTCAAACCCAATCTCCCGCGGCATTTCCCAAAAAGAATACTGCAAAACAGACTTAATCCGACCGGCCAAAGTATTTTTATCATGTCCACAGCAACCGCCTTGGCAGCCACACTCCGGGCAAGCGTCAGGCGCTTCTTTTTTAACTGCCGGGGTGTGAAACAAATTACCAATTAACCCCATAATCAAACCTAGAATCAGCGCGGCAAAAAAGATATAGATCGCAAAGCTTGGGCCAAGCAACCTATAAGTTACAAACAGAGCAGTAATCGAAGTGGCTGGGGTTGCCACTAAAAAAGCTAAAACAGGGCCAAGCCTGGCTCCTTTTTTATACAAACTGATCCCAACTGCCAGGTTACCAATACAGCAAATCGGTAGGAGCGCTCCAATAAACGTTGCCCACAAAATCGAAAAAATACTCCCGCTGGCCAGATATCTTTCTACAAAATTATCAGGGATAAACTCGTGGATTATGCCGGAAATCAAAAACCCAAGTGCCAAGGCGGGCGCGACTTCCACAACATAAATTATTAACGCTTGAAAAAAGACATCAATGTTCATGGCCATGGTCCTCGTTTCTAGGCTGCCAGCCTGGCAAGCCTTTGCCAGTAGTTTTCTTTAAATAATCGTCAATTGCGCTCTTCATTGCGTCTTCACCCAGAACAGAACAGTGGACCTTAACCGGTGGCAGGCCATCAAGCGCTTCAACTACCATTTTATTCGTAACTTGCAAAGCCTCTTCAATAGTTTTCCCCTTGACCATTTCAGTGATCATGGAGCTGGTGGCAATCGCTGCCCCGCACCCGAACGTTTTGAATTTGGCATCAACAATCACGTTGTCTTTAACTTTAATATACATTTCCATAATATCGCCGCAGGTAGAATTCCCTACTTTGCCAATACCGTCTGGGTCCTTAATTTCACCTACATTTCTGGGATTTCTAAAGTGTTCCATAACTTTTTCACTATAATTACTAGACATTTTATCCTCCTATTCCTCGCGTAGACCGGCCTCTTAGGCCGGTCGGGCTAAGAGCCCGACCTACGCGGACTTTTTGTACAATGGTGACATTGCCCGAAGTTTTTCCACAATCTTTGGAAAAACTTCTAAAACCTTCTCAACATCAGCCTCGGTATTCAGCCGGCCTAAAGTAAACCGAATAGAACCGTGAGCCACTTCTGGCGACAGCCCCATAGCAATTAAAACATGCGAAGGTTCAAGTGAACCAGAACTGCAAGCAGAACCAGTAGAAGCAGCAATCCCTTCCATATCGAGATTAAGGAGCATTGACTCACCTTCAATATATTTAACAGAAACATTCACGTTCTTTGGTAAACGAATAGTTGGATGGCCGTTTAACTTTACCTCTGGAATTTTTTCCAAAATCCCTTGGCTCAATTTTTCTCGTAAACCAAGCAAATGCTTTTGCCGCTCATTAAGTTCAGCCTTGGCTAATTCTGCCGCCTTGCCCAAGCCAACAATAGCTGGAACATTTTCAGTAGAAGCCCGGCGATGGCGCTCCTGGGCGCCGCCGCGCATAAACGGCACCAGCTTGGTGCCCTTACGTATATATATAGCACCAACGCCTTTTGGCCCGTAAAATTTATGGGCAGAGAGAGAGAGGAGATCCACCCCAAGTTCATCCACATTAACTGGAATAGCGCCAACTGTTTGAACTGCATCTGTGTGCAAATATATTGTTCGTCCCTCACACCTCACAGCTCGTAGCTTCTCCGCTATTTCTTCAATCGGCTGAATAGTCCCAACCTCATTATTCGCCTGCATGATCGAAACCAAGATAGTGTTGTCAGTCATCGCTTTGGCAACATCATCAGGATTAACTAAACCATCCTTATCAACCGGTAGATAAGTAACTGTAAATCCCTGCTTTTCCAAAAACTGGCAAGGCTCAATAATGGCGTGATGCTCAATTTTGGTAGTAATAATATGGTTCCCTTTTTTTTGATTAGCATACGCTACCCCAAAAAGAGCAGCATTATTTGACTCTGTCCCACCTGAGGTAAAAACTATCTCTTCTGATTTTGCCCCTAGCAACCCAGCCACCGAGTCACGAGCTTTCTCTATTGCAGCCCGCGCCTCTCTCCCCATTGAATGAACACTTGATGCATTACCAAACTTTTCCGAAAAATATGGTTGCATCGCTGACACAACATCCGGGTGAGCCGGGGTTGTGGCTGCATGGTCTAAATATATTTGTTTCATCCGTGCACCTCCTTGCATAAATCTTTCAACGTTGTTTTATCAAGCAGTTTCTCAATCTTTTCACTTAAGTTGTGCCACAATCTTTTAGTTGAGCAACAGCCACTCTTAGGACAACAATCCCCATCAGAGACACAATCAGCCAGGGCAATCGGACCGTCAGTAACTTTAATAATATCGCCGATTGTTATCTGGCCAGGTTTCTTGGCCAATACATACCCGCCCCTGGGCCCCCTGACCGTGGTAATTAATTTTGCCTGCCGCAATTTGGAGAGAAGCTGTTCAAGGTAGGTTAGAGATATTTTTTGACGTTTGGCAATAACCGTTGCAGAAACCGGCTTGCCTTCCCCATGCGCAGCCAGGTCAAACATGGCAGAGACAGCGTATCGTCCTCGTGTTGAAAGCTTCATAATAATTAAATTTTAGAGTAGTTGACTAGATTTGTCAAGTATTAAAGATGGGGGTCGGGATCAGCAGGCAGACCAACAATTATCTTGTGATCATCACACAGCGCTTTGCTTGGTTTAAACCCCGCTTCCTCTAAAAGACTCATTAAATAAGTAATAACCTCATTGAATTCCGTTTCTTTGGGACACCCATAATAGTCAGAAGAATCTCCCAAAGAAAAGACAAACGTATTTTCTGCTTTATGGCAATAAAGCCAGGCCCCAACAATTTCATCCTTATTAATCTCTTTATCTGTCCTGATTGTCCCAGCTATTTGCCTATGAGTGCGCCTAGCCCCAGGACTGACAGCTAGGGTTGGCCTTGGCTTGAAAAATATAAATTTTCCCTCAAACCTACTATGAAAAAACATAAAGGATCTAATATTTTGAGCATTAAAAATAAATGTATTATTGAAAACATGCCAAGGAGGAAACCCAATTGACGCACAACAAAGCCGGGATAAATCAATCGGCCCTTTATAAATAAACTTCATTTACTTTTTATCGATAATAAAAAATAAAAATTTCATTTAATCAAGGAGGTCAAGGAGGTCGTTATAGATTCATGCTTCCGGTCCGATAACCCTTGAGGTCAAAAGTAACATAAGTATAGCCAAGCTCTTCAAATTTCTTCGCAACTTGGTCGCGAAGGTCATCGTCCAATAGGTCGGCCATTGATTCAGGCTCAACTTCAATCCGAACAATTGCATCATGATGCCGCACACGGAGCTGGTGAAAGCCTAATGATTGCAAAAACGCTTCGCCCTGTTCAATCCGAAGCAAAATCTCCCTGGTTATCCTGGTCCCATATGGAATTCTAGAAGCTAAACAAGCATAAGAGGGCTTATCCCAAGTACCCAGCCCCAAGTCCCTAGAACCTTTCCTAATATCTTCTTTGGTAAAACCCAGTTCCATTAGCGGACTAAGTACCCCAAGCTCTTCTTTCGCTTTAGTCCCTGGCCGAAAGTCTGACTTATCATCAAAGTTTGAACCATCCAGCACATACGGAATATTCTCTTGTTTAGCAATTTCTAATAGTTTGGAAAAAAGCTCTTTTTTACAGAAATAACATCTTTCGCGAGGATTGGAAATAAAGTTCTCATCAGCAAACTCATCAGTTTCAATCACGCGTCGCCTAACGCCCATCGTTTCACACATCGCCTCCGCCTCCCGCACTTCGCTTTCAGGATAAGTTGGCGATTTTGCAATAACAGCCAGCACATTATTGCCGAGTGTATCGTGAGCGACTTTGAGGAGAAACGTGCTATCAACCCCGCCAGAATAGGCGATTAAGACAGATTGGTACTGTTTAAGGAGGTTTTTGAGATTATCAAGCATGCTCCCATAATACAAGAAGCAGGCTATTGGGGCAAGGCTTAGGCCTCTTCTAAAACATGGTACTTGATGGTTCGCCGACCAAACTTTAAAGCATCATTATAAGAGCGAAACCAAATATCAATCCGTTTTTTGTAACGGCTGTTCATTCGATCTTCAACCACAAAAATTCGGTTGGGAAAGCCCTCAATCATAACTTTGGTCCCAATTGGTAAATGATTAGCGGCAATTACCCCTTCTCTACATCTGGTCCCAGCGGCAGTTGTCCAGGGGGTGCTGTCTGTCTGGCCAACCATAGAATTATAGGCTGTAGCAGTAGTTGTCCGGCTCAATACAATCTTGTATTTACTCTTAACCAAGGCCTGCTTGCCCGAGGAAGGAATAGAAAACAGCACTAAACCAAGCAAAATTAACGCAATAATCTTCACTGTTGTTACTCTCATTGGTAATCCTCCTAAAGTGGGGTCGTCTATAAGTATTATCGGGTATTAAAGGGGAAAACTTGCGTTAGTTAGTAAAAATTGCCCGGCTCTGTTTCTGGATTCCCTGATAAATCGTAGCAGCAGCCATGAGCTTAACCACATCCCCGGCAATAAAAGGCAAAACACCAAGCATAAAGGCTTGAGCCAGTGAAATATGCAAAAGAACTGACAGCCAAATTGTTCCAGTTGCAAATAAAACCAACAAACCCAAAAACATTGAGCCAACTATTTTAACAAAACAATGCTCTTGTTCATTGCCGAGCAAAGTGCCAACTACATAAGCAGCCAGGATAAAACCGAGCAAATAACCACCAGTCGGCCCCATTAAGCGGGCAAAACCATATAAACCGCCGGTAAAGACCGGCAAGCCAAAAATACCAACCAGCAGATAACTAAACTGGCTGATCAGTCCCAGTTTTTTCCCTAGCATTGCCCCGGCTAATATAACAAAAAATGTCTGCAGGGTGATTGGGACAGGGGTAAATGGTAGTGGGATACGGATATAAGCTCCGGCTGCGGTCAGGGCAACAAAACTTATCACTCCAATAATTGAGGCGGCAGCCTTGTTAACAACGTATTCCTTATCAAGAACCTTAACTAATGCTTGTGACATTTTTAATCACCTCAATCGAAATTATATCACAATTAAGATTTAACTGGTATAATGAAAACATGACCAAGATTATCAATATCGCTATTATTGCCCACGTTGACCACGGTAAGACTACTTTGACCGACTTTCTTCTGCGCCAAGGAGGGGCTTTTGCCGAGCGGGACGAGGTGCTTGACCTGGTCATGGATTCCAATGAGCTGGAAAAAGAACGCGGGATCACTATCTTTTCCAAAAACTGCTCAATCCATTATAAAGATTATAAGATCAATATTGTCGACACCCCGGGTCACGCAGACTTTGGCTCCGAGGTTGAGCGGGTCTTAAAAATGGTTGACAGTGTACTTTTGCTGGTCGACGCCCAAGAAGGCCCCATGCCGCAGACAAAATTTGTTTTATCAAAATCACTCAAACTTGGTTTGCGGCCAATTGTCGTGATTAACAAGATTGATAAGAAGGCCCAACGGGCTCATGTAGTTATGGACCAGGTTTTTGACCTTTTTGTTAAACTTGATGCCAATGACGAACAACTTGATTTCCCAATTGTCTACACCATCTCCCGCGAGGGGATCGCCAAATACAACATGGAAGATAAGGGGAAAGATCTAACCCCATTATTTGAAACAATCCTCAAACATGTCCCTCCCTACCCGGACAAGAGCCAAGAGCCCTTGCAGATGCAGGTGACAAATTTAGCTTACAACGACTACGTCGGCCGGATCGGGATCGGCCGGGTGAGCGGCGGCCAGCTTGATAAGAATTCAGAAATCATTGTCTGCCGGCGCGATGGATCAGTTACAGGCGCCAAGATCAGCAAGCTCTCTATTTTTGAAGGGCTTAAACAAGTTGAGGTTGAAAGCGCCCAGTGCGGCGACCTGGTAGCAGTAGCCGGGATCACTGACATAACAATTGGTGAAACCATCTGCGCCAAAGACCAGCCAAAACCCCTCCCTTTACTAACAATTGACGAGCCAACCCTAACCATGGAATTTTTAGTCAATGCCTCACCCTTTGCCGGCCAGGACGGAAAATATATTACCAGCCGCCACTTAAAAGAGCGTTTGGACAAAGAATTGCAGACTGATGTCGGCTTGCGCATTGAGATGCTTAGCCTGACTGAAATTGAAGGCTTTAAAGTCTCTGGCCGAGGAGAGCTTCATCTCTCAATCCTTTTGGAAAAAATGCGGCGCCAGGGTTATGAGGTCCAGGTCTCCCAGCCTAAGGTTATTTTTAAGACCATTAACAACGAAAAAATGGAACCGGTTGAGCAAGCAACAGTTACTGTCCCTGACGAATATGCAGGGGCAGTTATTGAGATGATGGGGGAGCGTCGCGGCCAGATGCAGGATATGGTTAGCCACAAGGGTTTTACCAACTTTGTTTTCCTGGTCCCTACCCGCGGCCTGCTTGGCTTTCGCGCAGAATTTATCATGAAGACCAAGGGCGAAGGAATTTTAAACCACGCTTTCCACAAGTATGAACGCTACAAGGGGGAGATTGAGCGCCGCAAAGCCGGGGTAGTTGTCTCCATGACCTCGGGGAAAACCGCTGCTTACGCCTTAAATAATATTCAGGATCGCTCGAGGCTTTTTATTGAGCCAGGGACCCAGGTTTATGAAGGGATGGTAATTGGCGAAAACTCACGGGACAAAGACATGGTGGTTAACCCATGCAAAGAAAAGAAAAAAACCAACATGCGGGCGGCCGGGGCAGATGAAGGGATCAGGCTAACCCCACCAACAATCTTAAGCCTTGAACAGGCCTTAGAATTTATTGATGATGATGAGCTGGTTGAGATCACCCCTAAAAACATCCGTTTGCGCAAACGTTACCTGACAGAGAACGAGAGAGCTAGAAAAAGTAAAGATTAAGCGGGTGCCTCTCACGACTGGAAGGCAACGGGAAAATCCCAAGATCATATTACCTCAAAGGCTCTAAGGCTCGAAGGGTGAGCCAAAATGCTTACTGGTTATAAATAAACCACAAAACACTGAAATTTCTTTCACAAACAAACGAAATATTATTGTAATGTCATTCAACCTATGTCCATTAGACACAAAAATAGCTAAAATATATGCTCCAGCTTTAAGGACTCCTCAATCACACAGGATCCCTTTAGAGGAAAATGCTGCCAAAGCAAGCGCAGAACGTTTAATATCAGAAAAAGCCAACTGCAATACTAAAAGCCTTGCCAAATGGTTGTATATTTTCAAAAGACCCCTTTGATCCAAACAGAAAAGAAAATGAAATTTTTACCTTGACCTTCCATATCAATCAAGATAAAAACGAACTACGTTTATTGGGAATACGATCCGACAAAAAAGGACTTGGAGGAAAAGCACTATTAGCTTTATATAACTTAGCCAGGTCAGCAGAAATTAATTTTATAACTTATTTTGTCACTCCCGGAAATATAGACGCATTAAGATTTTATTTTCAGATGGATTTTGGCAAACCTGCTGATTCGACTTGTTGCGATTGGGTTGTTTGGACAGGAAGTTAATTTGTAAAGCACTCACAGTCCTTTTGTTTAAAAAAACTTAACTTCCTAAACACCACCTTCAGCGCATCATAAACCAATAATTCCCCAACTAAAATTTTCCCCTTACCCAAAATCAACTTCACCACCTCCCCTGCCATTAGCGAAGCAATAACCCCAACAGCCGGCGGAAAAACACCGAGTTCTTTTTTGGGAACATTTGGCGCCGCACCAAAAAGACAACGCAAACATGGGCCGTCAGGTTTAATCACCATAACCTGGCCTTCATACTCAAAAATCGCGCCGTGAATTAAAGTTTTCTTAGCCTTAACACAAGCATCATTGACCAAAAAGCGGGTCTCAAAGTTGTCAGCACAATCAGCAACCAAATCATAACCTTGAATGACCTCATCAATATTCTCTTTAGTTATTCTTAAAGCATGGGTGATGATTTTAACCTCTGGATTCGCCGCGCCAAGATTTTTTTTGGCTAAAAAAGCTTTTTCTTGGCCAATTTCATTAGTAGAATAAAGTATCTGGCGATGAAGATTTGAGAGTTCCAGTTTGTCAGAATCAACTAAGCCAAGCACCCCTACTCCCATTCTAGCCAGATAAGTTGCAACCACTGACCCCAGTCCCCCAACCCCTATGACCAAAACCTTGGCTTGAGAAAGTTTTGTTTGGTCAAACTCCGGTAAAATTATCTGCCTGCGATATCTTTCCATCAGCCACCTGCCATAAACTTGATTAGCTCAACTGCATCGCCATCACTGATAACATGCTCGCCATATTTTTCCTTAGGGACAATCTCATGATTGATCTGAACAACTGTCAGCTCCGGCTTTAAATCGTGATTAGCCAGGAGTTTTTCAACCGTCAACTTACCAGTCATCTCTTTTATCTCGCCATTGACTATAATTGCCATATCTCAACCTCCTATAAAAGCGCGGTCCCAATCCTTAAAAACAGGCTCGTATCCTTTTTGACTAATAGCTGCCATAACCTCTTCAACAGACCGGCTATCAGCAACAGAAAATTGTTCCTTGGCCTGGCAATTAGAATAGCCGCCAGGAGAAGTCTTGGACTCTGCACTCATCTGGGTAATCCCTAATTGGATTAAATTGTCCCGCAAGCTAGCAGATTCCCTAGTAGACATGACCAAGCCAACAGTCGGCAGCAACACTCGCAAACGCAAGATCATTTCAACCAGTTCGCGGTCAGAAACAGGATACGGCGGTTGAAACTTAGCATTAGAATTTTTTAACCTGGGAAATGAGATCGAAATTTGCGAGCGCCAGAACTTTTTCTTTAAATAAGCCGCGTGCTTGGCCAAAGCCTGAAGCTCTTCTTGCCAAGGAGCGAGCCCAAGCAGCGCCCCGATATTGATCCGATAAAACCCGGCCCTACCTGCCCGCTCCGGGGTGGCCAAACGATAATCATAATCAGACTTTGGCCCGCTGGGATGATATTTTTTATAAAGTTCGCGGTTATAAGTCTCCTGATAGATAGTTAGCCCATCAACCCCAGCCTCAAAAAGAATTCGGTACTCTTCCTCTGACAGCGGAAAAATTTCTAGGGAGATTGATTCAAACTTTTCATGCAGACGGCTAACAACTTCTTTTAGATAATCAATCGTTATCTTTTCCCGCTTTTCACCGGCAACCAGCAAAATATGACGAAAACCTTTTTGATAAAGCAGCTCGGCTTCGGCCAGTACTTGCTTGACCGAAAGCATAGTTGCTTGCTTATTATTAGTAAATCCGCAATAAACACATTGATTATCGCATTCATTGTTTAAATAAAGAGGCACATAAAGCAAAATCGTGCGGCCAAAGTGCTTAAGGGTGAGCTCGCGCGCTTTTTGCGCCATGGACTCAAGCTCAATCATTGCAGAAATCCGGTCAGCGGAGATGAAGCAGAAGCTTTTTGTTGGGGAGATTTTAAGCCGACTTCAAAAGCTGTGCGCCCAGCTTCAACTGCTAACTTGAAAGCTTTAGCCATTTTAACTGGATCGCTGGCAATTGCAATGGCAGTGTTGACCATCACCGCGTCTGCCCCGATTTCCATAGCTTCCGCAGCGTGCGATGGCGCCCCAATCCCAGCGTCAACTATCACAGGAATATTAGCTTGTTCAATAATAATCTTAATTGCCTCACGCGTAGTTAAGCCTTGATGAGAACCAATGGGTGAACCCAGGGGCATCACCGTAGCACAGCCAACATCTTCTAGCCTTTTCGCCAAGACTGGATCTGCATTGATATATGGCAGGACAACAAAACCTGCTTTAACTAAAATCTCCGCGGCTTTTAAAGTTTCAATTGGATCAGGCAGCAGATAATTTGGATCAGGGGTAAGCTCTAGCTTGATCCAATTACCCCCACCTCCAGCTTTGGCTAGTTTAGCAATGCGCACTGCTTCGTCAGCCGAGCGGGCCCCTGAAGTATTGGGCAATAATAAATATTTGGTGCGGTCAATGGCGTCTAAAATATCTTCGTGTTTGGCATTAAGGTCTACTCGGCGAACAGACACAGTTACAATCTCGGCTCCGGAGACAATTAAACTTTCAGCCAAAACTTTATTTGAGGGGAATTTACCGGTTCCAATAATTAAACGGGATTCAAAGGTTTTATCGGCAATTTTTAACATTTTCCCTCCGCAGGCATTACCCTGATCAGGTTTAAGGGTCCCCCAGTTTCCCCGGAGTTCTCAGTCCCAAGCTAATTCGGACTCCCCTTCAAGCAAATTATAGCATCATTTAATTAACTTCGACACGCTTCATGCTTTAGAGAAAAAAATTAAGCAGCCCACCAACAAAAAGAGAGGCAAAGATCATGATGGCCGTGGCTTTAGCTGTCTCCCTAGCCCCTAACTCACGCAGCAAAACCACAAAAGTCGCAATACACGGGAAAAACATTGAAAGAACAACAGAAGCAACAATTAATTGTTTCACAGTCAGGCCCAGCGGCAGGAGCATCCCCATGGCAACATCTTTGCGGAGAAAACCGATCACGATCGGCATAACCGCTGCTTTAGGCAAGCCAAGCAGGCCGGAAACAATTGGGGCAGCTATGTTTGCCAACAGATTAAACAACCCAGAAAGATAAAGCAGGTTCACTATCCCTACCCCAGCTAGCACAATGGGAAAAGCCTCAAGCAAAAATGCTTTGACCCGGTATTTTAGCTTGGTAAAAACAATTTTAAGCGGAGGGAGACGATACGGTGGGATCTCCAGCAACAGCTCGGGGCTAAAACCTGGCAAAGCTCGGTTAAGAATAAAGCCAAGTACGATCCAGGAAACAAATAAAGAAAGATAAACTGTCAGCAGCGGTCTGGCACCATAATGCCCCAAAACACCAATAATCATCGCTTGCAGGGCTGAACACGGCACCCCGATTGAAATCAGGGTTGAAGCAATAAAGCGTTCTCGCTTGCTCTCTAAAATCCTGGTCGCCATAATCCCAGGGACATTGCAGCCAAAGCCCAAGATAGTCGGCACAATAGCAAATCCATGTAAACCAAGACGATGCAAAAAAGTGTCCAGCAAGACTGCTAGCCGCGGCAAATATCCCGAGTCTTCAAGCAGCCCTAAGACCAGGTAAAAAGAGATAATGTATGGGAGAACTGCCCCAAGCTCAATGTAAAGGCCGGTGCTAAGCAAACCAAATGATTGGAAATAATCGATCGAGCCATTGATCAAACGGCCAACCACGATATCGTGCCAAAAACCACCACCTCCGAGCAGCTGGCTCAACTTCATAAGAAGTGGGGTATAAAAGCTGTTAAACAAAGGATTCATTAAATAATTAATCAACCCTTCACCAATAAAACGGACAACAGCAAAAGAGAGCAATGCAATTACCAAGGCAAAAGGCAAGCCAGTAAGAGGCTTAATAGTCAGGTCCTGGAACCGCTCAAGCAAGGTATGGCGGCGCTGTTCAATCTTTTGGACCCGGGAGATAAGCTTGCCAACATCTTCCCAGCGCTCAATTAATGAATGTTGGCGCACCACTGGTGTGCGGGCCCGAAAGATCTCAGCTGTCAGCATGGCAAAGCCCTGGCCAGTCACTGCCACAGTAGGCACGACCGGCACCCCCAACCAACTGGCAAGTGCCTCGATATCAATCTCAATCCCGTTATGCCCAGCTTCGTCAAATAAGTTAAGGGCCACTATCACCGGCACTTTTTGCTCCATCAGCTCCAGGGTCAAGTAAAGGTTACGCTCAAGGTTAGTAGCATCAACCACATTGATAATAATGTCCCCCTCTTTGACCATCTGGCAGGCCACCTCTTCAGCCTTGCAGGTAGGGGATAAAGTATAAGTGCCTGGGACATCAATGACTTCAACTTTTTCCTCACCCAGCAGCATATAGCCCTTGGTGTATTCAACAGTTGTCCCTGGATAATTAGAAGATATGACGTGGACGCCGGTTAAGCGGGAAAAAACCACGCTTTTGCCAACATTGGGATTACCGATTAAAAGGATTTTTCTCATTGGTCCGGCTCAACCATCACCTTTGAAGCCATGCCATGGCCCATGCCAACCCTGGTTTGGCCAACTTCAACAGTAATCGGCCCTTTCATAAACATGCCGCCAAGTTTTTTAATTTTCTTCCCCACCCTGATCCCCATTGCCTCAAGCCTAGCCGAGGCCCCATGACCAGAGTCAAAACCAACTACAGTGGCAGACTCACCATCTGCTAAATTAACCAAGCTAACTTTTTTCACGGCTGCACTCCTTACATAAGCCAAAGATCTCCAGTTTATGGCTTTGGCTCTTAAATTTTCGTTTGCGGCAAAGCTCGGCCTGGCGTTTCTCAATCACCGGGTCAAAAAACTCAATAACTTTATTGCACTTAAGGCAAACAAAGTGGTCGTGGTGGCTAGTAGAGAGCTGGCGTTCATACCTTCTTCTGCGGCCGGAAAAATTAACCTCTGAAACTACATGCGCTTCATTTAAAAGCTTAAGGGTACGGTAAACCGTGGTGTAGCCTAAATTATGATGCTGGCGCCGCAACTGATAGTAAAGCTCATCAATCCCCAAGTGCCCACCCTTTTCCAAAAAAGCCTTCAGAATGACCTCGCGCTGCTTGGTAAAACGAAGTTTATGCTTTTTAATGTATTTTTTGAAATAGTTAAAAGCAGTGGTATTCATGGGTCGCTTTTAATCACTTTAACCTTTCTAAAGCCTTGGGCTTATTGAAAATGAAATTCATTTTCAATAATAATATTATTATACTATGAAAACCAACCTAAAACAAGGCTGCTCAAAAATAAAACTAGAAAACAACAGCCCAGGCTGGGCAAGCCAAACCTGGGCTGAAAAAAAGAGTTATTTGTTGTATTTTTCCATCATCTTCTGCATTTCCATCATCTGCTTTTGCATTTGCGGGTTATCCTTCATCATCTTGCCAGCTTCCCCCCCGCCGCACAGGCCGCCGCCGTAAACTGTGCCGTAAAAAAGCATTACCAAAGCCACCAAAGCAATAATAACAGCTATCACCTGGCCAACTGTTTTCATTGTCCCGGCCTCTTTATTGGCCAGCACCCAAACTATGTAGGCGTAACCTAAAACCATAACCACAGAGACCAGAGACATCCAGATCATTCCACCCATCATACCGTACATCATATTTATTTCACCTCCTTATTTAAAAATTATATTCGCCAGGATACCCAACAAGATCACTTGTGGAACAGTTACTATCGGCAGCCAGATAGCTGTTTTAGGGCCAACATTAGTCCAGAGCAGACCAATCTCGGTATAATCAGTCACTACCCCGGCCATTAAAAAAACATAGCTGTTGCCCAAAGCCCCTGTTTGGCGGTAAATTTCAAAAGCCAGCGGGGCTGAACCTTCGGAGCAAATCTCAATCACAGTAGCCAAGGCTAAAGTTACCAAGAGTCCAGCAAGAGAAGCCCCCATATACTGCGCCATAAAACCAGGTGGCACATAAGCCGCGGCAATACTAGCCAGCAGCGCTCCCAGCATAATCCACCACAAGACCATGTTCGCCAGAGAGAGACTGCCGTCCCAAATTGCCCTTATTCCATTAAAAGCAGCTGCAGGGGAAAGGTTTACTTTTTTTAAGCGGGCTTGGGCATCACTAATTATCGAAAACCCCTCTTCTATTTGGACAGTATTGGGGTTGTGTTCAATTAAATTAGCCCCTTCTAAGAACATAAAGATATAACCGGAAATCAAGGCCACCACAATCGCAGCAATAATAATAAACAAAGCTTTGACGCCAAAGAAGCCAAACATAATTATGGTAAGAGGAAGATTTGCCCACGGGCTTGCCAGCAAAAAGGCCACCACTGCCGGCGGGGAAGCCCCTTTCTTATACAACTGGATAGCTAAAGCTAATATCCCATGGCTGCAGGCTGACATCAAAAAACCGGCAATAACTGAATAGACAATTGTCCGCTTCCTTTTTTGCGCCAGAATAGCTGAAACATATTCAGATGGCACCAGCCAATCAATCACCCCGCCTAATAACAAGCCAATCGAAATCGGCACAGCTATAACCTTTAAATACATGGCCAGCGACATAGCCAGAGGCATGATGATTGGAATATACGGGAAGAGGTTAAAGATCAACAGATAAACCAAGACCATAATGACTACTTTATTTTTCCATAAAGGGGTGCCGGCTTTAGGCGCAGCACATGAAGAACATATTGGGTCTTTGGCCATAAAATGCTCCTTTGTTACTTAATTAAAATCACTCCGCCAACTACCATGATGATACCAAAAATCTTTTGCCAAGTAACACTCTCCTGCAAAAAGAAAGCCGAAAGAATAAATGTGACTATTGGATAAATCGCTACCACAGGGACAACCGTTGAGGCGCTCCCCTCCTTAAGGGCGGCGTAAAAGGTCCATTGGGCAAAAAAACCGGCAATCAAGCCGCCAATTATGATAAAAACAACATTTTTGAGGGTGATTTGGGAAGTGGCAATCGTGTGCCTGAAGAAATAGAGTGAAATAGCCGCGACAATTAAAATGACAAAACTGCGCATGGTCACTCCGACCAGTGGATTGATATTGCCGCGCAGTCCAACCTTTTCAAAGATCGGGGCAATCCCCCACAAGAGAGCGGTCAGTAGTGCCAGATAAAAGCTCATAGGCCTCCTTAACTAGTGGATTTGGCTCATCAAGTCCCTGATATCGTCAATTATGAGGTCTGGCTTAGCTGCTGTCAAATCAGCTTTGGCACCAATGCCATAGGTGGCAGCACAGGTCTTAATGTCCGCATTTTTACCTGTCTCAATATCAATTACCAGGTCGCCAACCATCATCGCGTTAGCTGGCTCAACATTAAACTCTGTTAAAAGTTGGTTTATGTAATATGGGTTTGGTTTAGCCAGTTTAGGATCATCTCCACCAATCAGCTTGTCAAAATAGCGACAAATGCCGTGCTTATTAAAATTAAGCTCAAGCATTACCAGGCGACCATTAGAAAAAGCGACTTTCTTCTTGTTTTTGAATTTTTCCAGCATTTCAACTGTGCCAGCAAATAACTTACCTTCTTTGGCAATCCTTGGCGGATAATCGGTGCGGAATATCTCTAGTCCTTTATCCACCAAGGCTTGGTCACCATCAACTGCTTCTTCAATCAAATGCCGGTCACCAATCCCTATATAAGAAGCAATTAATTCAGCCGGTTTTTCCTTTTTCCCCAACTTTTGGAGCATAAAGTTAATGGAATCAATAATAGTTTGTTTGGAATCAAGCAAAGTACCGTCCAGGTCAAAAATTAAGAGGTCGATTTGCATAAAATTATTATATAGTAAATTTAACCCCCTCTGCAACAAAGGAATGCAGCTTGCGCATCGCATTTATCCACTCTATAATATTACCGTTAGAAAGCTGAAAAAAATTCAATACTTTTGAGGTAAAAAAATGCAAATTAAAACAGACAATCTGATCAAAAAATACGGGAAAAAGGTCGCAGTGGACGGAATTTCGATTGAAGTAAAACAGGGCGAGATCGTCGGCCTGCTGGGACCTAACGGTGCCGGCAAAACCACTACTTTTTATATGGTAGTCGGTTTGGTCCGGCCCAACGAAGGCCATGTTTTTATGGGTGACAAAAACATTACTCACTTCCCCATGCACCGACGCGCTCACATGGGGATCGGCTACCTGGCCCAGGAACCTTCTATCTTTAGGAAACTAACTGTTGAAGAAAACATTTTAATTTTATGGGAACTGATGCCTTCGATCAACAAACATGATTACAGTAAAAAGCTTAAAGAACTGCTGGATGAACTGGGAGTTTATCATCTGCGTGATCAAAAAGCTTACACCCTCTCGGGCGGCGAGCAAAGACGCGTTGAAATCGCCAGGGCGCTGGCCACTAACCCGTCATTTATCCTGCTGGACGAGCCCTTTACCGGTATTGACCCAAAAACATTACACGACCTTCAAACAATTGTTAAGCAGTTAAAAGATAAGGGGATCGGCGTGCTGATCACCGACCACAATGTGCGCGAGACCCTGGAGATTACCGACCGTTCTTATATTATCCACAAAGGGAAGATTATGGTGGCTGGAGACTCACAAACCGTAGCCAACTCACCGGAAGCCAAGAAATTTTATTTGGGAGATAATTTCCAGCTTTGATAAAAACCATTGACCGTTATATTTTTAAGGAGCTGCTTGAGCCTTTTATCTTTGGCCTGGGAGCCTTTACTGCCATCTTATCGGCCAGCATGATCATGTTTGAGCTGGTACGGGCCGTAGTCTTAAAAGGGATGCCCATTTTTGTCGCCATGCAAATATTTATATATAAACTCCCTGGTATCGTCATTTACATCTTCCCAATGGCCACACTTTTAGCCGCCCTCTTAGCCTTTAGCCGGCTTTCAGGAGAATCAGAGATCACAGCTTTCAAAGCTTCAGGGATATCTCTCTATCGTTTGATTATCCCGGTCCTATTTTTTGGGGCGCTGGTCTCTTTTGTTAACCTGACTTTTTCTGAAATAGTTGTGCCGCAAGCTAATAAAGCAGCCAAAGAACTACTGGTAACCACGGTTACCCAAGCCCAGCCAAAAATGCAAAAGAATGTCTTTCTACCGGAGCTGGAAAGAGGGGTGCTCAAGCGCATCTTCTACGCCGATACCATGCAGGGTGACGCGATGCAGGATGTAATTTTGCAGGAGTTCCAAAACGGGAGGCTAACCCAAATTGTTACAGCCAAAACCGCCAGCTGGGCCAAAGGAAGCAATGAATGGGTTTTTAAGGATGGGATCATTTATCTTTTGTCTGAAGCCGGCGATTACAAACACCTGGTCAGGTTTGCCGAGCAAAGCATCGCCGTGAAATACTCGCCAGCAGACTTCTATATTGGCGATAAAAACCCAGAAGAGATGACCATGAAAGAGTTAAGCGAATTCATAACCCTCAAGGAAAAAATGGGGGTTGAAATAACAGACTTTAAAATCCAGCTAAGCATGAAATCCGCCCTCCCCTTTGCCTCCCTGGTCTTTGCTTTTCTGGGGGCTCCGCTGGGGATTGCCAGGCGGCGCACATCTTCCTCAATTGGCCTGGGACTCTCTATCCTGGTGATTTTTTTCTATTACATAGTTACTTTTATAACTATTGCGGTTGGTGAATTAAGGATTGTCTCCCCATTTCTCGCGGCCTGGCTGCCAAACTTTATCACCGGAGGGGTCGGCTGGTATATCCTGTCGCAGCGGGCTACGCAATAATGTTTTCTTTTGGTATTAGGATCATTTTCATTATCCTTGTTTTAGCTGGTTTTGTGGCACTGGTCGGCAATTACATTGGCCGCAAAATAGGGAGAAAACGCTTAATGATTTTTGGCCTGCGGCCGCGCCACACCGCCACCTTATTCACTATCCTGACCGGCTGTTTGATCGCTTTAAGCACCATCGGTTTTCTTTTAGTCGTTTCCCAGGATGTCAGGACAGCGATGTTTGGGCTTGAAGGATTAAAACAAGAGCTGGCCAGCCGGACACAACTTTTGCAAATAACCAAAGATGAGCTAGCCGCCCGCGCCGCTGAAAAAGAGACCATTGACCAGCAACTCAAAGTTGCCAAAAAAGAGGCAAATGAGCTGCAAAAGATCAAAAACTCCCTCACCAAAGAAATTTCCGAGACCCGAAGGGGGGACTTACTTTTTAAAGTTGACGAAGTGCTTTTAGCCTCGCTGATTAAGGCCGGACCGGAAGAAGAAAAACTAAAAATCGGCTTAAGCGAGATCCTCTCTGCCGCCGACAATTACGTGCGCGGTTTTGGCGAAACCACGGAAAAACACTTAATTGTTGCCGAGCCGCAAGATTTTTCCCGGGCCCTTTCAATCCTTAAGCAACGACGCGGTGACAATGTCGTTAGGTTAATTGTCACCCGCAACACCTTATTTGGGGAAACAGTGGCAGTGCGCTTTGATATCCAGGAAAACAAACTGGTTTATAATAAAAACGAAGAGGTTGCTTTAATAAAAATCAGCCGCGGCCTCTCGGTGCCAGAGCTGGAACAAAAGATCAAGCTGCTCCTTGACCAAAGCAAAGAAGCGGCCCAAAATCGAGGAATGCTCCCTGACCTCCACGCCACGGTGCAGTATTCAGAGATCTTTAACCTGGCCAAAAAAATTAATGCTTATAAAAGACCGGTTGAGTTAAAAACCTTTGCCAAAAACAACATCTATACCATCGGCCCGCTCGAGGTTGATTTTAAGATTTATTACCAATGATACTTGCTATTGACCCGGGAAAATACAAATGCGGCCTGGCGATCATTGACCTGGACAAAAAAGTTCTTGAACAACAAATCTTTAAACGCTCTGAAATCATTACCGCTACCCTAGCCTATTTTAACAAGTATCAAATTTTGACGGTGGTAGTTGGTGACAGCAGTAATGGGAAAAATTTGGCCCAGGAGTTTGCTAAACAGAATATTAGTGTTGCTTTAATTGATGAAAAAAATTCCACATTGGAAGCTCGAGAATTATTCTGGCGCAACAATCCGCCCAAAGGCTTATGGAAGCTAATTCCCCTCTCATTCAGATTTCCACCCAGGCCAGTTGATGACTTTGCTGCAGTCATCCTAGCGCAGCGGTATCTTAGTAAATAAGATCCCTCGGCTGTGGGGTTTTAGTTTTTGGACTACCCTCCCCCAAGGATCAATCACGGCAGTTATGCCGGTGTTGGAGGCTTGGACAAAATATTTGCGATTCTCTATAGCCCTAAAAATGCCGCAATTAATATGATAAGGGAGAATAGACGAATCCCCAAACCAACCGTCATTGGTTACCAAAAGGATAAATTCCGACTTTTTTTTCGCGAGCTCCCGCATCTTATCAGGGAAAACCGACTCAAAACAAATCGAGGCCGCCACATTATGCCGGCCAATCTTAAGCCCTTTTGTTTTACCCGAAGCAAACTCACTTTCATAATAGCCAATACTCTTAAGCAACGGATAAAGTAAGGGTTTAAAAGGCAGATATTCGCCAAAAGGTACCAGGTGCCCTTTGTCATAACGGTCAACAACCTCCCCAGCCGGGGACATGGAGATAATAGAATTATAAGACTTGCCTCCATCGTAATGCGGGGTGCCAAAAACCAAAGAGGCCCGAATCTCACGCGCCAGCTCCTGCAGCCGAAAACGATATTTGTTATCTCGCATGAGATAAGAATAAACAGCAGTCTCCGGCCAAATAATCACCTCTGGTTTTTCCAGCGCCGCTTTTTTCGTCATCTCTTCGTAAATCGCAAAGACCTCATCAACCTTGTCTGGATCAATTTTAATTTTCTGATCAATGTTTGGTTGGATCAGGGCTAGGTTTAAATTGGTCTCCGTGATTGTTTTTTCAGACAAAACCACAAAACCATAAAAATAGCTGCCTATTAGAAGCAAAGCTACAATTAATGTAGGGACAGCCTTTATGGCTGTCCGGGTATCACGGACAGGGACAAGCCCTGTCCCTACATTAACAAAAATATCAGCCAACACAGCATTAACCAGCACCACTAAAAAACTCACCCCATAGACAGAAGTAAATCTGGCAATCTGGATGATGGGGAGAAAGCCGGCCTGGGAATAGCCGACTAAACCAAAAGGGACCCCGAGCGGCCCGAGGCTGCGCAGGTACTCAACAGCAATCCAAAGCAAAGCAATGAAAAAAGAATTGCGCCGGCAAAGAGGAAAAGCTAAAGCAAATAGGAGAATAAAAAAGGTTTGAAAAATAGCTAGCGCCACCCAACCAAAATAAACCCACCAGCCGGCAAAGCGGAAAAGCTCGAGTATCCAGACAAAGGAAATAATAAAAAATGTACCGCCAAAAGCCAAGCCGACCCCTAGCCGCTCTTTAAAGTTTTTGGTCTGGAACAGGGCATAAAAGAATGGAACCAAGGCGACCCAGGCGAGCCAAAACAGGTTAAACTTGGGAAAAGAGAGAGCAAAAAGCAAACCAGACAATATTGATAATATAAGATTCATTCTATTTTCAACTCCACCCCTGTAATATCCAAACCCGAGTCAATGGAGAGATCACTATCATCAGGAACTTCAACAATCGAGCCCGCGACTCCAGAGATACTGTTATTGATCGATGGCAGATGGTCAGCCGGAATTGTCTGCTCCCCATCTAGCCAGGGGACAGCGACAAAATCAAAATAAATCTGGTCCGGCACCGTGCTGAAAACTCGGCTCAAGTCGCAGGAAAAAGCCAAGACGCTGGTGTTAAGGTCAGGAATACTGGCCAGCACCTCGCGGGTATTAGTCCCGCCAACTACAAACGGCCCCATCACCCGGCTATAGCCGGATGAATTAACCACAAAATAACTTGACCAGGTAGAAAAGAAATTATTATAGTAAGCCTCAACTGTGCCAATTATCGGGGTCCCGCCCGGCTCGATAAATTCCGGGGCTGCTTCGATAATATCCGGCCGCGGCTGCGGCACCTTGTAGCTTGAATTGCCAGACAAGACCAGAAAATAACGATAATTATCCACATTAATTGTCCCGCGCATCGTTGCAGTTACGGTAATCTGGTCACCGTAAGGAACAATTGAGGTGACCGTGCGGGCACAACCACTGGCGAACCCCAAACTACAAACTAGCAAAAGCCAAACCACAAATCGCATTAATCTCTCCCCAATGATCCGCCGTCATTTTTAAGGCCGGTGATCTCTTTTTCCAGCTTATCAAAGCTTTCAATATAAAAACCGCGTCCCGAGGACATGCCGATCGGATCATCAGGCATCGCCTTGAGGCTAAAAGTTAAGCTGTATTCCTTGTTTAATTCAGAATATCGATAGCTAAGTTCCCAGCAATGCAAATCTTTGACCACCATTATATCACGCACCTTAAACTCATCAGTGGCCGGGTCATACGTCTGGCCAACTCGAAACCGCCACTGGTTGCGCTGGCCCTTAAGCAGGGCTAAATCGTAAATAACAGTCCCTGATTTTAAATCGCCATTGTTCAAATCAGAGACGGAAGAAAATTTAGTGCTGAAAAAATCTGTCGGGCTGACGGTGAGGCTATTGATCAGGTCGCGGTAGAGACGCTCCTCAATTGACCAGGCAGAACTTAGGTTCCAAGAGACCGCCTCATTAGGGGTAATAATAAGGCTTCCTCGTGAGTCAAACCACTGGTGGGTCTGCCAGTTATGTCCGCCCGAGAGGGTCAGGCGCGCCTTGTTCTTAACATTAAAAGTCATGGTCTCATTAACATTGTGATAGCTTGTCCCCAATTGATCAAATAAGAACGGGGTGTTGCCGTCAGTCCTTCCTTTGCCGTAAGTAACGGAATTACTAAAAAAATCGAGCCAGTTAGTGTTTAAGCTCGCCCGCTCACGATAAGTGTAAAATTGGTCGCCGGGTGAATAAAGATTCTGGTCAAGCCCTGCCCCCAAAACCGCGACTGTCCCTAAACCTAAGGGAACAGTCTTAGAGAGGTCAAGCTTGGCAGCTAGTTTTTCCGCTGTATAATCACGGTTAGCCCCCAAGGCTGAAACATACCTGACCTCATGATATTTACCATAACTCAAACTTGAAGTTAACCCTACCCCATATAAATTAAGAGAATTCGGTGAAATCTCTATCTCCGGAGTCTTTTCAAAATACTGGTAGCTCTCATCACCAACATAGGTATCCTTGTCAAAATCCACGTACATATTTTGGGTAATCCGCCAACTATACTCTTTTTCCCTGCCGGTCAGCTCAAAAAACGGCTCCAGCTTCTCATCAGCAGATTGGCCAGAGTCCGCGACATTGCTGGAATAATTAAATCTGGTGGCAAGCATAATGTTATCCCTCATCACCGGTGTTTTAAAATCTAAGCGCTGGCTAGCACGAATCCAGGCCGGATCATTTTTAGCAAAGTCATAATTAAGCTGGTAATTTAGCGACTCTCTCTCTTTTGACTGATTAAAATTAAAGGCGTACTTCTGGACATTGCCAATGCGGTCATCATTGGTATCCAGCTTAAGGCTCCACCTGGAAGTATCTACGTGGTCAAGGCCTAAACTAAAATTCGTCAAATCACGCCGGCCGGAGGGGACCAGGTAAATCGAATTATACTGGTGGGCAATATTTAAAGTTGTCGTCTCGTTAATT
>Ga0210019_1001633_pt1 | contig 23435 bp, 26 predicted proteins | sample CryGeyCG2114_020_2_FD_183969 | JGI IMG/M metagenome (GOLD analysis project Ga0210019, IMG submission 183969) | Groundwater microbial communities from aquifer - Crystal Geyser CG11_big_fil_rev_8/21/14_0.20 (SPAdes) (version 2) | ecosystem: Environmental > Aquatic > Deep subsurface > Groundwater ...
TCATATACCGATACCTTACAGCACGGTTGTAAACTGTCAAAAAACCTTTGACTCCTCTATATTTACTTTGTATTCTCATATTGCGCCCATTTGATTAATGAGTGCAATATGTATGTGAGGTTAGTCAGCGCGAATGCCAAAAAAGGTGCGCATAAGCAATTTGACGGAGGTGTTGACGGAGGTCGCACCTCCGTCAAAATCAGCAATCAATCTATAAATCCGTGTAGCTTAACTTTGCGTTTTCTAATACAGGCATTATACTATATATACTTGTTTCAAATTATGACCGGCGACAGCACTCACATAAGACTTTTGTTGGAGCTCGCTCTCGCCGGTCATAATTTGGCGTAATTACGCAAGTGTATCTATGAATATAGAACGCAATATATCGCTTAAGAATTTTACTACTTTTAAAGTCGGCGGATTAGCGAATTATTTTTATAAAATAAAATCATTGGAAGAACTTAAACAGGCAATTAGTTTTGCAAAACAAAACGAACTGCCAATTTTTATTTTAGGCGGCGGTTCTAATGTTTTAATTTCAGATTATGGATTTGACGGACTTGTCATTAAAATTGAATTAGAAGAAATTTTAATTGAAAAAAAAGAGGAAAATATTTTTATTATTGTTGGAGCGGGAGAGAGTTGGGACAAAATAATTAAAATGTCTGTTGAGAGCGGATTATACGGAATAGAAAATCTCTCGTATATTCCGGGAACTGCCGGAGGCGCGGTCGCGGGGAATATCGGCGCGTATGGGGCAGAAATAAAAGACGCGATAGAGAGCGTTGATGTCTTTGACATGGAAACTTTAGAGACCTTTGTTTTAAATAAAGACGAATGCGAATTTGATTATAGAGATAGTATTTTTAAAAAAAGAAAAGGAAAAAATTATATTATTACAAAAGTCCGTTTCAAACTCTTAAAAAAAGGAAGACCGAATCTTTTATATAAGGATATAAAAATATATTTTGAAAATAAAAATAATTTATTGCCGACTCTTGAAGAAGTAAGAAAAGCGATAGGAGACATAAGAAATAAAAAATTTCCAAATCTTGTTAAATATGGCTCTGCCGGTTCTTTCTTCAAAAATCCTATTATCTCCAATAAAGAAGCGGTCAATTTGAAAGAACAATATCCGAAAATAGATATATTTGAGAACGGAAATAATTGTAAAAAAATATCTCTCGCGGGGCTTATTGACAGTATTGGTTTGAAAGGAATAAGAAACGGAGATGTTGGGATTTTTGAAAATCAGCCGCTGGTGTTTGTAAATTATGGAGACGCGAGCGCGAAAGAAGTAAAAAATTTTTCTGAAAAAATTGCGCGAGAAATTTTTAACAAAACAAAAATAAAAATTTTTCCAGAAGTTGTTTTTGTCGGAGATTTTGAAAAATAAAAATTAAAAAAATAAATTTTCATGTGGCAAATTTTTTAAAAAAAAATTTGCCACATGAAAGTTATCCACACATTTTTAAAAAAATTATTGTTTTAATCTTTTTTATGTTTGATAATGTATATAAACACACACAACAGTTTTTATTTTTTCTTTTTGATTTTTAAAAAGAAAATTGGTCGGGAGTTGTTGTTGTTTTGTTACAAATAATTAATATATTAAATATGGCAACAAAAAAAAGAAAAACAGCCGCTAAAAAAAAGACCACAAAGAAACGAACAACAAAAAGAAAAGCGGCTCCAAAGAAAAAAGCTCGCAGACGATAGTTTCAGTTTGTTGAGAAAAACCATAACCCCATTTCGTATATTGCGAAATGGGGTCGGTTTTTTATGAATTTTATGGTAGAATATATTTTGTTTTTGTATCAAAGCAACTTTTTCGCGTATTAAATTCACATCCTCATTATGTTTTCATTTAAAAAATTATTTGGTGATGAAAATAAAAAAGTTCTAAAAATATTAGAGCCAATTGTCGCGCGAATAAACGCTTATGAAAATGAAATATTATCACTTTCAGACGAAAAACTCGCGCGTAAAACGATAAAATTAAAAGAATCTATAAATGACGGCAAATCTTTAGATGATATTCTGCCGGAGGCATTCGCTATTGTGAGGGAGGTGTCAAAACGAACTTTGGGACAGAGGCATTTTGATGTTCAGCTTATGGGAGGTATTGTTTTACATCAAGGCAATATCGCTGAAATGAGAACGGGAGAAGGGAAAACTCTCGTGGCGACACTGCCGGCTTATTTAAACGCGCTCTACGGCAAAGGTGTTCACATTATTACAGTAAACGATTATCTTTGCCGCCGAGATGCCGTATGGATGGGACAGATATACGATTTTCTCGGACTGACTGTCGGCATTATCAATCATGAACAATCTTTTATATACGACCCGAAACATAAAGAGCTTGATGAAAAACGAGACGAGCAGGGTTCTTTTAAAGTAATTCACGAATTCTTAAGACCCGTTTCAAGAAAAGAAGCATATTCCGCCGACATAACATACGGGACAAACAATGAATTTGGTTTTGATTATCTTCGCGACAATATTGAATATAATGAATCGCAATTGCGGCAAAGAGGATATAACTTTGCAATAGTTGATGAAGTGGATTCTATTTTAATAGACGAGGCGCGAACACCGCTTATTATTTCCGCTCCATCCGCGGAGTCGGAAAATCTTTATTCGCAATTTAGCGCAATCGCCGGTCAGATGACAGCGGGAATAGATTTTACAGTGGATGAAAAACTTAAAGCGATACAGCTTACGGACGAAGGAATTGAGAAAGCTGAAAAAATTTTAGGTGTTAAAAATATCTATACAGAGAAAGGCGTAAAATATGTTTATCATTTAGAAACAGCCGCGCGCGCGAAAGCATTATTTGAAAAAGACAAAGATTATGTCGTAAAAGACGGCGAGATTGTCATAGTGGACGAATTTACGGGACGGCTCCAGCCGGGTAGGCGTTGGTCGGAAGGGCTTCATCAGGCGATTGAGGCAAAAGAAGGAGTTAAGGTACAGAAAGAATCAAGAACATTCGCATCAATAACATTTCAAAATTATTTCAGAATGTATGACAAGCTCGCTGGTATGACAGGAACAGCGTTTACAAGCTCGGAAGAATTTTATAGCGTATACGGACTTCATACTGTTTCTATTCCGACAAATGTGCAGACAAAAAGAATAGATAATGGCGACCTGATATTTCAGACAGAAAAAGGAAAATTTATGGCAATAGCGCGCGCGGTTAAAGAACTTCATAAAAAAGGACAACCGACGCTTATAGGCACCGTTTCAATTGAGAAAAACGAACTTCTAAGCGCGTATTTAAAACGCGAAGGAATACCGCATGAAATCCTAAACGCTAAAAAACATGAACAAGAGGGCGAGGTTATAGCTCAAGCCGGAAAAAAAGGCAGAGTTACGATTGCGACAAATATGGCAGGCCGTGGCGTTGACATTAAGCTTGGCGGAAATCCGTCTTCAAAAGAAGAGTATGAAGAAGTAAAAAAACTCGGAGGATTATTCGTGCTCGGCACGGAGAGGCATGAAGCGCGAAGGATAGACAATCAGCTTCGTGGTCGTTGCGCCAGACAGGGAGATGAAGGTCAAACGCAATTTTTTGTTTCGCTTGACGATTCACTGATGAGAATTTTTGCTTCTGACATAATAAAAAAAATGATGGGGCGGTTTGGAATACCTGAAGACGAGCATATACAAAATTCTCTCATAACAAAATCGCTTGAAAACGCGCAAAGTAAAATTGAAGGGTTTAATTTTGACGCGCGCAAACATATTCTTGAATACGATAATGTTATGAATCAGCAGCGCTCGGCAATATATGAACGCAGGAATAAGATTCTTATGGGAAGCAAAGAAGTTATAAAAGAGGAGCTTGAAGCGATTATCGCGGGAGATGAGAAAATAGAAAAAATAATTGAAGAAAAGAAAAATCAGCTCGGCGAAGATAATTTTTATAACGGAGTAAAACGATTATTTCTTCAGGTTATTGATATGTTATGGGTGGAGCATTTGGAAATGATGGATTATATGAGAGGCAGTGTGAATCTTCGCGCTTATGGTCAGCGCGACCCTCTTATAGAATATAAAAAAGAAGGACTGCGTCTTTTCAGAGATATGCAAGAATTGATTGATAATAATATTTTGAAACTTTTGCCGAATATTGGAGGAGTCGCTGTCAGCTCTTTTTCTGAAGAAGTTCGGAAGCTTAAAGAGATTCACGAAGATGCCGGCATCATTGGTGGTAAAACCGCGGGCGATAATGACGGCGCGTCTCCTGCGGCGCGAACAATATCGCATCTTTCTGAAAAGATAGGCAGAAACGACCTTTGCCCTTGCGGTTCAGGAAAAAAGTATAAAAAGTGTCATGGCGCGTAGAAATAAAAAAATCAATGTTGTAGATTTTGAATAATTGTTAAATAATAAATTTAAATCGGTATATAATTTATGTTTATAGATGAATTGATAATACATATAAAAGCGGGTAAGGGCGGCGATGGCGTTGTTCGCTGGCTTCACGAAAAAGATAAAGAATTTGGCGGACCATCAGGCGGCGATGGCGGGAGAGGGGGAGATGTATTTGCCGTCTCCGCGCGCAATTTGAATTTATTGGCGCGATATCGCAATAAAAAAGAATTTTGCGCGGAAAATGCCGAGAATGGCAAAAATAACAATCTTCATGGAGCGAGCGGTCGGAATTTGGAAATACTTCTTCCTATCGGTTCTATAATTACGAATAAACAAACTGGTGAAAAAATATATTTGAATAAAGAAGGCGAAAAAATACTTCTTCTTAAAGGCGGAAATGGCGGATATGGAAATGAACATTTTAAAAGTTCCATAAATCAGAGACCTAAAGAATTTACAAAAGGTAAATTAGGCGAAGAAGCGGATTTTTATATAGAAGTGGAGCTTATAGCCGATGTTGGGCTAATAGGGCTTCCAAATTCTGGCAAGACAAGTATTTTGAACGAACTTGCAAATACGCGTGGTAAAGTAGGCGATTATCCGTTCACAACTCTTGAACCAAATCTTGGAGAATATTTTGGACACATTATTTCAGATATTCCCGGCTTGATAAAAGGCGCCGCGGAAGGAAAAGGGCTTGGTCACAAATTTCTTCGGCATATACGGCGCGTAAAAATATTAGCGCATCTGATTTCTCTTGAAAACGAAGACCTTGATGAGGCATATAAAATAATAAGAAAAGAACTCGGACGATTTGATAAAGAACTTTTAGACAAAAAAGAAATTATAGTTTTAACGAAAACAGATTTGATAAAAGATGAAAAAACTATTGAAAAAATTATTAAAAAAATGCAAAAAATCAATCCAAATATAATAGCGTTAACTATTTATGATGATAATTCCGTGAAAAAATTTAAAGATTTTTTACATAAGTTTTTAGTTTTATGCGCGAACACTTCTATTACAGCATAAGTGTAAAATTTAGGAATTAAATAAAAATTAAGACAATATAAAATAATGCAAAATAAAACAATAATAGGAATATATCATAAAGATTGTACCGATGGCTCCGCCGCAGCGGCTGTTTTGCTAAAAAGATTTCCAGACGCAAAACTTTTTCCTCTTAATCATACATATACGGAAGAAGATTTGTCGTCTATATATAAAGAGATAGCTCTCGGCGCGGATATATATTTGCTTGATCTTGCTTTTGTTGAGGAAAAGTTAATTGAAACGCTTGACGAAAATAATAATATAGTGATTTTAGACCATCACATTAGCGCTAAAAAAAAAGCTGAACAGATTGCCTCCAAACATAAAAATATTACATATATTTTTGACAATAATAAATCGGGAGCGTCTCTTGCTTGGAATTACTTTTTTCCTGACAAAGAAGTTCCTGAAATAATTAAATATGTTGAAGATTCTGATTTGTGGAAATTAAAGTATGGCAATAACACAAAATACGCAACAAATTATCTTTCTATGTATACAAATTTGCCTGAAACATTATTGCGGTTTTTTGACGGAGATATTGAAGAGATAAAAAAGAACGGCAAAATAATAACTGAATATACGGATATTCAAATAGACAGAATAGTCCGTGGAATTGGAAACATAATATTGCGTATCGGCGAGTTCACGGTGCCCGCGTATAATATAACTATGTATGAATCGCCGGTTGGCAATAAAATTTCAGAAAAACAAGGCAGAGCGACAGTTATGTTCTCCATTAAAGGAAATAGCGTTAGGTTTAGTTTCAGAAGCAAAGACGGGCAGAATCCGTCCGCTCTTGAATTAGCTGTATTGCTTGGCGGTGGCGGGCATCAAAATGCCGCAGGCGCCGAAATCTCTCTTAAAGATTTTCTAAATATAATCGTTCTCTAACTATTATTATGAATTACGAAACGCAAAAATTTAGGTCATTGATCGCAAAACCTCTTTATTTTTTAAATGTTTTTACTCAATAGACCATAAATTTTTGCGTTTCGTAATTCACAATATAACACCTATATTTTACTTAATTTTTAATAAAAGTGCTGCAATTATTTTTTGAACTTACTTTTTTAATTTGTATCTGCGAAAAAAATATGTTATACTTTAGAAACTTAAATATTGATTTAAGATAAAAATCACTTAAATAAACTTGAACGAAAAAGTAAGAATTAACAAAAGCATACAAGCAAAGGAATTAAGAGTTATGGGCGCCGATGGAGCTAATTTAGGCATTCTTTCAAAAGAAGATGCTTTGAGACAAGCGCAAGAAATAAATCTTGACCTTATTGAAGTATCGCCGAAAGCAAATCCGCCTGTTGCAAAAATAATGGATTATGGTAAATTTCAATACGAACAGAAGAAAAAGAATAAAGAAATAAAGGCAAAATCACACATTACGGAAACTAAAAGCGTGCAGATTAAAATAGGCACGGGAGAGGGCGACCTTTCTCTTAAAGCAAAAAGGGTGTCAGAATGGTTAAAAGAAAAACACAGGGTGAAAATTGAATTATTTTTATGGGGGCGATATAAATATATGGAATTTAATTTTCTAAAAACGCGGCTTTTAAAATTTTTGACGCTTGTTACTGAAGAATATAAGATTGCGGAACCGATAAAAAAAAGCCAGAAAGGGTTGAGTATGATAATTGAACGAAATTCCTAATATAATAATTAGTGGAATTAAATAATAAGTAAAATCTTATTTTTAATCTATATTTTCAATAATTTATACAACTTAATATGAAAACCAAAAAAATATTTACAAAAAGATTGCGAATTACCAAAAATGGCAAAATACTCGCGAGAATACCGGGTCAAAATCATTTTAACGCCAAAGAAGCAAGTAAAAAAAGAATGGCTCGCAAAAGAGTTGCCGTATTTAATATGACAAACAGAATCAAAAATAAATATATGGGCAATTAAAATGAATTAAGAAGAGCGACAAAAAGTATAAAAATAATTTTATTTAAGCATAATAAAAAACAGTTTTAAAAAAATAATTTTTAATAAATAACATTATGAGCAGAGTAAAAAGAGGAACTACGACATTAAAAAGACGAAAAAATATCCTTAAAAAAACAAAAGGGTATCGTTTTGGTCGTTCAACAAAAAAACGACAAGCAAAAGAAGCGCTCGCTCACGCCGGCGTTCATTCTTTCGCGCACAGAAAAGACAAAAAAAATGATTTCAGACGGCTTTGGAACATAAAAATAAACGCTTTTGTCCGCGCTAATAAAAAACCCATTTCATATAGTAAATTTATAGGAGCGTTAAAGAAAAACAAAATCAATTTGGATAGAAAAATTTTGGCGGACTTGGCGGAAAATAATCCTAAATCATTTGAGAAAATCTTAAATAAAATAATTTAACCCAAACTCATTGCTGTTTTTTTATTTTCCATAAAATTACAGGATTATTCACTTTGAATTAAGAGACCCTTTCTTGACATAAATTTTTGCAAGACATCATAAAAATTTTCTGATTTTTTGTTATGCTTGCGTGTTCGCATTACGCAATGTCTTTCAAAAATTATGCCAGCGACAAGTTCCGTGATTCACGATTATTTAATAAGATTGTTCGGGTCTGCCGCACCGACACCTTCGCCGTTTCTATAAATCCTTCCTCTGCTTGCTTTTTCTATCATAACTTTCTCTATAACTCTTTCCACAAGCGCTTTTGGGTCGGAGTCAAAAATCACTTTATCATTTATTCTATTGCTTGCTTTTATTAAATGCTTTATAACTTCATCTGTTTCCCAATCTCCCTCTAAAACTCCTATCGGTTTGCCGTCTTCAAATGCTACTGTAAATTCATTTATAGTGCCTATTCTTCCGCATCCTATAATAATAGCGTCTGATGAACGAGTTAAAATCAAGTTTCTGCCGGAATAGCCAAAACCTGTGTATATAATTACATCCATATATTCCAACGGCAATCTATAAAACTCAAGATGTTCTTCCTCCGTTGACGCGGGAGAAAAGCCGATTGAAATGCCGTTTTCTTCTTTAGCGCCTGTTGCCACCCAAAAAGGAAATCCCGTGGTGGCGCCTGTAATTAAAATAGCGTTATGTCGGACAATCTCTCTTCCGAGAGCTTTGCCTTTTTCAAAAGCGTCAAGACCGCAATGTCCCGTCTCGGCGGCGCCTGAAACGCAAATTTTTAATTTGTCATTGGGGTATCTTCCGTTTTTATATTTTTCCATATTTATTTTTAAATTTATAATTTTTTTTATAATAATTATTATACCATACATTAAAAATAATTGTATTTAGTGATAGCAGAAATAAGATACGCGTTTTATTTTATACAATCCGCGTTTATCGCGGAAATCAGGATTCTGCAAGTTTTATAAAAAACTGCTTTCTCCGAGATTGGGCGCTATAGCGTTCACATTAAGACAATCTCTTATTTTTTGGACTAAAAATAATGCCGATTTTGGTTCACCCATAACAACAAAAACTTTTTTTACCGTATTTGATGTATCGCTTACAAAATCAAGAAGATTATCTGAATCTTTGTGTGATGAAAATCCTTGCAAATTTATAATTGAAGCGCGCACAGGTATATGCTCATTATCAATGAGAACTTCTTTTGCACCGTCTTGAATCATTCTTCCAATACTTCCAGATGCCTGAAAACCCGCTATCAGAAGAGCGCTGTTTGGGTCGGATAAATGTCTTTTTTCATGAGAAAGTATCCTGCCTCCGTTTGACATACCGGAGCCTGCGATTATTATTTTTGGATTTGGCATACTCGCGATTTTTAGAGAATCCTTATGATTTTCCGTAAATTTAAGCTGGGGAAAATCAAATATATCGTCTCCTGAATTTATCTCTTCTCTCGCTCCTTTATTAAAATTATTTATTTTATCTTTATATATCTTTGTTACTTTTATAGCAAACGGCGAATCTAAAAAAACCGGTACTGACGGTATAACGCCGCTTTCAACAAGATTATTGATTTCATATAAAAGCACTTGCGTTCTCTCTATGGAAAACGCAGGTATTAAAAGCGCGCCTCCTTTTTTTATAGTATTTTCAATTGCGTTTTTTAATATATCAATCCTGCTTTCAGCGGACTCATGATTTTTGTCGCCATACACACTCTCTATTATAAGATAATATGCGTCGTATATTTTTTCTGTATCTTTCAAAAGCGGAGAGGGTGAATTACCAAGGTCTCCTGTAAATACTATCTTCTCGCCTTTGCGCGAAAATTCAACCATTGCTGAACCAAGTATATGTCCTGCGTCTTTGAATACAGCGTTTAATTCATTATTTATTTTAATAGAAGTTTTATATGGAATCGTCTTCCATAGTGAAAATGCTTTTAGCGCGTCTTTTTTTTCATAAAGTAAAGGGACGCCCTTTTTCTTCGCTTCTTTTGATAAAATACCCAAACTGTCAATCAGAGATATTTCTGAAATTTCTTTTGTTGACGGAGTTGAATAAATCACTCCGCTAAAACCGTCTTTTACAAGTTTCGGAATACGGCCTATATGGTCCAAATGAGCGTGTGTAACAAATAATATATCTATATCGGACGGATTATACGGAAACGGTTCTCTGTTTCTAATATCATCAAATGAACCCCCTTGAAACAGTCCGCAATCTACAAGTATTTTTATATCTTTATCTTCAAGAAGATAATTCGCTCCAGTTACTTCGCCAACACCTCCATAAAATGTGAGTTTTAATTTGTTTTCTTTATTCATATTTATCAAATGCGACAAAATCTTTATTTGAAAATTTTAATAAAACATACATTGCCACTCCACTTGCGCCTAAAATATCCATTATGATATCAATTATTGTATCTAATGGATAATTTTTATCAATAATTACCACCCCCGCATATATTTCAAAAATCTCCCATAACAAACCAACCATTATTGCCGATATAAGTGATATATAAAATACGCGCGCTTTGCTTGCTGTTTTTATATTCCAACCGATAAATCCAGAAAAAAAGAAAAACCATATTGCCATAATTCCAATATAAAGTCCTCCTAAAAAATGCATTAATATGTCAAACCATAACCATAACCAGTATAAATAAAGGTATATCGCGGCGTGATGCAATAGACCGATGACTATCAGAAGTATAAAACCTAAAATAAAAAATGGCTGTTTGAGCATATTATGTTTTGTAATTCAAACTATATTATAATTATTATACAAAATTTTCATTAAATCAAAACACTCTCCGCTTTAGCAGAGAGTGTTTTGATGGGGGTTATTAAAACATTGACCACAGCTTGCGCTATGTGGGTGTCCTCAAAACTTTACCACGGTAAAATTCAATATTGAACTCCCTAAACTATTAGTAATCTAGACAATGTTTTAAATAACCCCTATTTATATTATACTGCGGTCAAAAATTTTTACAAATTAAAAATTCCTGAATTTTTATTCCAGTATGCCGTCTAAATCAACATCGTAAAGAATTACTTCTTGTATGGTGCTGTAATTTATAAGCTCGTCTTCTTTAAACCAAAGGGCTATTTCTTTTTCAGCTTCTTCCACCGTGCCTGAAGCATGCAGGATATTTCTAACAGCTCTTCCGTCAGTGTCCGACATTACATAAGAATCCAAAACAAAGTCGCCGCGTATTGTTCCGACATCGGATGTAAGCGGTTCTGTAGCTCCTGTAATTTTTCTTACTATGCCTACCGCATGCGCGCCTTGCCATACCATTATAATGACGGGTCCGCTTGTCATATATTTTTTTAAATTATTCAAAACAACTTTTGTTATTTCTATTGGGTCTTCAGATGGCGGTTTTAATCCTTTTTCTTTATAATTCGCAATTGTTTTTTCACCAGTTTTACGCATCCATTCGGTGTCTATGGTATAATGTTTTTCTATCATATCGGGAGTAGCGACACCCATTTTAAGCCCTATCAATTTAAGTCCAATTTTTTCATATCGTTTTATAATTTCTCCTATTAAAGACCTCTGCACGCCGTCAGGTTTAATGATTACAAATGTTCTCTCTTTTTTAGGATGTCTGTCTTTCATTTATTTCCAAAATTAAATTTTAATAATATAATTAAAAGCATAGCAATAACCGCCTTTTATAGCAACATTTATGTCAAAATTTGAAAAAATAAATCAAAAAATAAATCTTCCAGATAATATTGATACTATTGATAAACAAAAGGAGGAAATACAAAATCGCATTGAAATAATGTCGGAAGATTTTAATTTAGAAAACATTCCGGTTGATAATGAATGCAGAATGCTTATGGAAGCATACAAAAACACATACGCGTCTGAAGAATTAATAAGAGACCTAAAATATATTGAAGAAAAAGAAAAATTATACGCAAACAGAGTCGGTATGGGCGTTGAGGAATGGAAAAAATCCAAAAATAAAAGAGACGGGGAAAGATTTGAACAACTAAAAACGATTATTTTCAACAGAAATTTTAAAGACCCGAATATAATTGCCGTGCGAGCTTCCGAATATGACGACTATAAAAACGGCATTGACAATATAATAGTCAATAAGAAAACTGGGCAGGTAATATGCGCTTTTGACGAGATAACTGACGATACGAAAAGCAGACGATACAAAGAGAAAGAAGAAAAAATAAAAGAGATAAATGAGAATGGCGGAGCTACTCTTAAATATGGACTGACATTTGAAGACAGCAGCGATGGCCCAAAACCTGTACTAAAAGAGATAAAGAAAGTCAGCATATTCATCTTGTCGCTGTCTCGGCGCGAATTGTATGAAGAAATAAAAAACTTTGAAAAAAGCGGAAAGCGTGAAAAAGACCTGTTCGCCAACAAATTCGGAAAACAGGCGATAGAACAGTTGAGAAATCTTCCTTCATATGTGTCGCAAGAATTGAAAGAGCAATGGATGCACTGTTTCTAACCGTGTTTAAAGAATATAAATACAGCAATGAGATTACGGTATTTGTTTGAAATCATACGATATATCGTATGATTTTGTTAGCTTTATTGTTTAGATACTGTTTAGGTTAAACCTAAACAAATCTTGTTTAGGTCAAACTTAAATAGAACTTCGGATGGGGCCGGGATTATATTTCGCGCGGATTTCCATTTCCACTTCTTCTCTGTCTCTGCCATAAGTCAAATACGAAAGTTGTTTGAGATTTTCGGCGATTTCAAAATTTCCCTGCGCTGGTGGAAGTGTTTCAATATTAAATGGTTTTGCTGGTCTGCCGTCAACAAGCATTTTTAAATAAGCGTTCCTATTGTCTATATTCATAAGGTCATTTGCCGTAAATACCGGCTCAAATTGATTTTTGAGATATTCAGCGTCATCGGCGCCAACTCTGAAAGAGCATATTGAGCCGACATTGCCAAATACGGAATTTTTTATTTTATCATCAAGTTGAGCTATAAATTGATGCGCTATTGTAAGACCTAATTTATATTTTCTCGCTTCCGAGAGGATTGTGGAAATTGAATCGGTTGTGATATTTTGAAATTCATCCAAATATAAATAAAAGTCAGGGACTTCGTTTTGCGAGCCAGAGTGTATATTATCAACACGCGAAAGAGCCGCCATAAGAATCTTGCCAACAAGTATGAGACCTATAAGATGCGCGTTTATGTCTCCCAATCGTCCTTTTGCCAAATTCACAAGCAAGATTTTACGCTCATCCATAATTTTTCTAAAATTAAAAGACGATTTGCTTTGGCCAATAATCGGTCGCATAATATCGTTTGCCATAAATACATCAAATTTATTTGTTATGTATGGAACAATGTTCGCAAGGCCTAAATCCCCTTTCGCCTTTTCCGCAACTTCTCGCCAAAACTGTGTAACTATAGGATTATTACATTTTGAAATCTTCATTTCTCTAAACTCCGCATCAACTAAGACCCTGGATACATCAAGCAGTGTATTACCGCTTTCCGGATGTTCAATAACAAGCATTGTCGCATTTCTGAAATACTGTTCAAACATTGGTCCGCCCGCAATCTGCATATCAAACAACTTATTAAATATTGAGAGCATTTCATTTACAACAAATGTTTTTTGCTCTGGAAACCTTTCATCATATTCAAGCATATTAAGAGCCATCGGCCGCTTTGTATAACCAGGGTCAAAATATATAACATCTTTCATCCTGTGTTTCGGCACTGCTCCAAGTATATCGTTAATATCAACGCCATGCGGGTCAATCACGCATACTCCGTCGCCGTTTTGAATATCTTGAAACGCCATATTTTTAAGCAATGTGGATTTACCGGTGCCTGTTTGACCTATAGCGTAAAAATGCCGTAAGCGGTCTTCGCGAGTAATATGGATTTCCGTTTCAGAATTTCTGTATTTATTTATACCTAAAAGCGCTCCTTCATTTGGCATATCAAGCGGAGCTGGCGCTGTCCCGGCTTTTGACTGTTTTAATTCTCGCGATGAGCTAATGCCCGATGATGGAAAATGATAAAGCGTAGTAATCTCTTTTAGATTAAGAGGTATTTTTTGGTCGTCTATAAACCTTCTGTATGAAAAATCGCGAAGCAACGCTCTCAAATCGCCGCGCTTTTGGTGTTTGAAAGAAAGAGCGTTTCCTTGAGATTCTTCAAATTGATTAAACGCCGCTTCAATATCAGATAATATTTTTTGGGCTCTTTCCAGCGTCCGAGCTGACGCTATTATGCGAAGATTAACTTTTGCGATAGGACTTGAAATTTTTTTAGTAATCTGCTCAACCGCTATTTGGTCAACAATAAGAGGAGTATTTTTCTCATTTTTAGACGAATTACTTCCGAAAACTTCTTTAAACTCTTTAATGAATGAGCCCGTAATACTCTCTGGCATATCAATCGCTTTTTTTACGGATGTTCCTTTTTGAATCTTATCCAGCGCTGATTTATACTTTTTTGTGTAATAATCGCCCCCTGGATTGAATATAAGCTGAATTGCCGCGCCTTCGCCTTCTTTCTCAAGTTTAGAAAATGATGAGAGTAAAATATTGAGAGGGTCGTAATCAAATGTATCATATATTTTGAGAGGAAAAATTTCGTTCCGTATAACCTTGCCGTATGCCCCGACAGAAATACCTTGTTGATTAAAAATATTGTAATCATTTTTGTTTTCAACAACCTTCGCTTGCGGAAAAATTGAAAGAACTTGTTTCTCAAAAAGCTCTTTTTTCTCATCCGGTACGGCTACATAAAATATCGCTTCCTCTGTTTTGTTTGATACTGCAATTTCAAGCGCGATATGTTTTTTTTCGGATTTCTTTTTGCCTGATATAGCGAGCATTCCCGCGTATAATTGTTCCATTGACGAAATAAGTTCTTTTAGAGGTTTTTTCTCGTCATTTCCGCTTACGATAGCGCGCGGAAGAGCTATCTCAAAAAGCGTCATACTCAGTTGTTTCCATAAAGGACTTTTTTCTTTAAGCCCCGCTGCCGTAAAACCTTCTTTTATATACTCCACAAGAAAACGATGGAAGTCGTCTTCAATATGCGCGTCGCGCATTTTATTTACAATAGATAATGCGTTTTTAATTCCTCTATCACGCAGGATACCAAGAAGCTCTGACATTTTGTCATCATGCTCTTCAGGAGAAAGTTTTAGAATAATTTCGTTTTCTTGTTTTTCTGACAATTTATAATTCTCTTCCAAAATATCCTCTGTCTTTTCTTTTTTATACTCGCTGATTTGACGTTTTATTGCCTCATCGCGCGGCGCCGCTTCGGCGGCGCCGCGCTCCACTCTCCCTACTTCGCCTTCAATGACGGAGGTGCGACCTCCGTCAAGTTCTTTTTCGTGGCGCGCTACTTCACCGCGCAGAAAATCAAGCTCCTCCTGCGGAGTTGTGAATTTTTTGTTTATATATTTTCGTAAAATGCCCTTATTTTCCATAGTTTAATTATATCCTATATTATATCTTTAAACATATTTTTCTCCTCTTCAAAAATTTCTTTCAATGTTTTTGTATCTTTCTCAGACAAAGCTTTCTTTCTTCGCGTCAATATCTCAATCGCTTTCACTAAATCTCGCGGATTTTCTTTTTTAAGAATGATGAACGTCTCAATTTCTTCCGGAGATAATTTGTCTACTATACGCGTCCAAAAATCTTTAGCGTCAGAGCTGATTTTTATATCGTCAAGAAAATTTTTTATATTAGTTTTAATTATCTGTTTTTTCATTTAAAAAATCTTTAATTATTTTAATTTTTTCCTGAACAATCAGGTCGTCGTCAGCGTAATGATACTTCTTAATCATATAAGTGAGAGTTTCTGCAGTATCTTCATAAGTGTTATTCCTCTCGTTGTATTTATATTTATAATGATAATCAAACGTTATACCTTCTTGACCTCTCCCTCCCGCATAAACGCTCACAAAACCCGGATATCTTGCTATACTATTGCTGTTTATGCCCTCTACAGAAGATACTATCATTATATATCCGTCTATCTTCTTATTTATCTCTTTAAATTTATCGTCTAATTCTTTATACATACTATTATCATTTAATGTTATTAAATGACTTAATTCATGTATATATATATTTTTATAAGTATCTTTCTTTTGTATACTAGTTACCGCGCTCACCCCTGCATATGTATCACTTTCTATTGTATCTTTTTTTATCCTTTTTTTGTGGCTACATATAATAACATCGTAATCATCAGTGTCTGTTTTATGTTGAGCGTAATTTTCTTTTTCTAATATTAATAATCCTACCATAAAATCAATGTTTTCAGATTTTTTATCAGGATCTATTTTTAATTCAATATCTTTTATTGTATCAAATTTCTTACAGAAATTCGGCATTGCTTTCATATTAAATAAAGAATTATCCGCCTTCACAAGGATTATTTTTAATTTACTAAATTTATCTGGAGAAAATGTCTTAATTTCTTCTAATGCGTCTTCAAAATCTTGCAATTCCTCAAGAGAAAAACCTTTTCCGGTAAGAATCTTTTGAGCATATTTTTCTTTTATGAGTTCTCTCTGCTCTACGATATATTTCTCCGTCTCAGTATCTTCTTTTATTGCTTCTTGACCTGTTTGCGCCATTGCGACAGTTGACTCTTTGGTAAGTTTTTCTTCTCTCTCTGTAAACACTTTTTCTCCAACAGGAATTGAAAGCACGGTCGCTAAAGTGGCTACACGCAGTATTTTTTTAAAGTTCTCTTTGTAATTTTTATGTACAAAGTGAAAAACGTTTCGCGCGTATTCTTTAATTCCTCCTAAAAATTCTTTTTCTTCATTTCGTATATCTTCTATTTTCTCTTTTCTTTTTATTTTACCCCCGTCTTCCGTTGATTCACTTTTATTTTCGGTAAAGTCCTCAACACTATTTTGCTCTTTATTAAAATTAAATTTCTCCATAGTTTGATTATGCCTTAATTGCGCATAGTTTTAAAATTGTCAAGAATACAAAGCATTATGCGACCCTATCGCTATAAATTCAACCTTGTTTGAGACTATTTCATCAAAAATCGCTCTAATGTCACCCGTAATATTAATACTATAAAGACATTTTAATTTACCGTGAAGCTTGTGTATTTGTAACCGTTCATCTTGCCGATTTTTCATAAAAATAATTAATTTGTCATAAAATTTAGTTTGAATATGTTTTGGTAGCTTTTTATATTGCTTTTTGAATTTTCTGGAATAACCGATTTTCATATTAATTTTCTAGGTTTTTTATATATGTCACTGGGGCAAAACTTAGGGTAGTGATAGAACTCGTCGCGCTTCCAGCGTGACTCTTACATTCGCGCGATATTAACCTATATTAACCCCTCGGCTCGGAAATGTGAAAATTTCACTTCGCTTCGTTTTCACATTTTCCTCGCTTTATATCGCTAATAAAGCTCTTTGCCGCGCTGAAATAATCAGATTTCTTTTTATTAGTCCTTTCTTTTCTTGCCTCTTCAACAAGCTCTTCAAGATACGGTGTTATCTTATAATCCTTTGCTGAAAATGTTACTTCCTCATCGCGGACAAATTGTTTCAAAAATGAATTTATAACCGTGCTAAGAGGCACGCCTATATTCTTCGCGATTTTCTTCGCGTTTTCTTTGAGTTTTTTATCAGTTTTAATGTTTAATATCGTCTGCATATACTAAAGTGTATATTATAGTATATTTTTCGTCAACACCTCCGCGTCACCGTTCGTAATTAAAATCGTATGTTCAAAATGCGCGCTTCGTGAATTATTCGCTGTTTTATATGTATAACCATCATCCATAAGCATTATATCTGCATCGCCTTTATTCAGCATCGGTTCAAGCGCTAATACCATTCCCGCTTTTAGTTTTTCTCCTGTGTTTTTTCTGCCCCTATTCGGAATATACGGTTTTTCCGCTGGTTTAGAGCCAATACCATGTCCGCCAAGCTCGTAAGGCATACTGTAACCCCGTTTTTTTACAAACTGCTCTATGGCATAACCTATATCGCCAACTCTATTTCCGCCATTTGCCGCTTTTATACCAACTTCAAGCGCTTCTTTTGTCGTATTTATAAGTTTTTGATATTCTTTGCTTATTTTGCCTATCGGAACTGTAATTGCCATATCTAAAAACAATCTTTTATGTTTTAATCCAAGGTCAAGTCCGACAATATCTCCTTCGTGCAGGATTTTCGTCTCTTCGTTTGGAATACCGTGAACAATTTCATTATTGATAGAAACACAAAGAACGGCTGGATACGGACGGCTCGCGCCTTCAGGCCTATAATTTAAAAATGCCGGCTCATCGCCGCCCGCTCTTATAAGTTTTTCAGCAAGAGCATTTAAAACAGACGCATTGAGCTCCGCCCTCGCCTCATTTGAAACTTTTTGCAAAATCTCGGCAAGCCGTTTTCCTCCTTCGCGCATTATTTCAATTTCCTTTTTTGTTTTTATCATTATTATTTACTCCGAATTTCATACTATATATCGTATGAAATAAATTTCTATTTTTTTATTTTAATATTTTATTTTTAGCTTAGCAACTATTTCTTTATGCACTTCTTCTATGGTTTGTTCTCCATTAATATCAAAAAAATTATAATATGAATTATTTCTAAAAAAATTTAATGTTGGAATTACATCGGTATGATACCAATTAATTCTTTTACTTATCTCTTCTGCTTTATCATCCTCTCTCCCTCTTTCCAAAAGCCGTTTTGTCGCCCATTCCTTGCCAACATTCAAAAAAATAATGTGTGGTTTTTCTCTATTATAAAATTTCATAGCTCCGTCAAAAATTGGCGCCTCATCCCTACGGCGCACAAGTCCGTCAAATATAATATGTTCATCTTCCTCTAAATTTTTTATCAAAAAATCAGTCCAAATCCATATAGGCAGAAAAGCCGGCATAAGTTGTCCTGTGTTTATGATTTTCTCGGCGCGCTTGCTTGTATAATAATCAAATTTCACAAAATCTCTAAATTTCTGTCCTATCTGTATATAGAGTGTTTTTCTTTTCGGGTCTTCTTTTTTCAAATATTTTATAAGCAAATCTGCTTGCGTTCCTTTACCCGAACCAGAGCATCCATATAATATAAATGTATAAGGTGTCATATATTATTAAGTATGAAGCATCGCCGATAAATCGGCAAGCGTCATAGTAATTAGCTTTACAAACTTTATAACTTTATAACTTTACGAACTTTCAACTTATTATTAGTATTCCCTCATTGAGATTTGCGCTTCAATCTTTCGTATTAGGTCAATAACAACCGATACCGCTATCAAAAGCGCAGTGCCTCCTATGGCAAGAGCCGTAATGCCTGTAATCGCTTGCATACCGAGCGGAAGAATCGCGATAACGCCCAAGAAAATAGCCCCGACTAAAGTAATGCGAGTTAAAATCTTTCCTATATATTCCGATGTGTTTCTGCCGGGTCTTACGCCAGGGACAAATGCTCCGCTTTTCTGCAGATTTGTGGCAATTGAATCGGGGTCAAAAGTAACGGCTGTGTAAAAATATGTAAATAAAAATACAAGCATAAAATAAAGTCCGGCGTATACCCAGCCGTTCTCCAATATGCCAAGTATAAAATTAGATATTGAAACAACAAACTGACTGTTTATATTCGCTACAAAATTAAGAATCATTTGAGGAAATAATAATATTGAGAGCGCGAAAATAATCGGTATCACGCCCGCTTGATTAACTCTCAAAGGCAAATATGTGGAAATACCGCCATAAACTTTCATTCCTCTGACTCTTTTCGCGTAAGTTATCGGTATTGGCCGTTCCGCCTCCGTAACCACCACAACACCCGCTGTAATCAAAAGTCCTATCGCTATAAACCCCAAATAAAGAGGTATCTGCGACACATTAAAAGTAAAGATGAGCTGATTTATTGTGTTTGGAAGACCAGCCACGATACCAGCGAAGATAATAAGCGAAACTCCGTTCCCAATACCAAACTCTGTTATAAGCTCGCCGAGCCACATCAGAAGAACAGAACCCGCCGCTATAACAATTACATTCGTAATTAAGCTAAACATACCGAGGTCGGGGACTATCCCTTGTCTTGTCAGAAGGAGAAGAAAAGCGAAACCCTGCATAAGAGCGAGCGGGATTGATAACAATCTGGAATACTGACTGAATTTCTTTCTCCCTGCTTCGCCTTCCTCCTGATAAATAGCTTTTAGTTTTGGAGACATAATCGTAAGAAGCTGCATAATAATTGACGCTGTAATGTATGGCGCCACGCCAAGCATAACGATTGAAAGATTTGACAGTCCGCCTCCTGAGAAAATATTAAGAAGTCCTAAAAACTGATTGTTTGAAAAAAATTGCTCTAATTGAAAAACATCAATACCCGGAATAGGAACAACCGCCAATAATCTAAATAAAGCAAGTATAATAAATACAAAAAATATTCTCTTGCGAAGGATTTTATCCTTGAAAATTAAATTTAATTTTGTGAAAAAATTTGCCATTTTATTTTATAATTTATTAGAACTTATTTCTTTTAATAATAAACAGTGATTTATTTTTTCTAATAAACTAAAAATTTAATTTTTAGTTTTGACCGTTCCGCCAGCTTTTTCAATTTTTTCTTTCGCGCTTTTTGAAATCATACATCCAGAAACATTTACCTTTTTTGAAAAATCACCAGAGCCGAGTATTTTAATTTTAGGAATTCGTCCTTTATATCTGTTTACAATGCCTTTTTTAATTAAAGTTTTTGGATTTACTTGTTCACCGTTTGAAAATTTAATTTCTATAAACGCAAGGTTAACGGGCTTCGCTTTCTCTCCTATTGGATTAAATCTATATCCTCTCTGTTTAGGAAGTTTTTTTATCGCGTCGCGAATCTCCGGACGAATCCTATGACCAGCGCGCGCTTTTTGTCCTTTAGTTCCTCTTCCTGATGTTTTGCCGCGTTTTCCGCCGCGACCGACACGGATACTTTTTTTGGCTTTTTTATTTCTTTGTAATTGATGTAATTGCATAATAATTAAACAAATTAACGAATGATTAAAATGTATAAATCTCCGTAATTCTTTTATTTATCTTTTGAATCATAAACTAATTGAATTGTTTGAGAGCTTTTATTGCCGCTCTTGCGTTATTTAACTTATTCTTACTGCGGGACAGCATTTTTGCCGTCACATTTTTTATTCCGGCAAGTTCCAGCACATTTCTTACAGAGCTTCCCGCAACAAGCCCTTTTTCAGGAGATGGAAAAATTGAAACTATAGACGCATTGTATTTCGCGTCAACATCGTGAATAATCATCATATTTTTATCCAAAGGCACTTTTATCATACTCTTTTTCGCGTCTCTTGTCGCTTTTTCAATGGCAAGCGATGTGTCCGAGGCCTTTCCGATACCAACACCAACGGAACCTTTTCTATTTCCAGAAATCAAAGCAACAGAAAAACTAAATCTTCTTCCACCCGCGACAACGCGAGTAACTCTTCTGATACTTATTATTTTTTGGTCAAATTCAGAGCGAACTTTAGCGGCGCGTCTGGAAGGTCTGTTTTTTTTATTTTTTGGTCTTTGTCTTTCGTCTTTCCCAAATCTTTTAGGAGAGCCTGAAACAAACGATTTTTTATTGTTTACCGCTAAAGTTTTTATTTCTTTATTGTCTTTTTTATCAGTCATCTTTTATATTAAAATTTAAGTCCGCCATCTCTCGCGCTGTCCGCGAAAGCTTTTATTTTTCCTGAATAAAGAAAACCTCCTCTGTCAAATACGACCGAGTTTATTTTTTTATCCAGCGCCATTTTCGCGACTAATTTGCCCATATCGCGCGCTTTTTCCGTCATTGTTTTTCCTTTTATTTTATCTGACGAGATACCAAAAATAGTTTTGCCTGCTTCATCGTCAATAAGCTGTATATAAATATGTTTATTTGATTTGAAAAAAGATATACGTGGTCTATTTTTAACGCCGGAGATTTTAGCTCTGATTTTTTTATGTCTTCTTTTTCTTTTTTGTATTTTTTCGTTTATTTTATTCATAATTTATTTGTTTATGTTACGGCTCTTTTGCCTTGTTTTCTTCTTACGACTTCATCCTCATATCTAATGCCTTTTCCTTTATAGGGCTCTGGTTTTTTTACCGCTCTTATCTTTGCCGCGAATTGCCCAACACTTTCTTTATCAGAACCTGAAATACTTATCATATTTTTCTCAACTTCAACGGTAAGTCCTTTTGGGATTGTTATTTTAACCTGATGTGAAAAACCGACATTGAGCGCGATATTTTCTCCCAATTTTTCCACTTTATATCCTATACCTTCAATCAAGAGTTTTTTTGTAAATGGTTCATTAACGCCTTTGAGCATATTTACAATGTGCGATGCGTAAGTCCCCCAAAGCATATTTGAATTATTTGTAATTTTAATCGGCTTAAGCGTAATTTGTTTATCTTCAATTTTTATTGCAATATCTGGCTTAAACGCGCGGCTTAATTCTCCAAGAGGTCCTTTTACAAAAAAAACACCGTCAGAAAATCTAACTTCTGTTTTTTCCGGAATATTAATTTGTTGTTTACCTATACGGCTCATAATATATTTTTAAATTATAAATCTTGATTTCTAAATAATATAAAAACTAAAAATTTTATCATTATAAATTCGCATTCTGTTTACCATATTTTGAATAATGCTTCGCCTCCGACTTTATTTTTACGCGCTTCTTCTCCCGTTAACACGCCTTTCGGTGTTGAAAGCAATAAAGCGCCTTTGCCATATTTTATAGGATAAATTTCGGAAGTTTTTTTATACACTCTCCTACTTGGTTTTGAAATTCTTGAAACCTCTTTTATTTTGGGCTTTTTGTTAATATATTGTATTTCAATATGAATGCTTTTTTTTATTTTTTTACCCCGTTTTGAAACCGATTTAATATATCCCTTTTCTCTTAATTTTTCAGCGACTTGAAATTTAAACTCCGAGTATGGCACGGAAATAAACTCTAAGCTGGCATTGCTCGCATTTTTTAGCTGTATTATAAAATCTCCTATTGAATCATTTACCATGATGATTTTTTAATTCCTGGAATCATTCCTTCATTAGCAAGTTCTCTGAAACAGATTCTGCATAAATCAAAGTCTCTCATATAGCCGCGTTTTCTGCCACACTTAAAACAGCGTCTGACTATTCGCGATTTAAATTTAGGCGTTTTTTTAGACCTTGCTATTACTGATGTTTTTGCCATTCTACTGTTGTTTTGTAAATTAATAAGCCCCTCAATGGGCTTATTGGAATATTACCAAATCAGGACATATTGTCAATAATAACGTTCCCCAGTTCAACAATCAATTGCAACACCATGTATTAAAATACAGGTGTTATGAAAAAATATAAAAAAGCGAAAATCAAAAACAAAATAAGGAAATTCAAACAATTTGATTTGAACGACAGGATAAAGATAGAGATAAGATACAGAGACGGATGGAGTTTGCGTAAGATAGCCGAATATCTCGGTAATGGTCGAACCGCCGGATCGATTTGCCGAGAAATAGGCGGAAAATTGCGAAAAGGTATTGGGAAATATCAGGCTCATATCGCCCATGAAAAAGCTCTTG
>Ga0210019_1001636_pt1 | contig 23418 bp, 21 predicted proteins | sample CryGeyCG2114_020_2_FD_183969 | JGI IMG/M metagenome (GOLD analysis project Ga0210019, IMG submission 183969) | Groundwater microbial communities from aquifer - Crystal Geyser CG11_big_fil_rev_8/21/14_0.20 (SPAdes) (version 2) | ecosystem: Environmental > Aquatic > Deep subsurface > Groundwater ...
AGTAACGAGCAAGACTTCTACAAAGAAGCCTTCTTCTGCAAAAGTTATAAAGGCAGCTGCACCCACCGCCAAGGCGGGGCAGACTAAAAAGGTTGTAGCGAAGAAGGAGCCAGCTGGTAAAGCGAAGCCGAGTGCAACGCCAAAGCGCATCAGCCTAAAGCAAACCGCTCCCAAATATAAGAAGACAAAGATCGACACTTATCTGCCGAACATCGACAGCATGGAGGTTATTACGGGTAGAACAAATCGCCAATTTCTTGGTGGGAAACAGGAAAATGTAAAGCTGCCGAATCTTATTGAAATTCAGCTGCGCTCGTACTCATGGTTTCTCGAAGAGGGCATTCGCGATCTTTTAGATGAAATTACACCGGTCAGCGACTTCTCAGGTAAAAAACTTGAACTGCACTTTTTGGAACACTCGCTCGGCGAGCCGAAGTACAGCCCCGATATTGCAAAAAACAAGAATCTTACCTATGAGGCAACGCTCAAGGTTCACGTTCAGCTTATTAATAAAGAGAGCGGTGAAATTAAAGAGCAGGATGTCTTTTTAGGTTCAATCCCGCTCATGACCGACCGCGGTACCTTCATTATCAATGGTATCGAGCGCGTGGTGGTAAGTCAGATCGTCCGCAGCCCGGGTGTCTTCTTCGCAAAAAATCCGCTGTACCCGCAGTATAATAATGCGAAAATTATTCCAAAACGCGGTGCGTGGCTCGAAATTGAAACCGATAAAAAAGGAATTATTACTGTTAAGATCGACCGTAAGCGCAAAATCCCAATCACGAGCTTGTTGCGCGTCTTCGGCTATGAGACTGATAAAGAGATTATGGAACTCTTCGCGGACGAGAATACAAATCCCGAAGTAGATTACATTCTTGCAACGCTCGAAAAGGATCCTTCTAAAACAGTAGACGAGGCGTATCAGCAAATTTACCGCAAGATTCGTCCCGGCGACCTTGCAACTCCAGAAAATGCAAAATCGCTTATCCAATCGATGTTCTTCGACTATCGCAAATACGATATGGGCGCTGTTGCGCGCTATAAACTGAACCGCCGCTTTGGTATCGATACGCCAAATACTAAGGAGTATCACACATTCCAAGTTGCGGACCTTGTGCAAATTTTAAAATATCTCATTCGCCTTAATAATAAAGAAGAGCGTCCGGATGATATTGACCACTTGAGCAACCGACGCATCCGCGCGGTTGGAGAGCTCGTTCAAAATAAATTCCGGGTAGGCTTATTGCGAACCGACCGTATTGCAAAAGATCGTATGACGGTAATGGATCTCGATACCGTTACACCGACGCAACTTATCAACTCACGTCCGATTACTGCTGCACTTCGTGAATTCTTCGCGAGTTCACAGCTTTCGCAGTTTATGGATCAGACCAATCCCCTTGCCGAGCTTGCGCATAAGCGCCGTCTCTCTGCAATGGGCCCCGGCGGTTTATCCCGCGAACGTGCGAGCTTCGATGTTCGTGACGTGCATCCATCGCACTATGGACGCATTTGCCCGATTGCCACACCAGAAGGTCCGAATATCGGCCTTGTCGTGCACCTTGCAACGTATGCCCGCGTAAATGACTATGGCTTTATCGAAACACCGTTCCGGTCAGTTTCGCATACTGTCCGCAATACTATGCGCGACCTTACCGGACATCGCTTAAACGAAGAGATAAAGAGCGGAGGCACCGTCATTGCTAAATCGAGCACGCTCATCGATGAAAAAATTGCTAAAAAAATTACTGCACTCAAAGATAAGCAAGAAGTCAAAGTAAAGCCCCACGTAACAACAAATGTTGAATATTACGATGCCGATGCTGAACGGAAATTCACCATTGCGCAGGCAAACTCTGAATTAAATGAAAATGAAGAGTTTACACAAACCCGCGTTGCGGCACGTGCAAATGGCGAACCGCAACTCTCTCATACAAACGAAGTAACGCATATTGACGTCTCTCCAAAACAGATTATTTCTGAAACTACGGCCCTTATCCCCTTCCTTGAACACGATGACAACACTCGTGCATCGATGGGTTCAAACATGCAACGCCAGGCAGTATCGCTTGTGCATCCGCATGCACCTGTCGTTGGTACCGGTATGGAAGAGGTCGTTGCAAAGAGCTCCGGTCAAGTAACTATGGCAGAAGAGAGCGGCGTTGTATCGTATGTTGATGCTCGCGAAATCTCTGTAATTTACGACAGCGGACGCAAAGTCACCTACAATCTTCGCAACTACACACGCAGCAATCAAGGCACATGTATTCACCAAATCGCACGGGTCAACAAAGGCGCGAAAGTGAAGAAGGGCGATGTACTTGCCGACGGACCTTCAACCGAAAACGGCGAGCTTGCACTGGGACAAAATCTCCTCGTTGCCTACATGTCATGGCACGGATACAACTTTGAAGATGCGGTCATCATCTCCGACCGGCTTGTGCGAGACGGCATCTTTGATTCTGTGCATATCGAAAACTACACCATGGATGTGCGCGATACTAAGCTCGGCCCCGAAGTGATTACCCGCGACATTCCGAATGTGGGCGAAGGCCGTCTCAAAGATTTGGATGAAAATGGTATTGTGCGAATCGGCGCTCAAGTTGAAGAGGGTGCGATTCTCGTTGGTAAGATTACTCCTAAAGGTGAAACTGAGCTTACCGCAGAAGAGCGGTTGCTTCGTGCCATCTTTGGCGACAAAGCCCGCGATGTAAAAGATACTTCTCTGCGCATGCCCGGCGGTGCGAGTGGTAAAGTTGTTGATGTACAAATTTTCACACGCAAAGAGGGAGACGAACTTCCAACAGGCGTTAATAAACAGATCCGCGTTTCTGTTGCACAGACCCGCAAAATCTCTATCGGTGATAAAGTTGCCGGACGGCACGGTAATAAAGGTATTATTTCGCTCATCGTTCCCTCGGAAAATATGCCGTTCTTACCAGACGGAACTCCGGTTGATATTATCTTGAATCCGCTTGGTGTAGCCAGCCGTATGAACATCGGGCAAATTCTCGAAACGCACTTGGGCTGGGCCGCACAAGAATTGGGTATTACCGTTGCAACACCTGCCCTCAATGGTGCAACCGGTGAAGAGATGGATGAGCTTATGAAGAAAGCAAAACTGCCGCCGAGCGGCAAAGTACAGCTCTTCGACGGCTTTACCGGCGAACCATTCGATCGTCCGACAACGGTGGGTATTACCTACATCATGAAGTTGAGCCATTTGATTGAAGATAAAATCCACGCACGCTCTGTTGGTCCTTACTCTCTTGTTACCCAGCAGCCATTGGGTGGTAAAGCACAACATGGCGGTCAGCGCTTTGGTGAGATGGAGGTATGGGCGCTCGAAGCATATGGTGCCGCGCATACGTTGCAAGAAATGCTGACGATTAAGTCGGACGACGTATACGGCCGTGCAAAAGCCTACGAATCGATTGTTAAGGGCGAAAGTATTAAGAAACCCCGAACACCAGAAAGCTTTAACGTCTTAGTAAAAGAACTTCAAAGTCTTGGTCTCTCGGTCAATCTTCTCAAGCTCAATCGTGAAGATGAAGTTGAACCGGAAGAAGTTCTGGAAACGCCAGATGAAGCCGAAGAACTTGAGGCAAGCAAACTCGACAAAGAGATCGATGAGAAAGTAAAGCGTGAAATGGCCGCCAATGGACCTGAGAAGGGTGAACTCGACGATATGGAAACCGAAGAAGAACTCGAAGCAACCGATGCCGAATTAGAAGAAGAGGAGGCTGCAACGGAAGCTGAGCTGTAGAAATAACCAATTAACCAAACTTCAAATGCGATCAGTTAATAAAGTAGTACTCATTGGAAATCTAACGCGCGATCCTGAAATGCGCGTTACTCCAAATGACCAGCACATTACAACATTCGCCATTGCCACCAATCGCGAATGGACCACTAATGACGGGCGTAAGCAACAATCAACCGAGTTTCACGATGTTGTATGTTGGGGTCGTCTTGCTGAGCGATGCGAGCAATATTTAAAAAAAGGAAAGCTGGTCTACATCGAAGGTTATCTCAAAACCAGAAGCTGGGACGATGCAACCGGCCTCAAGCGGTACCGCACAGAAATTGTTGCCGAGGAGCTCATTATGCTCGACAAACGTGAAGACAGCAGTAATGGTGAAAATATTAATGAACGCACAGCGCGAATGCGCAGCGAAGGCGAACAATCCGGCTCTGCCGGTTGTGAGCCGAGCGAGCTTAAAAATAAAGAGCGCATGCACGGCGACCTCGATCTCACGTCCGACGAAATCCCCGGCCTTGTGAGCGAGAACCAAGTAGCGTAACTCTCTCCTAATTACATTTAATCTCTCATTATGCACAACGATCAAAAAGTCCCAAACAACGAACCGAGCATTAACAACTTCGATGCAATCTCTCTTGGCGTAGCATCGCCGGAAGAAATTTTGTCGTGGTCTCATGGTGAGGTAAAGAAGCCGGAAACAATTAATTACCGCACGCAAAAACCGGAACGGGACGGCCTCTTTTGTGAGCGCATTTTTGGTCCGACAAAAAACTGGGAGTGTTACTGCGGCAAGTACAAGCGCATTCGTTATAAGGGAGTAATTTGTGAAAAATGCGGCGTAGAGGTAACCCGGTCGTCTGTTCGCCGAGACCGAATGGGACACATTAAACTAGCAGTTCCGGTTACACATATTTGGTTCCTTCGCTCTACACCAAGCCGCATCGGTCTCCTGCTCGATCTGCCGATTAAGACGATCGAACATGTTGTTTACTTTGCCGCATATATTGTTATTGCCGTTGATGAAGAGGCAAAAGCAGAAGCAAAGGAGCAGCTACTTACCGAATTCAAAAACTATAAGAAAAAAATTCAGGACGAGACCAAAGAAAAGGCAAAGGCTGCAGAAGACAAAAAAGAGCGGGAGCAAATTGAGGCGGATGGAGCACGCCGCATCGAAGAACTCACCGAACAGCACACAACCGCGCGTGACGAGCTCGAATCACTTGCTACGGGTAAAGTACTCTCTGAACTTCTCTACCGCGATATGTCGATGAAGTTTGGACATGTGTTCCAAGCCAGCACCGGTGCTGAATCGATTCGCCAAATTATAGAAAATATCGATCTCGATAAACTCATCGATCAGCTCAATGAAGATCTTAAAAAGTCTTCGGGGCAGAAGCAGAAAAAACTCATTAAGCGCATTAAACTTTGCGGATCACTACTCAAAGCAAATATTAAACCGGAGTGGATGGTCATGTCGGTCTTGCCGGTTATCCCGCCGGATCTGCGACCGATGGTACAGCTCGATGGCGGACGTTTCGCCGCTTCGGATTTGAACGACCTCTACCGCCGCGTTATTAACCGCAACAATCGTCTTAAGAAACTTATGACCATTGGTGCGCCGGAAGTTATCTGCCGCAATGAGAAGCGTATGCTGCAAGAAGCTGTCGATACTCTGCTCAACAACAGCGCCCGCAGCGGAAAAATTGTTTTGAATACCGGCGACAAGCGCAAACTTCGCTCACTCTCTGACATGCTCAAGGGTAAGCAGGGCCGCTTCCGCCAAAACCTTCTCGGAAAGCGCGTCGACTACTCCGGCCGTTCAGTTATCGTTATCGGTCCGCGTCTCAAACTCAATCAGTGCGGTCTGCCAAAAATTATGGCGCTCGAACTTTTCCGTCCGTTTGTTATCGGCCGCCTCATTCGTGACGGCTATGCACACAATATTAAAAATGCAGAGAAGCTCATTTCGGCAAACCGCAAAGAAGTTTGGGACATTTTGGAAGATGTTACTAAAGAACACTATGTACTCCTGAACCGCGCGCCAACACTGCACCGTCTCGGTATTCAGGCCTTCCAGCCGGTACTTGTAGAAGGTAAGGCGATCCAAATTCACCCGCTGGTATGTGCAGCATTTAATGCAGACTTTGACGGAGACCAAATGGCGGTTCACGTTCCCCTCTCTCAACCGGCACAGCGTGAAGCAAAAAATCTCATCTCTTCGGCGCGAAATCTGCTCAAGCCTTCGGCCGGTGAACCAACCGTTACACCAACACAAGATATGATTCTTGGCTGTTACTATCTTACAAATGTAACACCGGGAGCAAAGGGCGAGGGCATGATCTTTGCCGATGCAAACGAAGCGATTACTGCATATCGTCTCGGCCATGCTCACCTGCAGGCACCAATTAAGGCACGAATTACAGTCGGCGAAGGAGAGAACACTACAACTGAAATTGTCGAAACAACGATCGGTCGGCTTATCTTTAATACTTTCTTGCCCGAGAAGCTGCGCTACTTAAATCAAACAATGAACAAGAAGGCGCTGAATAATCTCGTCGCCCAAAGCTATGAGCTTTGCGGTGAAGAGACGACCGCCAAACTTGCCGATGAGATCAAGCGCATTGGATTTAAATTTGCAACAAAGTCCGGTCTTACCATCGGTGCGCAAGACATGATTATTCCAGACGACAAAGAGCGTATTATTAACGATGCTTCCGAAGTTATTAAGAAGATTAACGATCAATACTGGAAAGGTCTTGTTACCGACTACGAGCGATACATGCACACGATTCAAGTCTGGTCTGATGCAAAGTCGCTTATTACCGATGCGATGCAATCGGCAATTACGCCGAATAACGACATTCACTACATGGTGAATTCCGGTGCCCGCGGTAACTGGGGACAAGTTACTCAGCTCTGCGGTATGAAAGGTCTCGTAGCAAACCCTGCCGGCAAAACCATTGAGCTGCCAATTAAGTCGAACCTCAAAGAAGGGTTTACCATTCTTGAATACTTCATTGCAACGCACGGCGGACGTAAAGGCAAATCGGATACTGCGCTTAAGACTGCCGAAGCCGGCTATCTTACCCGCCGCCTCGTCGATGCCGTACAAGATATTATTGTAAAAGAAAATGATTGCGGAGCACCCGAATCAATTACCATCAAAAAGAGCGAGCTCGCTAATATTCGCTCTGACGAGTTCGAAAGCAAAATTTTTGGACGCACACTGGCGGCTCCAGTTGCAGATCCAAAAAGTGGAGAAGTACTTATCGATACGGAGACACAGATCGACAAAGCCAAGCTCGAAGTCATTACAAAAGCGAAAGTTGAAGAAGTTAAACTCCGCTCGATTGTCACTTGCCAATCCGAAAATGGCGTATGCCAACTCTGCTACGGTATCGATCTCTGTACAAACCGTCCGGTAGAAATCGGTACCGCAGTCGGCATTATTGCCGCGCAATCAATCGGTGAGCCGGGTACCCAGCTGACTATGCGCACCTTCCACATGGGTGGTGTTGCCGAAGGTCAGGATATTACACAGGGTCTTACTCGCGTAGAAGAAGTATTCGAGGCTCGTAATCAAAAGGCACCAGCAACACTTAGCGAAATTAGCGGGACGGTAAAAGTAAACCGCCGTGCAACTCCAATAGAGATCAGCGTCGAATCTGATGGACCTGTTGCCATGGAGTACACCATTACCGCGACCGATAAAGCAACCGTAAAAGTCGGCGACAAAGTTACTGCCAAACAACTCATTGCTAAATCAACCCTCTACAAAAATACCGTAAAGGCCGATGAAGATGGAAAAGTCGTCGATATTACCGAAACTTCGATTGTTATCGAATCGTTAGGAGTTGTAACAAAGCTCTATTCGGTACCGCAGGGTAAGGTGGTTAAAGTAAATAGTGGTGACCGTATCGAAAAGGGTGATGCGCTGACATCGGGCCACTTGAACCTCCGCGAACTCTTCAGGCTAACAAATATGTCTCGCGTACAACAGTACATCGTTGACCAGGTACAAGAGATTTACGAATCGCAGGGTCAAAATATTAACGATAAGCACGTAGAAATTATTGCGCGACAAATGCTCAGCAAGGCCCGCGTTATCGATCCGGGAGATTCATCGGCTCTGCCTGGTGAAATTCTTAATGTCATTAGTATCGATATTGAAAACAAGGCACTCATTAAAGCGAAGAAGCGTCCGATTCAATATGAGCGGCTGCTCCTTGGTCTGACCCGTATTGCCCTCTTTACCGACAGCTGGCTCTCTGCGGCGAGCTTCCAAGAGACAATCCGTGTCTTGGTCGAAGCAAGTACAACACGCCGTATCGATCAGCTCCAGGGCCTTAAAGAGAACGTTATCATCGGTAAGCTCATCCCGGCCGGCGAGACCTACCGCCGCATCCATAAGGAAGAACTTGCAAAGGCAGCATAGGCGAGCCTTTGCTGCGAGCGCACGGCGCGAGCGCGCAGCAAGGCGAAGGATCCGGCTCTGCCGGTCCTGAGCCGCAGCGAGCTTATAAAAAACGCCACTTGCAAAGGCAGCATAAATCACATAAACTAGCCCAGCCTCTATGCCAACAGTAAACCAACTCGTTCGAAAAGGCCGCAGCGATAAGGCCAGAAAGTCCAAAGCTCCTGCATTGCAGGTTGGCTGGAACTCTCTTACTCGCCGCAACACTAAATTGCCTTCTCCGCTCAAGCGGGGCGTCTGCGTAAAAGTTACGACCAAGACACCGAAGAAACCGAACTCTGCGCTTCGCAAAATTGCTAAAGTTCGCCTTACAAACGGCATCGAAGTAACAGCATATATTCCGGGAGAAGGACACAATCTTCAAGAACACTCAGTTGTTCTTATTCGCGGAGGCCGTGTAAAAGATCTGCCGGGTGTGCGCTACCATATCGTTCGCGGTAATCTCGATACGCAAGGTATCGAATCGCGACGGCAAGGCCGCTCACGATACGGCTCTAAACGTCCTAAAAAAACAAGCTAAATTTTTATGAAAAATTACGAATACATTCCTGAAGGTTCGAATCCTCTGCTCGAGAGATTCATTAATACCATTATGTGGGATGGAAAGAAAAATACTGCACGAAAAATTCTGCAAGAAACCTTTATTGAGATTGGGAAAAAGAGCGGTGGGGATCCAGAACGGATCTTTACCAAAGCGCTCGAAAACGTAAAGCCCAACATGGAAGTACGCCCAAAGCGTGTTGGCGGTGCTGTCTATCAAGTACCAATGGAGGTAAAGCCAAATAAGCAGATCTCGCTTGCCTTCCGCTGGATTCGCGATGCTGCACGCAGTGGCAAAGGAAAACCAATGGCAAAGAAGCTCGCCGCAGTACTTTTAGAATCTGCAGAAAACATGGGCCCTGCCTGCAAGAAGCGTGAAGATGTTCATCGCATGGCACAGGCAAACAAGGCCTTTGCACACTTTGCGAAGTATTAAACGATAGGTCTATGACATTACGCAAAAATAGAGAGCCTCTTCCTCTTAATACTATTTTACCCGATAGCGAAAGAGAGCAATTTGATCAGTTACCAATAGATGTTACTCGATCAGTAAATAGTGCAATACTCCAAACAACGGTCACCAGTGGTGGCGACTTACATATTAAAGTAAGACAAGCACCTATCGGCACTCCGAAAGGAGATTTTGTTGAATTAGCAGCCTTACATATTCCCGATGAATTGACTGCGCAATGTACAGCTGAGGCAGCACACACATATGCGCTTTATGCACTTGATCAAACGCCAGGCATAGATCCGGAGCTACTTGCTCGAAATATACAAACTTATGCAGTACGGGCAGTTGCACCAAGTGCTCAACCGTTATCCTCCCCTACTGCTTCCCAAGTTTAGCCCCCAACGACTCCATCGCCCGCAACGCCTCTAACGGAACCATCCAAATAGTGGTATTTGACTGATCGGACGAAAGATCGTTGATACTTTGCAGTGTCCGCAAGTGCAATGCGCCTGGGGCATGCGACATCATCTCGGCTGCTTTTGTAATATTTGCTGCAGCCATTACCTCTCCCTCCGCCTTAATAATGACCGCGCGCTTTTCACGTTCCGCTTCAGCCTGCTTGGCAATTACGCGTTGAAGTTCCTGTGGCAGCAAGACATCTTTTAACTCAACATTTACAATTTCAATGCCCCAAGGATCGGTCAGTTTATCGACAATTTCTTTAATCTTATCGCTTACCTCCTGCCGGTTTTGCAAAAGATGATCGAGTTCGACCTCGCCCACAGCATTCCGCATAGTAGTTTGCGCAAGCTGGCTCGTTGCATAGTAAAAATCTTCCACCTGCAAAATTGCCCGGTCGGCATCTTGCTCCTTAATTTTAAAGTAGAGCACGGCATTGATTCGCACCGAAATATTGTCTCCGGTAATCGCCTCTTGATCCGGCACATCGATCGTCTTTACCCGCAAATCCACCTTCCGCATCGACTGAAAAATCGGAATAACCAGACGCCATCCCGGCTTCTTTACGCCGCTATACTTACCAATGGTAAACATAATCCCCCGCTGATACTCGTTAATCTGGCGGATGCTGATAATAAGAAGCACGAGAACGATAAATGCGATGGTTGCGTATGACATGGTGTTGGAGATTAAAGTAGTAAAAATTTTATTAAGTATAAACAGGACTAGTCCGCTTTGTCGAATATAGGATTTGTAAAAATCAGCAAATATGTTATAATATATAAAGCAACATAAACACAAACATATGCTCATGCTCAAAAATCTTCGTCAGAAAAAAATTCTTGTCGGTGCAATCGCGCTCGGCATTCTCTTGCTTGTTTTTGCAATGACGCTAGCCCCTTCTTCAAAGCTTAGTGGCAATTTGCACAACACCCGACCCGCAGCAGAAGAAGTAATTATTCCAACTCCTGCGCGCTGTTACGATGTTGCAACCGCATACCGAAATGGCGTCACAATTCCTGGCGAAGCCGAAGCGTGCGAACAAAACTATCCGCATATTTGGCGCGGCGTAATTAATCCCCCATCGTATACCGCATGCAGTGCTTATGCAGCGTGGTATCAGCAAGGACGCCTCACCGACATGCTACATAACAATCAGTCGCAGTGGGACGAAGTCAGCGCATGCCGTGTTGCCTATCCGGAGCTTGGTTTATAAATAATCTTACGTCTGCTTTTGTTTGTGAAATGTAGCAGTGCGCAAAAGCGTAAGAGCTTCAAAAAACTGTGGATTTGAAATCTTAAATACTCTAAAAATTTCGCGCTGCTCCGGTGTTATGCTTTCTAAAGAATCCTCCCACTGCCAGTATGGCGGAGCTAAATCTACATAGCGTTGCAATGCCCATTCCGCTTCAGCAAAATCTCTCCGGTCATATGCGGCACGTCCCCATGCAAGCCAGAGTTCGGGGAAATTTGGCGCACGCTGTATTGCTTCCAAAAACATTTTCTTCGCACTTTTGTACTCTCCAAGCGCTTCGAGCAGTTGCGCCTGAGAAAAATAATACTGATATCCGCGATTAGTAATATGCCCCAATCTTCCTGAGGCCCTTTTCAACTCCTCTCGAACTTCAGCATCGGAAGCCGCCCAATCGGTATAAAAAATAAAAAAACTCGTATCGAAATACGCATATTGCGGCGCACTGTTAAAAATCCTTTTAAATTCTTTTAGACCCGCTTTGTAATTTTCAAAATAGGCGGGAATAAACTTCGCAAAGCTAATATCGGCCTGCACAATGGGGTATGCATGCGACACTGAGAACAAACTTCCTGCCATCAAAACAATGGCAATAACAAGTTTCGCACTATCCCACAGCCTTATCTTCACTTCCTTCCAAACAAAAACCTCTCGCAGCAAAAGTGCCCAAAATGCCGTTAAATAGATTGCATGCACTGCCAAAGAGAAGCTAAAAAAAACTGAAATCCCATAAGCGACAATAAGCGCATACACAATTTGAATATTTGCACTTTTTAATTTCTTCTTGAGAAAGAGATACGCTAAAAAAATTACATTAATAATCACCAGACCAAAGCCAAATAAACCGCGCATGAGCAGCGTATCTACAAAAACATTATGCGCACGATCGGGAAGATCGCCCATGCGCTCAAAAAGAAAAAGCTCTTTGGGCAAAACTTTTTGAAAAGTTTGATAAAAGGTTTCCGGCCCGCTTCCCAAAAGAGGGGCATCTAAAAAGAGCTGCAAAGAATTTGCCCACAATACATATCTGGAATTTAACGAACGCACTTCGGGCCCAAAATAGAGGAAGAGTACCCCTGTCAGAAGGAGACCGGCCGCAATAAAAACCAACTGTTTTTTTGTATGTGCGTAGCGATATGCCGCCATAACAATAACGGCAACTCCAATTCCTAAAATACTTGCGCGATTTTGTGCGAGCACAATAACGCTTAAAAAAAGAACCGCCATGGCAAAATAAGGGCGCGCATGCAATTTGCTCTTTGCATGAAAAACCAAACCGGCAGCTATAAAAAAGGGGAAGAGTAGAAATTGCCCCAGCATCGTCGGGGTACCCAACATTGCAAAAACTCGGTTCCCAAAGACTGTTGGCTCAGAAGGGCCGCGCAATACGTCAACTCCTAAAAACTGCAGCCAGGCGTAGATCGCAACTATAACGCCCACCGCAAGAACCGTATGGAAAAAATATTTCTGAAAATCTTTATGTTCAAACAAATACAAGCAGAGCAAAAAATGTATGCCGTAGTACATATGCGATAAAAAACCCTGCATCCTTATATATGTTCCCCAAAAACTCTCGACCGGCGCATCCGAGAAAATAGTTGAGAGCGTAAAAGATAAAATCCACAACCCCGCAATCGCCAGTACAATATGATTAGCCGGCAGCGCAATTTGACGCCGCATAAGCACAAGAATCGCAATGCAAAAAAGCGCGGCAGCAATTATTCCCATCATCCACACCTGCTTTGTAATCTCATAAGGATTTGCGGCGCCCCACGGATTATAGATAAGGGGGATGAGAAAAATTGCAAAATAGAGTGACGGCCATTTTTTTTTCATACAAAATTACAGAAATTATATATGAGGCGCCCAAAACTTGCGAACGTCAAAGGTTGACTTGACCATCAGACATTCTTCCCTATACTGCTTGTGCTTCATTCAAAATGCTTATTTAAAAAAAATTTTAATATGGATCTCAAACTGCTTCGCAATATTGGAATTATCGCGCACATCGATGCCGGTAAAACAACAACGACCGAACGCGTACTTTTTTATACCGGACGCAAACACAAGATTGGTGAAGTGCACGAAGGCGGCGCCACCATGGACTGGATGGAACAAGAACAAGAGCGCGGTATTACCATTACCGCTGCGGCAACCACCTGTCAGTGGAAACCGACCGACAGCGATACCGTATACAACTTTAATATTATCGACACTCCCGGACACGTAGACTTTACCGTTGAAGTAGAGCGCAGTTTACGCGTGCTGGATGGCGGCGTGGTTGTTTTTGACGGCTCGCAAGGTGTGGAACCGCAGTCAGAGACCGTATGGCGCCAGGCAGACAAATATAAAGTACCCCGCATCTGTTTTGTGAATAAGATGGACAAGACCGGCGCGGACTTCTTTATGAGCGTAAAGTCGGTGGAAGACCGGCTTTCACCAAATGTGATGCCAATCCATCTGCCAATTGGATTTGAACAGACATATAAAGGACATGTCGATCTTATCACCATGAAAGCCTACAATTTTGAAGGCCCGAGTGGTGAAAAAATTGTAGAGGTACCGATTCCGGATGAGATGAAGGATCAAGTGGAAGAGTACCGCGCAAAGATGCTCGAAAAAGTTGCAGAATTCGACGACGCAGTTATGGAAAAATATCTTGAAGGCGGCGAGCTCTCTGTAGATGAGATACGCAGCGCAATGCGCAAGGGCGTGATAGCAAATAAAGTCTATCCCGCACTTTGCGGCACAGCTTTAAAAAACATGGGAGTACAGCACATGCTCGATACCGTATGTTACCTGCTCCCCTCTCCGCTCGATCTCCCGCCGGTAAAAGGCATTAGTATTAAAAACGGTGAAGAAGTCGAACGCAAACCGGATGACAACGACCCATTCTGCGCACTCGCATTTAAAATTGCTACCGATCCATTTGTAGGCAAACTCGCCTTCTTCCGGGTCTATTCCGGAAAGATGACAGCGGGCTCCTATGTATACAACTCTACTTCAGAAAATAAAGAGCGCGTTGGCCGTTTGGTAAAGCTGCACGCAAACTCTCGTGAAGAGGTTAAAGAGGTGCATGCCGGCGACATTGCCGCGCTCATCGGTCCAAAAGATACCAAAACCGGTGACACGCTGTGCGAGGAGAGCAATCCGATTATTCTAGAAGCGATCGAATTCCCGGATCCGGTGATCTCAATTGCCATTGAGCCGAAGACAAAAGCTGACCAAGAAAAAATGGGTATTGCGCTCCAGAAACTTGCAGAAGAAGACCCTACCTTTGTGGTGCGAAGCGACGAAGAGACCGGCCAGACAATTATCAGCGGTATGGGCGAGCTCCATTTGGATATTATCGTTGACCGTATGAAGCGGGAATTTAAAGTCGAGGCGAACATTGGTCAGCCGCAAGTTGCTTACAAAGAAACTATTACTAAGGAAGTCGAAGCCGAAGAGAAATATGTAAAACAGACAGGTGGTCACGGCCAGTACGGTCACGTACTTATGCGCTTTAAGCCGCTCGAAAAAGGAAGCGGATTCGAATTTAAAGATTCCGTGGTGGGCGGTAAGATCCCGCGAGAATTTATTGCACCTTGCCAAAAGGGTGTTGAAGAAGCTATGACTCGCGGTGTTATTGCCGGCTATCCAATGGTCGATATTCACTGTGAACTTTACGAAGGAAGCTACCACGATGTGGATTCCTCTGAAATGGCCTTTAAAATGGCGGCTTCTCTCTGTTTCCGCAAAGCGGCAAGCATGGCCGATCCAGTTTTGCTTGAGCCGATTATGTCGGTAGAAGTTGTAACACCCGAAGAGTACTTTGGTGATGTTATGGGAAATGTGAGTGCACGCCGCGGACAAATTAATGAAAGCGGCGACCGAGGTTTGGCCAAATTTATTCGCGCCGATGTTCCTCTAGCAGAAATGTTTGGCTATGCAACCGTACTCCGCTCTATGACCCAGGGCCGCGCAAGCTACTCTATGGAGTTCAGCCACTACGACAAAGTACCAAGCAACGTAGCCGAAAAAATTAAAGCTGAGCGAACCGGCAAATAACTTTTATCTTTATGCACGCACCAGACTATTCACCGGAAGCGGCAACATTCGACTACGAATATTTGCTTGGATTATTGAAAGGCCAAGAGCAGGCAGAATACAGTATTGAAAACGATCCGAAGCACGGCACCGTTTACTTTTCTTTACATATGCAAGAAGGCGATAATATTTTTCTCAAAACAACGAAGCTTCATCCAGGCACTCTAAACAGTCCTACCGACCGAGACTGTATTGATTTTACGATTTCACCGGACGGGAAGCTTGCTACCGCTCGCCACTATACCGAAAATCCTATGCCGGCTGATCCGCGAGAGCCTATTGGCCCGAGGCACAACTACGAGACCGCCCATAACACTTCTGAATTTTTCCTTGAAAAGATGCTGGAGCTGCTGCGAAGCGTGGCAAAAATTTAAAGAAAGAGATGCCCAACTCACCACCTCCCCCATCCGAACTCCGACCAGAACATCAATCCCTGCTGGATTTTTTTGAAAATGGAACAGAACCTCAAGAATGGAATGTGATCGATTTCTCTCAAGAGGAGGCAGTCTCCCTTGAAGGAGTCTTTACACTTGGCTCCGGCATACCAACATTTCTTTATAACAGCGAACCTAATTCAGCAGAAATTAGCGCCCTGGATGGTTCGGAATTAACGCTCATCACAAAATTTGCACGGCATGGTGGATATATCATTACCGCCAATCGTCTTCGCAATCCTCTTTTATCAACATATCTTGTTACACAATCTGCCCAGCCTACACCGGAAATTGCGCTAGACAAGCTTATTTGCCCCTTCAACCCCAGACTCCTCATACATATCCCCGAAGGTTTCACTACAAAACAACTTAGTGAAGCGGTACATACTTTTGTCCTTGCATGTCATCGCTTAAATGCAACGATACGAACCGATCTTTCGACTCCCGATGCTGTTAGTAATTATGACGAGTGGCAAGAAATCTACGCACAACTAGGCAAACCCGGCTGGGAAGCTTTATAATCCGGCTATATCAAAAGATTCTCTTGCACTCACCTGGTACTTCCTCTAAAATCTCACAGCGCGTCTCAACGCGTAATTCAAAGGAACTATTATATCCTAATCTCTAATCCCAAAACCTATGGCGGATCAAGCAAAATTTGACCGAAGTAAGCCTCACGTTAATGTGGGTACAATTGGTCACGTAGACCACGGTAAGACAACTCTTACTGCAGCTATTACTATGGTTGCTGCGGCGCAGTGGCCAGAAGCTAACAAGGCTGTAGCCTACGACCAAATCGATAATGCTCCGGAAGAACGGGAGCGCGGAATTACGATTGCAACATCTCACCAAGAGTACACCACTCCGAACCGCCACTATGCTCACGTCGACTGTCCAGGTCACGCTGACTACATTAAGAACATGATTACCGGTGCCGCTCAAATGGATGGCGCAATTCTTGTGGTATCTGCTGCAGACGGACCTATGCCGCAAACACGTGAACACATCCTTCTGGCCCGCCAGGTGAACGTTCCATACATCGTGGTCTTTATGAACAAGATGGATATGGCAGATCCTGAAATTGCTGAACTTACAGAAATGGAGATCCGCGAACTTCTTAACAAGTATGAGTTTCCAGGCGACAAGACACCTATCATTAAGGGTTCTGCGCTCAAAGCTACCGAAGATCCAAAGGGTGACGCTGCGAAGCCAATCGTCGAATTGCTCGAGCAACTCGACAGCTACATTCCGGTTCCAGAGCGTCCATTGGATAAGCCATTCCTTATGCCAATTGAAGATATCTTCTCAATTAAAGGACGCGGTACTGTTGCAACCGGCCGTATTGAACAAGGTATTATTAATGTTAATGACGAAGTCGAAATTGTGGGTATCCGCGATACTCGCAAGACAGTTATTACCGGTGTCGAGATGTTCAAAAAACTTCTCGATCAAGGTCAGGCTGGTGACAACGTTGGTCTCCTCCTCCGCGGTATTGAAAAAGATGATATCGAGCGCGGACAAGTTCTTGCGAAGACCGGAACTATTACTCCGCACACTGAATTCGAGGCTGAAATTTACGTATTAACCAAAGAAGAAGGCGGACGTCACACTCCATTCTTCAAGGGGTACAAGCCGCAGTTCTACATGCGAACCACCGACGTTACCGGTGACATCACGCTTCCAGAAGGAACAGAGATGGTGATGCCTGGTGATAATCTTAAGCTTACTGTTAAGCTTGGTGTACCGATCGCTATGAACGAGGGACTTCGTTTTGCTATCCGTGAGGGTGGCAGAACAGTTGGTGCTGGTGTAGTAGCTAAGATTATTAAATAAGCGATCGCGCAGCTCATTAAAACACCATGGCCACCGCACAAAAAATTCGCATAAAGATTAAGGCATTCGATCATAAAGTTGCCGATGAGTCGACTCGTCGAATCATCGAAGAGGCAGAAAAGACCGGCGCAATCGTTATCGGTCCTATCCCCCTTCCTACTAAGATCGAAAAGTTTACAGTTAATAAGTCTACTTTTGTACACAAAACAAGCCGCGAACAGTACGAGATGCGAACCCACAAGCGCCTGCTCGACATCACCGAATCAACACCGAAGACCATCGATGCGCTCAGCAACCTGAGCCTGCCTGCCGGTGTAGATCTCGAGATTAAGATGGTGGCAATCACGCCGCAGGCCTGAAAGGCCGGAGGCGCTTCTGCTCTTCTGAAAATTTAAACAAAAAAGCCCTTGCCAATACTGCCACCGCAAAAGCGGGGCAAGCGGGGCTTTTTTGTTGTCTAGAAATCTTAGAGAAAAGAACTAATTAATAACCTGCTGAATTTTTCCTGATGCTTCGAGATAAGCCGCGACCTTTGTAACTAACAAACCGAGATACTCTCTAACAGCAGATGATATCTCTTCTTCGGCCGGCAACTCCCCTAAAAAGAGAACCTCATCCATAATACATTTAACCACATTACCAGCAACGCTCTGAATTGGGAGCTGTTCGGCAACCTCACTGACCTCATCGCTATAAGGTTCATCACCATACCTATTAAGCAGCGTTGCCGCAGTGTCTAAACCAACTTTCCACCGATAGATAAATGTATGTACAGGAAATCTTTGTACTAAAATCCTATCAATAATTTGTTCAAAATCAGCTCCATTTAAGCCTAAAATCCACTGAAATTGGCTATGGATAATGTCCAGCATCTCTTCGTGACTAAATTGCGGAGAAGACGGAGTCTTATTCATGATTAATTAATTTGGGGCCCCTCGGCAGCGGCAAGAGCAGGAAGTATCTTATTCTTGCAATTATTAATTGCATTGACGATTTGTTGGCGTTCGGTTGCCGCATCTATCTCCTGTGCTAAATCCTCTAGAACTTTAATAATATCATCGATTTTGCTCGGGTGTTTTTCATAAATTGCCGGGATTTGTTTCTGCAAAGAAGCAAAGAGAGTCCAGCGCCATTCCACATACTGTTGATAGTAGCTTCCAAGGCCCATTCGTTCTGCGGCCCGATCATAAGCGCTGCGCAACTTATCTATTACCTCAAACTCTCTGCGCTCCCTAAAGTACACTGCCAATTCGCGCTGCGCTGTATCGGCTTTGCCGGCTTTATCTTGCAATTTCATGTTTTGTACACGCTGCTCCAGTACATTGCGGCGCGTATTATTCTGATTTTGAGCGCCCCATGGAAGATCTTTCAAACTAAGTTCCTGGTTATCTTGAACTACCGGAGCAGTCAAGTAACGCAATGTCTCTAATGCATGCCCTGGATCGCCGTGCTCCACAGCTAAATTTATAATATCGCCCAGCAGCTGCATAACTCCAAGACGAACATCGCGCAATGTTTGTGCAAATGCGGCTTCTTCTTCATCAACTATCTCATCGATCGTCCGCGCAGCATCTCTAAGATTTCTCAGTGTTGCATGCCGCTGCTCACTGTTCGGAATCATGATCTTCTGTGTTGAAATCACCATTGGATCATTCGTACCCTTGTGCCGCAGTGCTGCAAATCCATTCACAAAAAATTGACGCAATGCGGCAACTTGGGCCTGGCGCTCTGCAAACGCTTCAGGGGCCGTTTCGCTATCTATCTCTTCTCCGGGCCGCGCAGTTGCAATAGGCCACTCTTCTATTGGCTGGCCGGCCGGCAGAGTACCCACCTTTCTTCGCGCATGAATCACCGTATTGGCTTGAACAAAAAGAGTTTGCAGAGGCATTTGGTGATTTTGAGAAGCCAGGGCAATTAAATCTAAATCTCGCTGTTCCGGTGGCAACTCTTCTGATAAGAAAGTACTCATATGACGGGATTTTTAAATATGGTAAAAATAAGGTCAAATCTTAACATATAATCATGCATTGTCAATCCCAAATCCCCTTCCAGGTTGACTTCTATCTATCCTACCTGTAATTTGCTCCCGCTAAATTGCATGTTAGCTGGTGTTCGGGCGCCAAGTTGATTTTCATCAGATTGGCTCTAGAATGCAAGACCTGAACCCGCTGGCTCCCCTGTAACCTTAACGGGTATAGGGACTCAAGCCCTAACCAATACACTATGCCAGGAATTGTCGGCCGCAAGGCCGGAATGACAAGAATGTATCTCGAAGACGGACAGGCTGTACCTGTTACGCTTATTAGCTGCCCGCCTTCCAAGATTACTCAGGTTAAGACCGCAGAAAAGGATGGATATCAAGCGGTCGTACTTGGATTTGAGCCGCTCAAAAAGCCGAAGAAAACGAAAAAATTTCGGGTATTGCGTGAATTCCCCCTCGATGACGGCCAGGAATATAAAGTAGACGATGAGGTAACTGTAGAGACCTTCAAAGAGATGGCAAAGGTCAAGATTACAGGTATCTCAAAAGGTAAGGGTTTTGCAGGTACTATCAAGCGCCACAATTTCCGCAGCGGACGAGCTTCTCACGGCAGCCACTTTCACCGTGAACCAGGTTCGATTGGCGCCTGTGCTAAACCCGGACGAGTTCATAAAGGAAAAAAGATGGCTGGACACATGGGACACGATCAAGTCACCCGACGAGATATTCCTTTGATGCATATCGATGCAGAGAAACATATTATTGCCGTAAAGGGACCGGTTCCGGGACCAAACGGCGCGCTTGTAATTATTAAGGCATAATGAAAATCCCACTATACAAACAGGACGGCAGCAAAGCCGGCGAAATCGATGCTCCAGAAAATGTATTCGGACACAAACCAAATACAAATCTGGTACATAAGATGCTTATCTTGCAGCAGACGAACCGCCGTCAGCCGATTGCACACACCAAAGAAAAGGGCGAAGTTCGCGGTGGCGGACGCAAGCCGTTCCGCCAAAAAGGAACGGGCAATGCCCGTCAAGGTTCACGTCGTAATCCGCATATGCGCGGAGGCGGTGTGGCGTTTGGTCCGCGAAATAGCCGAACCTTTTTGGTACGCGCACCAAAGAAAGAACGTCAAAAGGCACTGCTCTGCGCCCTTTCTGGTAAATTTGCAGGCGGATCTATTGCCGCGCTCGAATCATATGCAGTTTCTGGCGAGCGTCCGAAGACGAAAGACTTTGCAGCAATGCTCAACAAGCTTCCTTTTGAGCGCACAGTTCTCTTTGTGAGTGCAGAAGCCAATCAAGAGCTTGCTACGAGCTCCCGCAACATACCTCGCGTTAAGCATATTACTGTTCAATATCTCAACATCGACGACATTCTTAAATATCAGCAGGTCGTCTTTTTGAAAGATGCAGTTGAGAAGCTCAAGGAGCGATTTAGTGATGTGAAAGTAAAGTAAATTATAAATCATGAAACACTTACAAGTACTCATTCGACCGGTAATTACAGAAAAGGCCACTGCCCAAGAAAAGGCGGGCAAGTATCTCTTCTACGTCCGAAAAGATGCAACAAAGATCGATGTTCGCCATGCATTCGAGAGACTCTATGGCGTTAAAGTCCGCAGTGTCAGCATGTTGCGCACAACTCGAAAGACAAAGATTGGACGAGCACGCAAGGCTGTTACCAAGCGCCCTGCGTTTAAAAAGGCGATCGTTACGCTCGTAGAAAAGAAAGAAGTAAATATCTTAAAGCCTAAATTGAAGAAATAATCCTTTCAAATCATGCCTGTAAAAAAGTACAAACCGACTACTCCTGGACAGCGCCAACGCGTAAGCCTTACCTACGAAGAACTTACGAAGAAACGGCGCCCGGCAAAGCGTATGCGCAAATATATTAAGGAGAAGGCTGGCCGGAATAATCAAGGAAAGTTAACTGTTCGTCATCGCGGTGGCGGTCATAAAACGCTCTATCGGTTAATCGATTTCAAACAAGTTGAAAAGATTAACATTCCAGGAAAAATCAGCTCAGTTGAATACGATCCTTACCGAAGCTGTTTCATTATCTTAGTAGTGTATGCAGACGGAGATAAGCGCTACCATATTGCTCCGCATGGCCTTAAAGTTGGTGACGAAGTTATTTGCAAACCAAAGGCAAAGGCAAAAAATGGTAATCGGCTCAAATTAAAGTATATTCCGGTTGGTTTTGAGATTCACAATATCGAAACAAATCTTGGAAAGGGAGGACAAATTGTTCGCAGCGCCGGAGCTGTTGCCCGGCTCATCTCACTCGAGGGCAAGTATGCGCAAGTGCAGCTTCCGTCAAAAGAAGTTCGTTTGGTAAATAAAGATTGTTACGCAACTATTGGAAGAGTAAGTAATGTCGATCACGGACTTGTAAAAATTGGAAAGGCCGGACGATCACGGCATATGGGACGACGACCAGTTGTACGAGGAAAGGTAATGAATCCGGTCGATCACCCGCATGGAGGTGGTGAAGGCAGAAACTCTATTGGTATGAAATATCCGAAGACGAAGTGGGGTGCACCTGCACTTGGCGTAAAGACGCGCAAGCGAAAGAAGTGGACCAATCGTTTCATCGCCCGAACACGAAAGGGCAAACAGCTTATTAAAATGGATTAAATCGCCTTCCCCTGTTATGCCGCATCGTGTAATATGTCGCGGCCATGCGGAACTGAAAAACTTATTTCTCAATTAAATCTTCACTCTAGATGTCACGGTCACTCAAAAAAGGTCCCTATATTGATCCCAAGCTCCTGAAAAAGGTGCAAATGATGAATGCGTCCGGACAAAAAAAACTCATTAAGACTTGGGCACGCGCCTGTATGATTCCGCCGGAATTCGTTGGCCACACCTTCGGAGTCCATAACGGAAAGCAGCACATCCCTGTATTGGTAACTGAAAACATGGTTGGTCACCGGCTCGGTGAGTTCGCTCCTACTCGTAAATTTAAAGCCCATGGCGGTAAGCTTGCAAAAGCTGTTGGCGCCTCCTCCTAGTAATATCTCATGAAAGCTATCCGACGAAATCTCAGAATCTCTTCTAAAAAGGTAAACCTTGTTGCCTCACTAGTGCGCGGCATGCCCGTAGAGAATGCAATCAATACACTTTCGTTCGCACCAAAATCCGCTGCACGGCCCATGATGGAATTGATTAAATCCGCAGCTGCAAATGCTGTTGCAAACTTCAAGCAGAAGCGCGAAACACTCTTCGTTCAACAGATAATAGTTAATGAAGGTGCGACATTCAAGCGATGGAATCCTGTATCACGAGGCCGTTCTCATCCAATTCTCAAGCGTACTTCACATATTACTGTTGAGCTTGGCGTGCAGGCGGTAGAGAAGGAAGACGGGAAAACAGAAAAACAGGAAACAGGAAGCGGAGCAGAAAAAGCAGAATCTAAGAAATCAGCAGCCGCCACTAAGGCATCCCCGCATACGCGAGGAGCAGAGCCAGCCACCGCCAAGGCGGGGCAGGCAAAAAAATCTCCTAAAAAATCCGCAATCTAATCTATTTAACTATGGGGCAAAAAGTAAATCCACTGGGAATGCGTATCGGAATCATTCGAGAATGGGACTCGAAGTGGTACGGTAACAAGCGTGCATACACAAAGATGCTCCATCAGGACATTAAGTTGCGCAAATTCATCGAAGATCATCTGAAAGATGCCGGCCTCTCACGAATCGAGATTCAGCGTAATGCCAATCAAGTCACGGTGAACATTCATACCTCTCGGCCTGGTATCGTTATCGGAAGCCAGGGAGCTTCAATTGAAAAGCTTCGTACGCAGCTCGAAAATAAATTCCGCGACAAATTCCAAATTAATATTATCGAGGTAAAGAAGCCATACCAGGATGCACGTATCGTTGCAGAACTTGTGGGCAAACAGATCGAGCGCCGCATGCCATACCGCCGTGCATGCAAAACTGCCATCGATCGCGCAACGGAATCAGGAGTACTCGGCATTAAAATCCGTGTTGCTGGCCGTTTAAATGGTGTGGATATCGCTCGCAATCAATTCTTCAAAGAGGGACGTATTCCATTGCAAACATTCCGCTCAAATATCGATTATGCATATTATCCTGCCGTAACTACATTCGGAGTTATCGGTGTAAA
>Ga0210019_1001637_pt1 | contig 23418 bp, 23 predicted proteins | sample CryGeyCG2114_020_2_FD_183969 | JGI IMG/M metagenome (GOLD analysis project Ga0210019, IMG submission 183969) | Groundwater microbial communities from aquifer - Crystal Geyser CG11_big_fil_rev_8/21/14_0.20 (SPAdes) (version 2) | ecosystem: Environmental > Aquatic > Deep subsurface > Groundwater ...
CGCGCTTTGTTTCTTCAATATCTAAGCTTGTCCACTGAAAAACTTCCAAAAGCTCTGCCGCTTCAATGGATATGGACTTTGCTAAATCAGAAGGACGGAGTTTATCCCAACCCCGCTCAACAAGAAATCTTTTAATTTCGGATTCAATATTTTTCATAAAATCTCAATTTCATTATACCAGTTTTCTGAAAACTTTGGAATAGAAAATGCCTCTGCGATTTTCCTTTATAGGATGAATCGCAGAGGCCGAAGTTGCTGACACTCTTATCATTGCTGTTGCTTGATAAGAGCATCGAGTTGTGCCAGGAAATCGTCTGCCAAATCTCCCGGCCGAAAGAACAGGTTGGCTGACGCCTCAAGTTCCGAAACGTACTGTTCCGTCTCATGAGAAAGAGTCTCGCGCGCGTCGTTTTCGTCTAGCTGATCGCGAGTCATGAGTCGCGCAAGCTGCGTCCCCAGATCGCATACGCAGTAAACGAGAACGCCACGAGGAAATAACCCAACGAGACGAATATAAATCGTCCCGTGCCTTAGGCCGTCAACGATGAGCGGACCATTCCACTGAATCTGCGGCGAATGCTCGATTGACCATCGCAAAAACCCATCGTAGCCAAGTTGATCGATGAGTTCTTGTCCAATGCGCTGCAGACTTTCGCGTGTCACTGGTATGTCGCTTCTGACTAGATGGTCTTTGAGAATCCCGCCGAAAGAAATCAACGGATAGCCGGTGTGCTCCGCAATTTTCTTCGCGAGCGTTGACTTACCGCTACAAATTTTGCCCGCGACATATATCTTAGTGTCCAATGTGAGCCTCCTTCAAGCTGTGGCGTTGATTGGTTTATCGAGCACCACCCATCCCCGACGATCTTTCTTTGGAAATGGAAATGGTTGCTTGAAACGAGTTGGTTGGGCGACGTGCATCAAGGTTGCGTACTTGGACGCACGCCGCCTCTGCCAGTACTGCGGATCGGCATCGACGCAAAGAGATTCGCTGTAACGCGCTTCAAGCTCTTTGAGTTTCTCCTCTGTGAGATTCTCAAAACTCTCCATTTTCGCCACAACAAATGATCCTCTGACCAAGCCGCCGCTTTCTTTCATAAGCACCATGTCACCTTCTTCTATCACTCCAAAGGGGGCACAGCGCACTTTGCTGAAACGCCCCTCAATAGTTTTCCTCCCTTCCAAGATGAGATCGAGGAAAGGAGAGTTGAAGATGGCCAAGTGTTGTTTTTGTCGTTTTTCCATATGTTTAGCCTCCGAGATGGGATTGAAGCTCTCGCCAGACTACCTCAACCGCCGGCTTTTCTAATTCAGGGATTGTGGCGTTCGGATATTCCCGCCGAATGCTTTCGAAGATTTCCTCAAACGAGAGGTTATCCCGAATACCTTCGACGATTTTCCAAATCGCCCTCCACCCCTTTATCTTAAAGCCGCGTTGAGTTGAAGTCCAGAGATCGATTTCTTTCCGAATCGGATCGTGGCGGCTGACCGTAGGAAGAGCGACGTGCCCGTCGGCAAAATCCAGAAGTTCAGGCGTGATATAAATGTCAGGATTTTCATCCTTAACCCGCACCTTCACTTTAACCTTGCCGACAATCAGCTCTCGCCATTGTCCTTCTTCCACGCGCAAGGCTATGTTTTCCGGCAAGTGAGTTCCGTCGGAGATGAACACTACCAAGTCGCCACGCCGCCAGTTTTTCGCTTCGATTCCCTTACGTACAAGAGTTTCCTGCTCAAACTGCGGTGTGTAGTAGTGGGCGACATGCGTCTCCATCGAGACAAGACTCAATCCGTACGACATCGCAATCTCAAACACCTGTTTGCGCTCTTGCAACGAAGCTGGGCGCGTGAGAAGCGGGAAGAGAACGAACGCAATCGTTGCGTAGCGGCCGTAGGACAACTGCATACTCCGGCGCAGGAAAAGGTCATAGTAATCTACCTACCACGGCGGGTCGAAGAAAACCATGTCGGCGCTGCCAACCAGTTCCTGTGGCAGAGACTCTTCGGCATCGTAGTGAATAAGGTGTACCCGTTCACTATCGACATCTTTCTTGATCGTCTCAAGTGTCGCGTCGCTCTTATCCAGAATGTAAATCTTCGATTCTGGGAGTAGAGCGGAGACGAACGCTCCGAAAAGCGGCGAGCCAAGAAAAACTACGGATTCCGGTGTCGGTAGCGGGTTGTTATGGAGTAAAAGCTCCGCAACCTTTTCTCGGCCGCTGTGCGTGAACCACCACTCGTAATCGAGACAGTGAGGCAGATGAATCCGCCCCATGATTGCCGATAGCGAAGTGTAGGCTCGATCCAGATTCTCGTTCCAGTCAGCGTAAAATCTGCGCCATCGGTTCGGGATTGAACTATCAAGCTCATACTCCTCGCCGTCGCGCCAAACAAAATGGTTCGTCTCCATCTCGCCAAGCAGCGATGCAAGTTGGTCCGGGAAAAGCGAGTGGCAACTTTCAAGAAGTTGCTTGAAGGTTTGCGGTGAGCGTTCAAGCGAACGCATCACCGCGTAGTGAGCTAGTGTCTTTTTCGTCTGCGTCATCTGTTACCTCCTGATGTTCACTTCGGTAATGGGAGTTGAAAGTTCCGTCGCACTGAAACGCCGTTGCACTTCTGCAAGCCACGCCTCAAGAGCACGGAATTGGTTCGCTTTCGCTTGCTGGATGTACCGATTCGCATTGGCGTTGAAGCCAAAGATGCGAAGCGGCACGATGCGGAGCGGAAAGTTCGGATGAACGCGGTTCTGGATTTCGTCCAGTAGCCTCGCCATCTTGCCCGACAGGTCATCAGTGTTCATGGTGGTAATGGTGATGTAGCCATACTGATCGAATCCTGCCACAACGAAACGGCCGAGCAAATCGATCTGCTGGTCAAACAACGCACCATCTGCGCGGGTGTTGAAAGTAAATGACTCGGCGTCAAATCCCTTCAAACATCCTACCCGGGCAAATCCGTGAGCTTGCGCCATGAACGCGATTTCTGTCTCGCTCAAGTACCGCCAGGTGTAGTCCGTGCTCAAGTTGTCGTCAGCCCAGACAAAGTGGCTTTGCTCAAGCCCAAGTTCTTTCCGCGCTTCTAGAAACCACAGCACGTACTCCGGTACTAACTCTGGCTGTCCGCCCGAGAGATCGATGACTTGGGAATTCACTTTCTCGTCGAGCATCATTTGCAGGAGTTGCTTGGGGGTGACCATATCAGAGTGCTTCGGATCTGCCGCAAGCAGACTGAAATCCACAAAGCAGTACCAACAGCGGAAGTCGCACGCCGAAAGTTGAAAGACTTGGGCGAGTAGGACATCCGTGACAGGTAGCCCAAGATACTTACAGGTGGGGAGCGTCGGAAGCGGATTGGTAATCCAGTTCGGGTCCGGTTCAAGGCGGAAGTGATGGATCCTGCCGAAGCCACCACAGTTGGGCGGGAGCGACAAATCCGCGGATTGAGCCGAGCCAGGAAACTTTGTCATTCGAATTGCCCTTGCTTGGCGATCTATCGACTTTTCCCGCAAGCGTTCGGCAAGTTTCTGTGAATCAAGCGGCTTTTGCGTATTCATCGTTATTCTCCTATTCTGTTGTGAATGTGCTAAAAATTCCGAGACTATCTCGAAATTCCAGTTTGGATAATACCCTCTTTCTGGTATTATTACAAGCCCGCCGCTCCAAAAAGCCATAACGCGTTTTTGCTTCGTTTGTTCGGCTCGTAGGCAAAAATTGGGGAGTTTGAGGAGGAAACTTTTTGCCCGCGAGCCGTAAGCGAAGCCCCACCGTCCCGCGCGTCAGTGCGGAATCGAGCAGAAATTTCCCCTTCCTTTTTTGAATTTTTTTTCAGGGGGCGCGCGCAAAAGAAAAATTGTAAGGGAAAATTTCTGCGAGGTTGCAACCGGAGCGAAGGCGGGCGGCGGGGCGGAGAGCGTAAGATTTAGGTTCGCTTCACCACGCACTCCGCGCGTGCGAGACATCAGCGATTTTGAAAATAGGTGCGAGCTTGGTAAAATAGAGACACCAAAAAATACTCCATCATTGTGATAGAGTATTTTTGATAATTGATTTATTGTTGCGCGTCTTGTTCTGGAGCAACTTCTGGTTCTACTGGTTCTTGAGCTTCTGGCTCGCTTGGAGATTCTTCTGGTTCTTCTTTGCCTTTCAAAGCATCCTTTAATGTCTTGCCTGCTTTGAATTTTGGAACAGTAACTGTGGGAATCTTGATGCGCTGAGTGGGATTCTGCGGATTCACGCCCATTCTGCTCTCGCGCGTGCGCGCCAAAAACGAGCCAAAGCCGGTAAGCACTGCTTCTTTGCCTTGCTTCATTGCGTCTATCACTACTTTTTCAAGCGCGTCAATAACATCAGCAACTTCTTTGCGCCCCACGTTCGCGCGCTTGGCAATGGCATCCAATAACTGGTCTTTATTTATTTTATTTGGATTGGACATACTTGTTTTATCTTCATTCATATTGTATAGCAAGTACAAAAAATTGGCAACACCTCGCGATTAAACCTCAACTTCATTCTCTAGACGTTCTATGCTTATGGCTTTACCTGTTTTGTTGTCAATTTCAATGAATACTCCACAGACCCTTGCTTGGCCTGTCTCTGGAATATCATGCTTGCGTGGAAGCTGGTCTAAAAACTCGGCTATTACGCCTTCTTTCTCAACGCCGATTACTGAGTCAACAGATCCGCACATTCCCGCGTCAGTGATATACGCGGTTCCTTTTGGAAGAATTGATTCATCCGCGGTCTGTATATGCGTATGTGTTCCTACCACTGCGGACACCATGCCATCAGCGTACCAGCCGAACGCCACTTTTTCACTGGTTGCTTCCGCGTGAAAATCAATAAAAATAATTTTTACTTGTTTTGAAATTTCTTTTAAGATTGCATCAAGGCCGCGGAAAGGGCAATCAAAATTCTCTTTAAAAAATACTCTGCCAATGATGTTTACAATCGCGATTTTGGTAGCGCCGACTTCAAGGACGCGCCACCCGTCTCCGGGAACTGTTAGCGGATAGTTTGCTGGCCGAATCATTGGAATTTTTTTGTCTGACAAAAGACCAAGTCCTTCATCTTTTTTTGCCACATGATTGCCTGAAGTGAAAAAATCAACTCCTGCTTTGATTGCTTCGTCAATAGTCGCGCGCGTAAAGCCCTTGCCATGGGCCATGTTCTCGCCATTGGCAATTACAATATCTGGGCTATATTTCTGTTTCCATTCTGGCAGAACCTTGGCAACTGCTCGTCTTCCGATTTTGCCTACGATATCGCCTAAAAAAAGTATTTTCATATAGATTGAGTATAGCAGACAAGAACGCATTATTCAATCGCGCGCATGTTGACGCAAACCGATTTTGATATTACAATGTTTTATACATGCGGGTATAGTATAATGGTTATTATGTCAGGTTTCCAACCTGAAAATGGGGGTTCGATTCCCCCTACCCGCTCCAGACTTCGTCCGCTAGAAGCGGACTTCGTCTGGCTTCGCCAATCAATGATTTTAAACCACATCAAATTTTATGTTCAAAGAAACAGGCCAAAATTTTGAATCCCAAACAAAACATAGTTCCATTGATTCGGTCAGAGAAAAAGTGGCCGGCATTGTGAATGAATCGCGCATGCCTGCCAAGGACTACGAAAGCACTGTAGGCATATATGGCGGACAAATAAAATACAACAAAGAAGGAAAAATGGTTTTTGACATGCAAGGCATTGTGTCAAAGGCAGATCGATTCGGAGACGCAGTGCTGAGAACATATGACGAGCATACCATGCGTCAGCCATTAGAGATGCTCAAGAAACACCCAAAGTTGTTTTTTGCGTTTATAAAAGCAGGCACCAAGCGCTACCGCGGTTCACCGGAAGAAATATCAGAGCATATAAATGAGCTTGGACTTGGAAAATATTATGGATTGCACGCAGATGGAATTGAAATAAAAAAACCAGAACTTTTCACAGACGGAATCGCGTTGCAGGATATTTACCGGGCTGACGAAATCGCGTCAGAAAAACTCAATGACATTGATCGGTTTCAGGCCTTGGCTTCAGCTTCACAATATGCGCGGCAAGTGCATAAAACAGGGCATGGCGCTGGAGAATTATTATCCAGTGATATTATTTTTGAACACAAAAACGAAGACGGAACAGTAGAAAATCCAGTTCTTAATATTCCTGATATTGTTTATAATAAAGATATAAAGCAAAAAGTTGAGACATATCAACAAGACGATGAAGCAATGGCGCGCGATCAAAAGGCCACTGACATGCTTGATTTTATGTTTCAAATCGGAGTTGAAGAATTGAGAAGATCAGAAGATTGGAGCCAAGTTGAACGCGCTCTTGAAACAATAATTGAAAATTACGATGATAAAGATGTGATTGAATGGGTTCGGTCATTCAGCAAGCGAGGCCGATTAACGCTTGTCGGTGATAAAGAAGTTCTTGATGAAGCGAAAAAAGGCGACGCAATGGCTCAAAAAACCGACAAAGTTCTATCACAGCACAACAAGGCCCGTCTTAACACGCAAACCGATATTGAAGGCAAATTAAGACAAGCAGTAATCGCGGCGTGCGATAAATATCTTGATCAAGAAAACAATAAATCTAGCTCTTGACTTTTTCTATAAAAATAGTATACTAATTACAGTACCTGTGACCCGAAAGGGTTGTTCGGCTAAGGAATTCCATAAGCCGAAAACAGGTACGTCTAAAAAACCATCTTATATTGAGGTGGTTTTTTAGTTATTATGATTGTGTTTATCTTTCTTTTTCCAAATACTGTAAAAATGTATTTTCCCTGTTCCTATTTTCCTCAAAATAACAGTAACTTCTGTATTTTGTTTTCCGACTGTATTTCTTAATTTCCAATATTCAATATTTTTTCCGAGTTTATTTGATAATTTTGTTTTATATTCTACTATCTCTTTTGCGTTTTTAATAACCGGAATTAACAGCGGAAATAATCCTAATCTATACATTCTCTCTTTTCTTGAACGCGCGTGCCCTAATCCATCATACATGATATGGCGAAACCCTTTAGAAGTAAAATGAATATCTTCGTTTAAAAGAGGGCAATATGTTTTTCTCACAGCGCTAAACCATGCTCTTTGTTCTTTGATTATTTGTTCGTATGTTTTTGCCATGGATGCACTCATTATATCACATACTACAATTAAAAAACCGCCCGCAGTTATCCAAACCGCGGACGGGAAAAATCAAAAAGGAAATCTACTATTCCTATGATTCTATTATTGCTTTAAAAAATGAACTCACCTCGCTAATAATTTCATTCTGGAACGATTTCGGTAATGCACCGTGCGTCTCACTAAAAGTAAGACGCACGAATGGATTTCCGCCACCAACAATCCAGTTAGGTATTTCCAATGATGACCTTTTGCATTCATTATATATTTCAAACGTATCTCTATCAGATTCTTGTAACATCGATTTGAAACGCGAAGAAAACTTGCACGCAATATAACCCGTGCTGGAAAATTGGTGACAAAGCTCGCGTATCCATAAATTCAAAAGGTCATCATTGGAAATACCATACGTCCCCTTATCCCATATCCTCTCATCATAATTTCGTCTTTTTAAAAACATCAAAGGATTATTTGTATCTGCCAATTCTTCAAAAAATGACCTTCTGGCAATAATCATCTCATACCTATTTTGTATCCACTCTTTGCGTTCATAAGATAGCTGACGAACCAGCGCGTCAGTAGAAGGGTAATCATAAAACAATAATAACATTTGTCTATCTTCTGAAACGCCTCTACCATTAAGAAAATCTTCATGAATATCTTGAGTCGCATTAATGCGCAAGATACTTATTTGAGGAAATAATGGATTATTCAAGAAAAAAACTACGGTGTCTTGGGCGGATATATTGGAATACCCAAGTTCCTGTATTTCTTTCGGAGAAACAATTTTTCTCGTTTTCATAAGAATTTCATTTCCTTTCTGCTTTGTTGAGTATTGTAAAAGGTCAATATGCCTTATTCACGAGTCCTAATAATAACTTTTATCATGTATGACAAACTTTGTCAAAATCTTGCAATGGCTCAAAAAACCGACAAAGTTCTATCACAGCACAACAAGGCCCGTCTTAACACGCAAACCGATATTGAAGGCAAATTAAGACAAGCAGTAATCGCGGCGTGCGATAAATATCTTGATCAAGAAAAACAATAACATGTCTCATACAAAAAATCCGAATCTATTTCGGATTTTTTAGTTGAATATGCTATACTAAACTCACTATGCTTCTCTACGCAATCATCGCCACAATCCTAGTCAGCGCGCTTTCGCTCACAGGAATACTCGCGCTTGGAAAGCGCATGGACAAAAACAAGTGGGTCCGCCGTTTCATTGGCCTGGCAACTGGCACACTTTTAGCAGTCGTGTTTTTTGATCTGCTTCCGGAATCAATTGAATCATTTGAAAAGCCGCAAACCGCGTCTATCATAATACTTGCAAGCATTATCGCGTTCTTCATCATAGAAAAAATCGTGCATTACCATCACTGCAATTGCGAAGACAAGGAAAAAGGACACAAAAAAACGCATCTAATCATCAACAATTTAATTGGCGATGGCTTGCACAATTTTGTTGACGGAACTATCATCGCAGGCGCATTTATTATAGACACGCGACTAGGAATAACAACCACGCTGGCTGTTGCTTTGCATGAAATTCCGCAAGAAGTTTCTGATTTTTCCATTCTAGTATACGCAGGTCTATCCCGGCTCAAAGCAGCTCTATATAATCTAGCATTCGGGCTCACCAGCGTTATCGGAGCAATACTGGTATTTCTACTACAGGATTCAATAGATAATCTAATTCCAATACTTCTGGCAATTGCCGCTGGAAACTTCATTTATCTTGCCATGGCTGATTTAATTCCTGAACTGCACCACGAAACCAATAAGCACCGCATTTGGAGCCAATTGGTCTGGGTAGGAATCGGCATTGCCTTGATTTATATTGTCGCGCAAATCGCGCATGGGGAATAATTAGTAACCACGCCAATCAAGACCAAAAAGGTGTCAGACACTCGGGGAAAAGTGTCAGACACCTTTTTTTTTCTCACCTTTTTAGAAAATTAGATATAAAAACTAAATTTGTGGTATAATATATGCATCATGCCTATATTTGATTCTATTTCAAATTTCCTGCTTGAAGTAATGTATCAACTACAAGTATCCCCAAACCCGTTTTACAGCGCTGTAATTTTATTTATAAACGGACTTTGGGTTCCCATGCTCATCATCACTCTTGCCGCGCTCAAAACCATGTGGATTGATTGGCGCCAAACATTGTTCCACATCAATCGCAGGCATTTTATTATTTTGGCAATTGATGTACCCCGGGACAATGAACAATCCCCTAAAGCAGTTGAAAACATATTCTCGAATTTATATGGCATCATTTTAAGCAGAAATAATCTATATCAACAATGGTGGGAAGGCAGGCATCAGGATTATTTCAGCATGGAACTTGTTTCAATTGAAGGATATGTGCAATTCCTTGTTTATACCATGGAAGAATACCGTGATATTGTTGAAAGCGCGTTCTATTCTCAATATCCAGACGCTGAAATCACGCAAGTTGAGGATTATGTATATGGCCAGAACCGGGAATTCAAAAACATGAAATGGCCCAACAAAACTCATGATATATTTGGCACAGAATATGTGTTAGCAAAGCCCAATGCCTATTCTCTTCGGCTTTGGCGAGATTTTGAGCACGCTCTTTCGCAAGAATTCAAAGACCCAATGGCATCTCTTTTAGAAAACATGAATAAAATCGGGCCAGGAGAGCAGATTTGGCTGCAATGGGTTATTACGCCTGCATATGACGCTGATTGGCAAGGGCCATCCCAAAAACTTGCAATGAAAATAGCAGGCAAAAAAGCTAAAGTATCTGAAAGCTTTCTTGACCAGTTAATTGGATCTTTAGTTTCTTTCCTTGATGGAATCGGAACCGCGATTTTTCCATTTTATAATTACACCGAAGAAAATGCCAAAGTAAAAGACGACATGCCAAGCATGATGTTGCATTTGACTCCAACAGAATCAGCTCAATTAGAAGGCATACAAATGAAAGCAGATAAGCCAGGATTTTGGACCAAGATGAGATTCGTGTATATCGCGGAAAAAAATGCCGCTAGCAAGCCACGCGGAGTTAATCCAATTATTGGGTCTTTAAGGCAATATGATTCAGCAAACCAAAATAGTTTTAAAATGCACAAATGGACAAAAACATCAGGAATTTATTATTGGATGGTTAAACAAAGAATGGGCCGTAGAAAAACAAATATTCTCAAAGCGTTTCAGAATCGCTCCCGCTCCATGGGCTCAAATGGAATGATACTGAACACCGAAGAACTCGCGACTTTGTATCACTTCCCAACAGAAGTAGTAAAAGCTCCTCTTGTATCCCGCACCCAGAGCAAGCGCGCCGCTGCTCCTATTAGCTTGCCTGTTGGAGGCGCTCCAAGAACATTGCGAGAACCAGTCAAAGAAGAGCCCCAAGAAATAGAAAAAGAAATAATTGACAAAGCAACGAAAGACGCAACGAAAGACGCGCCAAGCGCGCGTTCTAATCAAGCCCCAGGAAATCTGCCTTTTATATAATATTAAAAAAATACGCTCCCATGCTGGGGAGCGTATTTTTAGGTCTTCTTTTCTATGAAGTATTAAGCATATGTTCATAATATATAATTACTTATACAGACAAGTCAGTTGTTTCGAGGAAAACTGATTTATCTAAAGAGATTTGCTTTGTTTTTGAAAGAGCACAATTCTGGCCCGCTGACTCTGCGGACATTATGATCATCTGTTTATTTTGATTTGTTTTTTGCCATATTTGGCTTATTAGATGATTGGTATTCCTCAACCTATGCGCAATTCTAGAGGTTGTGCATATAAAAAGACACTTCTTGGGACAAGAAGTGTCTGGTTGGAAACTAACCTATAGACAGTATAGCACACCTAGACAAAAAAATCAAGTGTCATGGTGTGATATCAAAATCTCCCATTATAGTTTTGCACTTTGCGCAATAATATCTTAGAATTCCCATGCCACAACAATCCAAGATATGATTGGATAGTTTTGTTATTTCCTTGCTTAATTGCAAGATTCTTAAACATTCTGCGCTTGGCAATTGTTCGCAGAACGCGGTGGTCGGGAAAATGAACCCAGCCCAAAAAATCAACGCCCGATACAAATGTTTTGATAGATACTTTGCGTTCATGCAGATACAAACATAGATTTTCTGACAAAAATTGCTGTATTGATGAGAGTAAACCGAGAAGCCATTGCTTATTAGTGGATAGTACGATAAAATCATCCGCATAGCGAATATAGTATTTGGCCTTGAGCTTGTGCTTCACAAACCGGTCAAACTTACTCATATATACATTAACCAATAGTTGCGAGGTTAGATTGCCGAGCGGCAATCCTTTGCCTTTCTTGGTTGAATGAAAACTGTATATGATTTGTAAAATAAGCCACTGAATATCGGTATTGGGTATGTACCGCCTAATTATTTGAACAAGGACATGTTGGTCAATTGAAGCAAAGAATTTTCTGATGTCGCATTTGAGCACCCAAACGGTTTTGGTGTGGTTGAGTGATGCACGATAAGTATACGAACGAAACTGATTCATTGCTTTGTGCGTACCTTTATTTAATCGGCAGGAATATGAATCCGTAATAAATTTCTTATCAAAAAACGGATACAGTACGCGATATACAGCATGATGCAGTAACCTGTCCCGCACACTGGCTTTGTGGATGTCTCTGGGTTTCGGGTCTGAAATATTGAACGCATGGTACGCCGAGTGCTGATATATTTTATTCGCCAAGTCAGTATGAAGCGCAAGGATGTTAGCCATCAAGTCCCGCTCAAATTCCTGCACATCTCTTCGTTTGCGTTTTCCACGAACAAACTCCTGCCACGCTTCAAGCAGATTATCAACAGAAATGATATACTCATAAGTGCCATTAAAAGTAACCTTTCCCATATATGACATATTCTACCCCCCCCCCGACAATTTTGCCAGTTTTGCAAAAGCTTAAAAGCGCGTACTTGCTTTGGTGCGGTTATTATCAAAAACTGCCAAAAACACACCGATATACTTTAGGTCAAAAAGTTGACAACGCGTTTACTGACATTATTGAAGCAATTTGCGCGGCAAGCTTTCTAGTTCGTGGAGAAAAAATTCCGTTTGTCAGGCGGGCAATACAAAAGCTGGACACGCTCAAAATCTTCTTGATGGTGCTTTGGGAAACAAAGTCATTGGACAACAAAAAGTACGGCGTACTCTCTGCGCCATTGGATGAAATCGGCAGACAGCTTGGCGGCTGGAACGGACAGCTTACAAAGCAAAACTCTCCCTCAAACAAGGGAGAGAAATGAAGCCACTGGCGAGAACCGCCGCGGGGTTGTTGTCGTTGAAGCCATTGTCAAGCCAGTTGTAGTTCCAGTTCCACCTGTCGCCGTTCCAGTTGAGGCAACGCATGTACAGGTTGTCATCCGAGTTGCGGTTTGTATAACGCGCCGCCCATGCCACTGCCCCTTGAACCCAGCCGTTCGCGAACAGCTGGATGAATACTCCTAGGGCTGTATCGTATTCGGCATCATAATGCCTTAGCGCGTTATACCAAGTAACTTCGTTTTTTAACGCTGTGTTCCGCGCTATCGCAAGCCATAGCTGGCGATACTCTGGGATACATAGTCGCTGGATTCGACAGTGTAAAGCCGTGGCGATACACATATACGCCTAGTACCGCTTATAGTATACAAAAAGAAAACGACCCGCGCCAGTATTGGAAACCAACGCGAGTCGTTAAAAATTGCGTCCCAAGGACTAAGCACAAAGGACAGAAAGACCAAAGTGCCAAAGTCCAAAGGACAAAAAACGAAGTTAGCTTGCGAGAACCGCCGCGGGGCTGTGGCCGTAGAAGCAACTGCCAAGCCAGTAGTAGTCCCAGTACCACCTGTCGCCGCTCCAGTCGAGGCAACACACGTACAGGTAGCCACCCGAGTCGCGGTAAATCGTGCCCCAGAAGAACACATGTTTACCTTTATACTCCTCGGAGATGAGGTGCGGATGTTTCAGCAAATGGTCCAACACATTTGCCGGAAGCACTCTCTGGGACTCCAGCTCCTTGCGAAGCTGATTTCCCTCGTGCCTGTCGCTTTTCTGGGTGTCGGACAGGAACAGGCCGACATTCGCGGCGTTCCACTCCAACTGGCCGGTTACGCGACTTGCCAGCTGATCGCTCTCACGCACCTCCCAGTTCCTGACGGGTACAAACGGATGGCTGTCGCAGTCAATGATGTGCTTGACTGTGACAATTTCGGCATTGCCTAAAATGACCTGCCGAAATTTTGCGAGTTTATCTCCCTCGCACGCGGATTTGATTTCCGCGTTCGTCCAACTACCGCGCCGAAAAGCGGCTTTCAACTCTCCGGCCTGATCAACATCGAGCATAAGATCGCTCATGGTTGACTCCTTTGGTATGCAACAATGTTCTTAATGAACCATGTTGCAAGTAATATTGGCTAGCGGGCCACCGAATGTAGCCATAGCCAGAAACAATCCAATATAGATAAGTCATAATAGAATTACTTTTGGCTATGGCTATTTACCCGCCGTATGGAGGGCTTATTTCGCAATAAAAACAAGGACAAAATGAACGAATAGTGTATTATACTACTTTTAATAATATTGTCAATAGTGCTAAAAAAATAATAAACCAGTACACTATATGCATGTCACTAACAAAACAAATTGCAAAAAACACATTATATTTGGGCTTAGGCAAGGTAATTTCAACCGCGTTGGGCGTTTTAACAGTGGCATTATTGCTGCGCTACTTAAGTCCTGATGATTATGGAAGATATACCACTGTCTTGGCGTTTATCCTGCTATTTGGCACATTTGTTGATTTTGGATTGAATTTAACCACTACCCAAGACATCTCTTTGCCTGATACAGATGTGGCGCGAACCTTGTCCAGTATTTTTACTTTGCGCGTTTTAATAAATATCGCCTTAGTATTGATATTGCCGATTATACTACTCGCGTTTCCCTATGAAGCAGAAGTTAAGAACGCGATTTTGATTTCATCAGTCCTATTTTTCACTTATTCTTTGTTTCAAGTGTTGGCATCCTATTTTCAAAAGACTCTGCAGGCCGGCAAAGTCGCGTTTGCGGAACTTGTTGGAAGGATCATTTTGCTCGCGACCACAGTGCTTGCGATTTATTTCAAATTCTCATTTTTAGAAATTATGCTCACTATTGTGGCGTCCTCTCTTGCGCAATTCTGGATGTTGTTGCGGTTTACTGCCAAAGAAATTGATTTGAAATTCATTATTGATGTTCAGATTTGGAAGCGCATCATGGGTAAGACCTGGCCTATTGCTCTTTCTGTAATTTTTACGACTATATATTTTAAAGGTGATGCAATAATTTTGTCTTTGACTCGAGGTTATGCTGATGTTGGAATTTATGGGGCAGCGTATAAGATATTAGAGGTCTTGATTACTGTGCCGATTCTGTTTATGGGATTGGTTCTTCCGTATTTGTCGCGTAGTTTCGCGCAAAAAGACACGCGCGCGTTCAATAAGGCAATGCAAAAGGCATGGGACGCGCTATGCTTAATAACTCTTCCAATGGTTGTAGGAACTATTGTGTTGGCGCGGCCTATAATGATGATCATCGCAGGAGAAGGATACAATGATTCAGCCGCGGTATTAAGGATTTTGATTATTGCCTCTGGTATTATCTTTTTAGGAAGCTTGTTCACTCACGCGATTGTTGCTGTGAATCAGCAAAAGTATATGATTAAATATTACGCCATCGCCGCAGTTTTGGCCGTGATATTGTATATCTTATATATTCCAACATACACATATTACGCAGCCGCGTGCGTTACTGTTCTTGCTGAAGCTTTAATAGCCATTGCCGCGTTCGTGAAAGTGAAACAAACCGCGCATTTCAAATTGTCATTAAATATCTTTTTTAAGGCGCTTATATTAAGTTTAATTATGGGCGCGATTCTGTATCTTCTGCAGAGTTTATATATTTTGATTTTGATTCCTGTTGGAATAGTGGTATATTCTGGATTAATATTGATTACAAACACGCACTATAGTGTCTATGAAAATAATCGGACAAACCAATGACGCCTGGGCTAAAGAGCTTATAGAGCATATTCCAAAAAATCACAAAAAAATTATTATTCTTGTTTCTTTTTTCGCGCAGATTCTTTTGACTGTGCCAGCCAAAATTTTTAGATTCAAAACAATCTGGATCATCTCGCATAATGAGCGCGGAAAAATCATGGCCATGCTCATAAAAATAACAAGCGCGTTCTCGGACGCGATTATCGCGGCAAACCAGTCAACTGAAGCCAGGTACTTGCGCATGGAGATAGACAGCAAAAAAATACAGATTATCTATCCTCCTTGCGAATCAAATACAGAGAGTATGCCAAATAAAGGCAGAACAACAATTTCATGCGATGGACAAATCGCTATTGACCAAGGCATGGGCTTGCTTTTGCACGCAATGGCATCGGTCAGGCAAATTATACCTAATATCAAGCTTATCATTGGTGGACAAATCGCAGACCCGCAAAAAATCCAATGGATTATAAAACAATTAAAACTTGAGAACATCGCGCAAATCGCGCCTACTGATAAAAAAACTTGGATGTCTCAAGCCCATATCTATATCCTGCCAACGGAAAAAGATGAACCTCCGCCTTGCTCTTTAGCGCAGGCAATGATGCTATCTAAGGCAATTATCGCGACTGACACTTTATCAAACCGAGAATTCATTACTCAGAACAAGAACGGCATTTTAATAAAACAAAATAACGTGGATATGCTCTCGCAAGCCATTATCAATCTCGCGCGAAAGCCAAACTGGATGGAACAGCTCGGACAAAATAACCGCACGTTCGCGGAAAAAAAGTTTTCTAAAGAAGTGTTTGAGGAAAAACTGAATAACATTCTGAATTGAGCATTTAAAAAAAGTAAGACCTTTTGAAAAGGTCTTACTTTTTATTTAACTTATTTCTCCACTTCAACCATATCAGCGCCTTCCGGAGGCAAAGGAACTTCTTCGGGAACAGACGATTCAGCGCCTTGCATCAATACTGGATCATCAACCGGCATGGGACGCGGCTCTGGCAAAGCATAATCATTCATCAATTCTTTTGCCAAAGGCACTACCACGCTCGTGCGCCAGTAATATGAATTATCCTTTGGCTGATTGACAATCGGAAACCGCAGGGCAGGCACCAGCAATTCGTTTGATTTGTTATCCTGATAATTATACAGCTGAATCAAAACATATTCAGGCGTGCCAAGTTCAATATTCTCATATGCCGCGTTTGTGGCGCCATCAACTTCATAATACACAGGCCCAGTCATTCCGCCTGCTTCAGCGTAGGCGATGATTTTATCAACATCAGTAATTGCTTCATATTCAGATGCCTCATACTGCTGGCTTGATAATCCCCATATGCTGGAAACCCGCTTGTAGCGCACATTCACGCTCACGCTCAATCCATAGGGCGTGCCGCTTTGGTCATACACTACTTCATTGTTTATGATGAGCGGATACCGCACGGTAATAGTCTCTGTAATATATTGATATTCTGCTGGTTGTTGATCAAGCCACATGCGCCAGTCATTTATAACTTCCGCAGTACCATAAGTATCAGTCCCAATGCCCCGCTCTTGCAAAAAATCATTTGAAATGCGAATAAGTTCATCATCACTTGGAACATCAGAGAGTTTGAGCCGATTATCATCATAGCATCTCTGATCTGATCCGCATTTGGTATTGAGATTATCCCATCGCTCCCAATTCTCATTCAATGATATGGTGCCATCATACAAATTGATGTTGATGTAATACCCAAAATCCTTATCCTCAACCAAATTGATATTCTGAACCTGGGTTTGGCTGAATGCTTTGAGATTGATAATTCCCAGATTCATACTGCCTATCATATTGGCAAGATTTTGGCTTGCCTGATATCCTTTTACTCTGCGCATAACATTCACAGTGCTATTCTCAAGCGTAAATTCGTCTCCAGTATATTTGTACGCGATAGGAGCAGGTCCTGGCCAAATCATTTTTTCTCCAACCATTCCAGTTGAAACACCTCCGCCTCCGCCATAGCCCGCAACCGGCGCGATTGATGAAGTAACGCGCGATAATTCCATAGCAGATGATTGGTCCGCGCTGTTGGATGAGTCCTCTGCTACAGGAGCTCCTTGCAAAACCGAACCTTTGCCGTCTTGGCTTACTAAAGACCCGAACGCTGAAGCGCCAACGCCAGTAATCTCTGGCGCGAACGCGAGTTTTATATTGCCTTGCTTTTGTGTTGCGTACACGCCTGCCGCAACAGCCAGAACTACCACAGCAACCGCGCCCGCGTATTTATACATATTTGTCATATATTTGAATGAATTAATTATTTGATCTAAAATTCCCAGCTCTGACGATTGAAAAGACGTATTACCTAAAAGCTGTGCACGAAGCTTTAATGCAAAACGTTTGTCAATCTTAGTGTCTGGCTTGGATGTTTTAATAAGTTTTTCAATATCTGCTTTCATATATTTATAACGATCCAAGTTAAAATAAGTAACAAAACTTCTTTTCGCATCTGGCTGATGAGTCGCGAGTACGCCACTTTTACCGCGCTTTCGTTCTTTTCAAGCACATCCGCAATCTCTTTGTGGCTCATTCCTTGCCATAGGCGCATTACGACTATGTCACGCTGTTCTGCTTTTAGTTTAGAAAAATGCTCTTGCACTTTTTCCATTTGAGCACGCACATCAACATCAACCGCGATATCTTCATTTGATGACAAATCCCACACATCATCAATATTCTTATCCTTCTTTTGTGTGCGATAATGATCAATTACCGTGTTCCGCGCAATTCGGTATATCCAAGAATTGAACGATCCCTTTTGGGCGTCAAAAGAATTTATCTTATCCAGTGCTTTTATAAATATATCGCTTACCAGATCTTCGGCTGTTTCCTTGTGCATTGTTTTGTAGTACACAAAGTCATATATCTTTTTGATATATTTGTCATACAATATGCCAAACGATTCTGTGTTTCCGCTTTGACACTTCTTTATTGCTTGTAATTCGTTTTTATCTAACATCTATATCTATTATATAGAACGATTAAAAAATTAAAAAGTCACACCACATTTGGCTCTATCTCAAGCTTAATGCCGAATTTATCTTTTACTTTGTATTGAATTTCGCCAGCAAGACGCATCATATCGTATGTCGTGCCACCATGGTTTACTAAAGCCAGAGAGTGATTTTCCGAAATAGCCGCGCTTCCTTTTTGGTAGCCCTTAGTAAAACCAGCATGCTCAATAATCCAAGCAGCTGGAACCTTTATCTTGTTACCTCCCGCGTCATAGAATGGAACCTCATCATATCCTTTATGTCTGCTATTGCGCTTTTGAAGCGCTTCAAATTGTTTTTGCGTGAGAATCGGATTTGTGAAGAAGGAGCCAGATGACACAGAGTTCGGATCATTCTTATCAAGCACCATTGATTTTCTTTTTCTAAGCTCCAGCACTAAGTCACGGACATTTTGCAAAGACGGCTTGCCATCAAATTTTTCTTGAATTTGCTTTTCTAATTCAGGATACCCAATCTGCGGCGCGCCGTTTTTGATTAACCGATACACCACTTCAAGCACAATATATTTTCCATTATCTTTTCCTTTGAATCTGCTGGCGCGATATCCAAACCCGCATTCTGATGCTAAAAATTCTTTTTCTTCCAAAGTTTCTCTATCCAACACGCGCACTTTTTCTATAACATCGCTTACCTCTTGCCCATAAGCACCCACATTTTGGATTGGCGTGGCGCCAACGCTTCCCGGAATTCCGGACAAGCATTCAATTCCTGCTAAACCGCGCTTCACGCACTCAAAAACCAAATCATCCCAATTCTCGCCTGAAGCAACAACCGCGAAAACAAACCCGCCTTTTTCGTCAAAAGACATGCCTTTTAAATGTATCTTAATTACCAAGCCATCAAACCCTTCATCCTTAAAAACCGTGTTGCTTCCGCCAGCCAAAATCCAGGTTTCAAGATTATGCTCTTTGGCATACTGCAATGCCTCTTTGATTTCTTCAACACTATCGCACGAAACAAACTCGCGCGCCTCTCCGCCGAGTTGTATAGTGGTAAAATCGGATAGTTTTTTCTTTTGTTCTAGTTTCATATATTAAATTGTGGTATCTTTTGATTAAAACTCTGAAATTGTAAATTGGCGGTGGCGATGTCCGGAAGTTTGAACCAAAAAAGTGGCTCAAATTCAAGAATCTTGATAAAAGTATACAGAAACTAAGGGCTATCTACAAAGTTCACCCGGAATGGTTTGAGGTTCCCAAACCAAAATCTTATAAAGGGAATAATGTCGTAGATTATTCAATAGAATAAAGACGATTGGCTTTTATTTAAAATGGCTGCGCAATTCCCACTAAATAATTATAAATTTCTTTGTATTTTTTGTTCAACTTTTCTAGTTCCTTTTCCTTCATTAATAAAGCACAGGTGGTCGTACAAAGATATTTTTTTAAACCCAATTCTTCGAAATTGAGCTCCCCTTTGTCTTGGTTTATGTCTTTTACTTGAGCGGTAATAAAAGGCAGAATTGCATCTTTTTGAAAACTAGGTTGATTCTTCTTTTTGATGATTGCCTGAACTTTCAATTGCGAATAGCCTTTTTTGTGAAGGATTTTGTTGACTGCTCGAATCAATATTTCCGGATATATTAGGTCCTCAATCTCATACTGCCACGTAATATTAGATTTGTTGTCGAATCTGCTTACATGCTCAACCTTGTGATTAAAAGAATAGGTTTTCGTTTTCAGACTATTGAGAGTTGCCTTACCTTTTTGGTCAAAATCTAAGATCGAAAGCACTTTTGGGGTTATTGACTGTTCTTCACAAAAAAGATTCACAAAAACTAGATACCCAGGAAACTTATCAGCTCCGTCTGCAACCAAGATCTTTGGTTCATCGAGACCGTTTATTTTAAGAAGTGTTGAAATATATTGTTTATCCTCATCTCCCTCAACAACAAGGTTATATGGCATTATTTCCCAACTGTCGTTTGTAGATATTCCCAAATGATCTTTAACCTTTTGAACTTTGTTGTAGCCAGTTGTTTTGTCAATTACCGTACTAATTTTTATATACTCCTTATCTTTCTTTCTACGATAAGCCTGTTTCGTATATTTCGCGTTAAACAAAAACACTGATTCTAATTCTCCAATATCAACAAAATGGTGAGAATGTGTTGTTAAAAATATCTCAAGGTCATTGGAAAGGTTTTTAATAATCGCAAAAACTTTCTTTTGTAGTCCGGGTTGTAAAAAAGCTTCGGGTTCATCTATGCCCCAGATGACTATTTTCTTTGTATTTTCAGAGATATATTTTATTAAAGAAAGCAACAATATTCTTTGAATACCACTCCCTTTTGCCTCGAGTTCTTTTTGATTGCTATCTTGAAGAACAAGATTAACCATAGTACCGATTGCCTCCCTAAGAAGTTCATATTTGGGAAAAATAAATTTAACATTCCAATCTTTTGTGTCTAACCCGTCTGTAAAGGTGCCAACTCCGTCAGCAAACTCTTTAAAGTTCTTTGAAATATTTGTTTCTATATTTTGTAAAGAGTTTTCCGATTCCGTAATGAAGTTTTTAAGAATATCTAACGGCTTACTTTGCTTTTTTCTCAATTTGTCTAGTCCGGAAAGTACATTTGTTTTTGTAATTTGAGCAACTAACGCAGGGATGTTCACATTACTTGACTCAACAAATATAAAACGAAAATCATTAAAGAATTTATTCAGGTCATTTTCAGAGAGATTTTCACGCTTTGATCGACTTTGTTTTTTATACCCAGTCCTTTCTATAATATTCTCACCCAACTCTTCTTTAAAAACTTTTTTTATAGAAACTTTGCCCTTTGTTTGGCTATCGATGAAATCTACACTGATAGTAGTTTTGTATCCAGCTCCACGTGTTGCTTCGACAATTTCGTAAGGTATGTCATTTGAAGCTTTAAAGTCTGTTTCGTTAAAAAATAAATTGACCGCACGAAGGAAATTTGTTTTCCCAACATTATTTGCTCCACATATTATAACTGGTCCTCCTTCCTTCGGAATTACTAATCCTAGATTTTTTATTGACCGATAATTGTGAATTAAAACCTTTGATATTCTGTACGACATAAAATTATGAAGCTATTTCAAAAATCTTTTTCACAAAAGATGTTCGTGCGTAAAACGCACGGCTAACCGAGCCATGACCGGGGCCTTTTGTGCGAGCTTGTATCCATTTTCCGTCTTTCCCTGTCAAAGCCTCAAAACCTTGTGTAATCAATTTGTTGCGAATGAAGTCATAATCAGCTTTGATTTCTTTTATCAATTCATCATCCTCGGCAAAATCCAAGCTCGCTACTTTCAGTAGTTCTCCTGCTTCGGAATTTTTTCCATTCCACTGTACTGCACAAAAGACAATGGTTTTGAGCTTTGCCCAACAATGACTTTCAAAAAACAAATGGGCCTTCAGTTCCGTGGGGTTGATCATCGTTATCGCCATTGTTTCTTTTGGCACAAGCTCACCTTTTACTGTACGGAAAGCAACTGACTTTAATTCGTAAGTAAGTCCGTTCGGGGCTTTGGAAACATTTGTTTCCAAACCTGCCAAACGTTCTAAAACAAGACCTTTCCAGCCCTTGTTTTGCTTTCCCGTTTCATAAGTCGTAATACCATGTTCTAAAGCCAATTTTCGCAAATCTTGGCCGATATACTTTTTTAGATTTTTTATTGCAATTGTGCGGGTAATGATTTTCATATTTTTGCTTTTTTATTTTCCAAATTGCGATCCAGTTCTTCAAATCGCTTTATTGATACATCCAAAAACTGTTTATCAAGATCAATGCCGATAAACTTTCTGCCAAATAAATGTGAGGCGATTCCAGTCGTGGAGCTTCCAGTAAAAGGATCAAGGACAAGATCGCCTTTGTTTGTGCTAGCCAGTACAATTCTTTTCAGTAAATCTTCGGGTTTTTGTGTTGGGTGTTTGCCAAATTTCTTTTCAATTGGCTTTGGAGTTCCCATAGACCAAACCGAACGCATTTGAAGCCCGGGCTTTTTTAATGCGTCTTCTGGCCAAATGCCGTTTTTCATTAAATCATAATTGAAAATATGTTTTGCTTTCTTGTCTTTTCTCGCCCAAACAAGCGTTTCGTGACTTGCTGTGAAAAAACGGCAACTTAGATTCGGGGAAGCGTTCGGTTTAAACCATGCAATATCATTGAGAACATGAAATCCTGCGACTTGAAGTGCAAAACCGCATTGATAAATTGAATGATAAGTTCCACTAATCCAAAGTGTGCCAGACGGTTTTAATACACGCCTGACGGCTTGTATCCATTCAAGATGAAATTCAAAATCTTTTTTCAATCCGTTACTTTTATCCCATGCCCCCTTATTAACACTCACTTGTCGTCCAGCGTGAACAGTAAAACCACCATTTGAGAGCAAGTATGGAGGATCGGCAAAAACCATATCAACTGAATTTTCGGGAAGTTCAGCAAGAACACTCAAGCAATTTGCTTGGTAGAGAGTAAAATTTTTATTTTCATAATATGGTTTTTGCATAGACACCTTATCATTTTAGCAACAGAACCCTTATTTTGCTTGGGTTCAAAGTTGCCAATCTGGCGGAGAGGGTGGGATTCGAACCCACGGCACCCTGTAACAGGCGCAACGCTTTTCGAGAGCGCCCCATTCGACCACTCTGGCACCTCTCCTGACATCAAAAGAATACCTATTTTCCACCAAAAAAGCAACTATTTGACAATAATACCGCGTTGCGTTATTATACCTGCATGAAACGAAAAAAACTACAGCCAATACATCCCGGGGAAATCCTATTAAAAGAATTCCTGCAACCGTTTGCAATCAGCCAATACCGATTAGCAAAGGACATATATGTCCCGCCAAGAAGAATCAACGAAATCATACATGGAACACGGTCAATCACAACAGATACCGCATTCCGACTTGCAAAATATTTTAATACAACCCCGCAATTATGGATTGGACTACAAACACAGTTTGAAATTGAAACCTATAAAGATTCAACAGGTGACGCCATAACGAAAAAAATCAAAACTCTAAATCATGATTGTCTGAATCATGAAGAAAGGATATAATAAACCCATATGCAACAACAAACCATCAAAAAAGCAATTATCCCGGTTGCTGGATTTGGAACAAGATTCCTGCCAGCCACCAAAGCACAACCAAAAGAAATGCTTACTTTGGTTGATAAGCC
>Ga0210019_1001640_pt1 | contig 23406 bp, 26 predicted proteins | sample CryGeyCG2114_020_2_FD_183969 | JGI IMG/M metagenome (GOLD analysis project Ga0210019, IMG submission 183969) | Groundwater microbial communities from aquifer - Crystal Geyser CG11_big_fil_rev_8/21/14_0.20 (SPAdes) (version 2) | ecosystem: Environmental > Aquatic > Deep subsurface > Groundwater ...
CATGACAGGTTCTTGATCATATCTTTTTGCAGCTGTCTGCTTGTCCCGCCACTATCAGAATGTCTTGCACGGTCTAAAAGATCTTTTCTCACTTCGTTCCATGCCTTGAGAGCGCCATCATAAGTCCTATGCGCACCGATTATATAATTATGATCTTCTCCTTCCTCACCGACGATGTAGATTCTCATTGGTCTGATATCAAATGATTCGATTGATGATATCTCTATCGATCATTCCATCACGATGGGATGATTCTGATGTTGGATTTATATGTCCACATCACGAGATATCTTCTTGACTAGATCTGGTGGGACAAGGCGTTCATTGCCAAGCATCGTGCCAATATCTGAGCCAGCAGTTTTATTCAATCCTCGCAATCTCTCTCGGAGTCTTCTCAAGCTGTCACTTTCTGGTTTTGGTGTGCCGCCCATCCTCTGTCCAGAACTTTCTTTGACTGCATCTACGCTGTCTTTGACTATGCCTGTATCAGTGATGATATTATCAGTGAGTCTTGGAAGTGTGAGCTGTTTTGTACCTAGCATAGTTCCAATGTTTGCGCCAGCCATCACATTTAGGTCTCTTAATCTCTCGCGAAGAGCCATTGAGTCGTAAGCGACAATAGGTCTTGATGGTCTCTTGGTCTCATCCTGATGGAAAACTTTAGGGGCTGCATAATTAATATGTTCAGGAACATCTGCTCTGAAATGCGGTGATATCTCATTTAGTTGTCGTGCGACTTTGTGTTGCGTTTGATCCAGTCCATGTCCTTTTTTGCCGTACGCAAGTGTGCTTGGTATGACTCTTTGACTATTGTGTCTCTTTGTATATTTCTTCACTGCTGGACTGCTTTTCACAGGAGTTGTTCTATCTGCTGAACGGCTGCTCTTTACCGCGGGTCTCTTTGCCATGCAGCGATCATTAGCATCAAATGTATACACTTCTCCAGTAGCGAGATCTGTTTTTGCTGCGAATTGGGTTGTGCCTGATGAGACATTCCGGAGTCTCTTCTCAAGTGTGTCTCGTGGGTTTTTCATTGGTGCAGCTATTGTATGTTCTTTTGTGTATTGCTGCTTGTAATCTCCTTCACAAGCTATGTGGGTGATGCCGATTATGGCTGTGACACCGACTATCGCAGCTGTCGCGTAAGCGGCAGTGTTTTTCGCATAGGCTCTTTTATTTGGTGGGATCCCCGATCCGCCATTGGCATCTCCGTTGTATGTTTTGTCCTTTTTGTGATCAAGTGTGTCAATAATGTTTCTCTTTGCGAATTCATACGCTATCTTTGCTCCATTTCCAATAGCACTAATCGTATCCATAACAGTTGTCGAAACAGGTCTTGTTGGCTGTTTTTTCAAGGTTGATTTCTTTATGACACTAAAATCTTTTGGTATAGGTGGGATGCTATATGCCATTAAATCATTTTCTGTTAACACTATTTCTTCATCAACCGGTATCGGTGGTGGTGTGCCTGGTGACATAAAAATTGTCAGATCTGGATCGTCTTCATCAAGAACAATCTCACCGCCGATATCTTCAAGTTCGACGGTAGGTGCACAGGTGAGCGCACCTGTCGCAGGATCGATCATGAATAATGATGCTTCTCTTTGCGCAACGATATTTTTTGAGATCGTGCTATCTGTCCTTGTCTTCTTCTCTTTTTGATACATTGCAGCGAGAGTTTTCTTTGCGCTTTTGTATATCGCATCGGTGAGTCCGGTATCGTTATGTGAGGAACCAGTGACTGTCTTATGCAATTCGTCCATCTTCCTGCATCTATCCATCTCTTTGTTGCATAATCCCTCGAGCGCGACCAATTCGCCTAGTGAAAGATCATCCATTTTGGCAATCTGTCTCTCAAGCATCCTCATCCTCAGAGGACCTATTGTAGATGGGAGATTTTCGTGCACTCCAGATACTTTGTCAGAGATTGTGTTTTTTGCATATCCACTACGTATAGCAGCCACATAATTTTTTTCAAAGACATCTGCGCCTTTTGCCAAAGCATATTTTCCTCCGGCTTTTGTATTCACTGCGTCGAAACCACCATATTTCTTGACCACTTTATTATAAACACTTGCCGCTATCTCGATCTTTGCTGCGATATCTTCTGATGTCACATCTGATCGTTTGCTGCTGCTTTCGATCATCTCTTCTGTGACATGGGCGATCTGCGATAAAATCACTGTGGCGTCTGCTTTGCTGAAATTTGCGAGGCTTTCTATCTGTCGCAGATAGAAATCGCTTGCGTGCCGACTTTTCTTCACAACTTCTATCCTAGTTGATTTTTTGTTGGTTGTTGAATATGCAGTGTCTGTCATTATGAAATCACCTTTTAAATCTGTTACCACCAAGAAATAATAAATAGTATATAAACCTTTGGTTTTTTTGTCCCTGACCAGTGGATTATTTGGTCTAGTTAAGGGTTTTAAAAGAAAATCGATACGGAATCAAAGGATAAAGAGCTGGGAGAGATAATCTCACTTGCGTTCGAAATCTCTCCTCGGTTAGACTATTAGTCATATTGCTACGTTTACAATTGAGATAAAAGAGATAAAGAGCGGGGAGAGAGACTCGAACTCTCGATCATCGGGTTGCAGCCGATTGCCTTAGCCACTTGGCCACCCCCGCAAACTTTTTTGCGGACTTCAAAATGTTTACATTGTACTCTGTTTTATATGTTTGCTTCAAACTGTCTGTCTTAAAAAGTTTGATCAAAAATAGGGAGTTTCGCCCTTGGCTCAACTCATTTTGCTTTTGTTCTTGTTTTGTGCCATCTCTGATGGCACTGTTTTGATCAACCTTTTCTAAAAAGGTTGAGCAGTCTTGGCCACCCCCGCAAACTTTTTTGCGGACTTCAAAATGTTTACATTGTACTCTGTTTTATATGTTTGCTTCAAACTGTCTGTCTTAAAAAGTTTGATCAAAAATAGGGAGTTTCGCCCTTGGCTCAACTCATTTTGCTTTTGTTCTTGTTTTGTGCCATCTCTGATGGCACTGTTTTGATCAACCTTTTCTAAAAAGGTTGAGCAGTCTTGGCCACCCCCGCAAGCTTTTGTACGGACTTAGGGTTGTTTTGTTTTCTCTAGATTTTCTAGGTTTATTTTTTTCTGTATAACTACAAAACCTTGACCAAAAGTAAGGAATTCTCCTTTCAGTCGAATTCGTTGTATGATCAAAAATTTTTGATTTTTGCTTGCACGCAATGCTTTTTTGCGGACTTTACCTTGTTTACTCTGCTTTTGTTTTTATTGTTTTGCTTCTTATTGTATGACTGAAAAACCTTGACCAAAAATAAGGAGTCAGGCTACGCCCCCCTCATAATGTGGTTATCAATGGCATTCTATGCGGAATATTTAAATATTTCTCTTGACGCATGAAACTCCAGATGGCAAAGAAGAAGGTCAAAAAGGCGGAAAGGAAGCCTATGAAAGCGATCCCGCCCAAAAGACCGACATTTCCAAGATGGCTGTTTCTGAGTCTATTCGCTTTATTTGTGCTTCTCACAGTGCTCTACTACTTTGATTCGTTAAAACGTGTCTCGATAGTCAATCTCACTTTGACAGAGTTCGATGTCGTCAATGACACAACACTCCATGTGAGAGGGACGATCATGCTTGAGAACAAAGCATATATTCCAGTAAAATTCAAGAAGGTCGATTATGATATCGATATAGGCGACATAAAGGTAGCAGACGGTACATTGTCAGGCGATTATGTGCCTGCGAAAGGATTCGTTCCAGTGGATTTTGAGCAGACAATATACAACGCGCCGAGCTTCGAAGCGATAGTCGGCGTCCTAAGTAACGGCTCTTCGGTCGTCACCATCGACGGAATGCTATATCTTTTCACTGAAGACAAAGCGACGATGACTTTCAAAAAATCATTTGATATAAAAGATGCCCTGAAAGAATATCTGGAAACGAAGGTCGATGCGATAATTGGCAGGATCGATAATTCCGGAGCTATCGATTATCCAGTATTGATCAAGAACATAAAAGATAAGATGCTGAAACAAATTGAACAGCTTTGAATTCTATTGCACAGGACATGAGAATATGCTTGGGCTCCATCGGAATACTTTTGAGTTCACAAAAGACAGCCATCTCACGCTGCGCGGTGATTGTATCATCGGCATAAATGCTGATCATGTCCCAAAAGCGATGTCAGGAAAGATCACGATTTTCTTAGAATGCAGGGGCATAACTGACCAGGTAGAAGCCATCGCAAATGAGGATTTCACCTCAGATCACGAAGTCGTGATAAGGATCACTGAATACGTGGATCAACGGACATTCGCCATACGGGCAACAAAAGCCGCAAAAGACATCAAAAGAGAACTGATCGATGCCTTGAAGAATCCAAACGCGAGACTTCATATAAAAATACAATCGTAATGTTTAAATATATGTATCGCAATATATACTTCAATGAAGGGGATCCGTTTATTGGCAAATATAGCTACAGCTAGTACTCTGGCATTAAGTCCAGGTTGCGCTGCGACATTGGCTAACATAAAATCTGTGGAACGACCAAAACACGAACTAGTCATCAGCAAGATAAAGACTCCCGAATCTGCTTACCGATGGCTCAGGAAGAATATCCCATATGCGCACGATGATGTGACCTACAAAACAAGTGATTATTGGGCATCGCTTAAGCAGACATTAGAAAAAAAGAAAGGAGACTGCGATGATTTCGCTATCGGCGCGGCCGCTTTGGTCTGTGATGATGGATATACTGGTTTTTTGATGAATGTTTTCTATACCGCTGAATGGATTGATGAAAACAAAAATGTCGATAATGGCCATGCATATTATGTCTATAAAAAGAATGGCTTGTATGGGTTTGTCAATAATGGCGGATATGAGCCAGCTAAATACAACAGCATAGACGATCTTGTCAAAGGGATAAACGCGACAAAGATGCGTAAAGATAAAATCCATAATTATCGCTTATATCCGATAGACTGCGCAAAAGCGCAGAATGCTGGTGGTGACCTGCGATCACAATTCAATGAGATCAAGAACCAATTTTTCTATTCTGATGATATGCTTTCGTTTCTGAAGACAAATAAAACTCCATTACAAGTACAGAATTTTTTGAGTAAGTTAGGCAAAGGGACTACAGTTTACACTGAGAATTATTTCAAGAATTTCATCAAGGTCTTCAATGATAGGACCGCTTCACCTTTGGAAGCAGCGCGGATGGCAGCAGTCATGCTGAATGATGGGACTTATGATATAGATATATTGAAAATCGTAGACCGTGGACGAGAGCAGGCAGCATATATCTACAAGGATAATGGTCTATATGGTTCAATCAGCAATGAATTCACGTATTTTCGTCCAGCAGTCTATAATTCGATAGATCAATTGAAAAATTCGATCATAGAATCTGGAGCGACAAAAGTGGATCGCGAATGCCGTATAAGACCATATCTCAATCTTCCGCCGTTTCACCAGAAGTGATCCTGTTGACTTCACGCAGGCGTCTGTTCCTTGGGATGTAGTTCAGTATGCGTCCTTCTTTGATTCTTCCGCAACCGATGAAATCGTCCTCTTTTCGCAATATCACATATCCTGTGCAATCAGTCTCTTTTTCGATGTCAATGCCTTTTGCCCAATCGACAATCTCTTTTTCATCAAGCAAGACAACATTTTTCTTCGCGAGGGGGCCTATGATCTGGCTTCCTTCGATGCTCAATCTGAATCCATCACTGTTCCATGTGCCGAAATAGAAGCCGATTGTGTCGATTCTCAACTTCAAATCGATGACACGGGCAAATTCACGCGTCACAGCATGGACCTTACCTTTGGCATTCACCACAAATGCATAATTGAGCTTCTCACAAAATCCCCATTGCTCCTTCAATGTAGATAAAATCTTCTTTGTATCGTGTGTATTCAATATCTTGAGCGTGTGCATAGATAAGTAGCCGCCACGCTTCTTTATATTTATTCCGAAAGTTATAAATAAGGCACAAAACAGTTATTTATAAAGAATAGTCATAGTTATACAGAGGTGAAGGGGTTAATGGCGGTTGAATCTGGCCAGGATGATAAAAAAGAGGATCTCAAGGCGCCTGAAAAGGCAGAAGTCGCCAGCTTTCGGGATGATGGTGACACCTCTGAAGAGACATTCTACATAGATCTTAGGCCAAGATTGATCAGGCTGCCTAAATTCGATGACAAGAAAGATATCAACATCCGTTATCCAGTCATCCCACCTTTTGCGTTTGTCCATATCTATTGGAGCGAAGAAGATATGGAGATCATGTATGAGATCGAAGAGCCGCTTTTGTCAGAAACAGAGAAAGAGATACTCAATCTTATCCAGCTTGGTCTTGAAGAGATGATCAATGTCAGCTTCGTCCGCGCGAGCAAGTATAACCTCATCATAAAATATCTTGAGAAGAATGTCCAGTCAATCCTGATCGAACTTGGAGCAAGGATATCTAAGAAATCATATCAGAAGATCATGTATTACATATACCGTGATTCTGTCGGGCTCAATGAGATCGAACCGATGCTGAAAGATTATTATATCGAAGATATAGAATGCAATGGGACTGGTTTTCCGATCTACATCGTCCATCGTGTCTATGAGAACCTGCGGACGAACGTGCTTTTCACCGACGGACAGAAACATATGGATTTCATCGAGAAGATGGCCCAGAAATGCAGTAGATATGTCTCATTCGCAAAGCCGCTTCTTGATGGGACATTGCCTGATGGATCGCGAGTAAACGCGACATATACAGATGATATCACCACACGTGGTCCTACATTCACGATCAGAAAATTCACAAAAGATCCGTGGACTCCTGCCCATCTCATCAAGAGCGGGACTGCATGTGCGGATCTATACGCTTTCATATGGATGGCGATCGAAGAGAAATTCAGCATGATGGTCGTCGGAGAGACTGCTTCTGGAAAGACCACTTTCTTAAATTCAGTCGTCAATTTCATGCCGCCGGAGGCAAGGATCTGTTCTATCGAGGATACAAGAGAGCTCAATCTTGCGCATCTCAACTGGCTTCCTGCGGTCAGCAGAGAAGGCTTTGGCATACCTAACCTGATGGGTGACATGTATGGCGAGGTCAGCCTTTTCGCGCTTCTCAAAGAGTCTTTCCGACAGAATCCAGATTATGTGATCGTCGGAGAAGTCAGGGGCAAAGAAGCTTTCGTCCTTTTTCAGGGTATGGCGTCAGGACATCCATCGTATGGCACGTTCCACGCGGGATCTGTCGAGACGCTCATGAGGAGGCTTCAGACACCGCCGATCAGCATCTCGCCAGCATTATGCGAGACTCTTGACCTTGTCGCGATATGCGTCCATATCAAGCATGGCGAGAAAGGAGTCAGACGTGTGAGAGAGCTTGCTGAGATAAAGAAATCCTATGAAGACGGCTCTGTCGATTATAACCCTGTATTCTCATGGGATCCGATAACAGATAAGATCGTATTCAATGGAAATTCTGTCATCATAAAGAAACTTGCCACAAAAATCGGGAAGACAGAAGAACAACTTCTTGATGAGATCGCTAAACGTTCAGCGCTTCTGCAGACGATAACAGACAAAAATATCATGGATTTCAAGGATTTTAGCAGAGTCATCCATTCATTTTTCAAGGATTCAGATGTTGTGTACAAGCAATTCGGGATAAAATAGGGGATTGGTATTTCATGGAGAAAAGTCTTAGCAAGCTAAATGAGAATTTCCATCGTATATCTGCGGCTAAAGAGCTCTATGATCTTTTGAAGATCAAATATTCTCGTGTTTTATCAGCGAAAGAGAAAGAAAAGATAGAAGGGATGCGTCTTAGGCTGCTTTATGCCAAAGAGACTTTGCTTAAATTGACGATGGAGAACAAAGAGATCCTTGAGACAATAGAGAAGAAGGGGATATGATTGACCGACCGCGTATTGAATCATTGTTATAGGGCGATTGATGTCGTGAGTGAACTTAGGATCAATGCCGAACAGAAAGACTATCTTAAGAAGAGGATCCACAAGCTGAACCATGACTACCAGACACGAGAACTGGAATATGCGGAATTTGAGAAGAAGCTGGATCATCTTCTTCAAGGTAAGAGCAAGAAAGACTGGATGCGTTATTATGATTTCCACATGTTGTCGCTTATGAAGAAGATAGAGTTCTTCAATCACCAGATATTTTATGCGCTCCTATGCGATGATCCTTTCGGTGGACTGCTCAGACCTGATGAAGCGATCAAGCAACTTGCCTCAGTCGATGAGAAAGCGCTTGATTCATATCGTAAGAAACTCGAGACAGAAAGGAAGCTTGGGAAGATGAAGACGCAGATATCAGATGAAGTCAATGTGTTAAAAGAAGAAAAAGAGACTGCGAAGAAGAGAATGATAGAAAGACCAAAAGAAGTGACTGAAGAGAAGACTGAAGAGAGACCAAAGGAGATAGTACAGAAGAATGAGAAAGCGCCTGAGACAAAGAAAGATGACGAAGAAGTGGCTTCTGCTGCTTCATTTGAAGAATTATTCAATAATCTAGAGGATTAGATATGCCAGATGAATTCATGCAAAAAGTCGAAGAGAAAAAGAAAGAAGTAGATAGTTATCTCTCTAAGGCCAAAAAAAGCAGCACAAAAGATCTTTTTCTCACTCTGAGGTCTGAGCTCGAAAAGATAAAGACCATCCATGATCTGGAGATCAGGATAGCTGTTGTTGAGAGATATAAGAGCGATGCGAAAAAAGAATCGACAAGAGTTGTGTTCGATGTCCTTCTAAAAGAGCTTCTGCGACTGCGTTCCTCGCTGCCAAAGAGCATCATGCCAAAGATAGAAGAGCCAGTGAAGAAACCGATTGTCAAAAAGGAAGAGAAAAAAGAAGAAGAGAAAGCAAAGAAGAAGAATATACCGAAACCATCTCATCGGATAACTATAAAGAGACGCACGAAAAAAGTGAAGACCTTCAAAGACAATCTTTCTGAGCTTGTCGATGCGGTGCAGTCTCACCACTCAAAAAAGCAGCAGATCCAGAAGGAGAAGCATACAAAAGCACGACATGCTGCGCACGAAGAGCATAAGAAGGATGTCGCGCAGCTGTTCAAGCCGAATGACGCACCGATAAAGGTCGGAAGCAAGACGGACACACTTAGGAAGAAGTTAAAAGAAGGTCCTTTCTTTGAGCGTATGAAAAATTACATGATTTATATCTATGAATTATATCTCTTGAAACGCGATGATATGAAAGAGCAGGCCACAAAAGATATCTTCGATGTCTCGGGAAGCGCAAATAAAGGAGTGTTCGGGTCGTTCTTCGATACAGGTTATCTCAAGATCCTGACAAAGCATCTTTTCAGGATCCAGAAGAACGAAGACATAATCGAGGAAGATGATAGCGAAGTATCATTATCGACTTTGCAGCTTGAGCGTATACGAAGGAAGAGATCAGACAAGACACCACATGAAGAAGTGCTTGATGGTATCGATGCAGGCAAGCTCCATTATCAGTCACAGGAAGGGACAAAGCATGAGTTCAAGGTGTATGAAGCTTCGTTGATGGGACTTTATGCGAATCAATTCTGCAGGAGAATCAGTTTCTATCTCCTTAAGAATTTCCCCGAGTTCTTCAAGAAATTATATAACGCTCTCAGACTCGCGAACATAAGGATATTATCGAATACATATGTCAACATCATGATCTTTTCAGTATTTCTTGGATATGTGGGATTCGGACTTCTCTTTTTTATCATCTTTGTTGTCAAGTATCCCTTTTTTGTCGCATTGATAAGGGCGATTGTGATCGCGACAGTAGGTGGTACGACTGCGTTTATTGTGCTGTATCTCTATCCATTCCAGAAACTCAAGGACAGAGCGCGTTCCATCACCACAAACCTGCCTTTCGCGATAACAAATATGGCTGCGGTGGCAAGCTCTGGTGTCCCTCCTGCCAAGATGTTCCGTCTCATAGTCGAGTCGAAAGATTATGGGGAATTCACAGCAGAGATCGAGAAAGTCGTCCAATATATCGAATTGTTCGGATATGATCTTATGACCTCTCTTCGTTCTGTTGCCGCTGTGACACCAAGCAAGCCTCTTAAAGAATTTTTTGAAGGCATGGTGAACACAATAGAATCAGGCGGAGACCTGACTGGTTTTCTTGGACAGAAAGCTGATGAGACAATGGATTCATATGAGATGGAAAGAAAGAAATATAATGATACTATAGCGACATATTCAGACATATATACTGGCATTCTTATCGCGGCACCATTATTTTTTGTATCCGCACTGTCGTTGGTCAGCATGCTTGGTGGAAAAGTAGGGTCACTTGATGTGAATGTGATCATAGTCGCTGGCACATATGTGATAATTCCATTGATGAATATAGGATTCATCATATTTTTGACAGTGTCACAACCGGATGTATAAAAATGGCATTTAGATTCAGGACAAAATATCTGCTCTCATTCGCTATCGGAGCTATAGCAGTCATTGTAGATCTATTGTTCTTCAGATCGACGCCATTCTTCATGCCTCTTCTTGGCATCGCGGTCATAGTCTCGATATCTGAGATGGCATCTGATTATTATGCTGAAAACAAAAGACAAAAAGAGATTGAAGATAAATTCCCTGAATTTGTCAGGAATCTTGCCGGCACGATAAAATCCGGCATGCCAGTATCGAGGGCCATAATACAGGTCGCAAAGACAAATTACGGCGCATTGACAAAACACGTGAGGAAACTGGCCAACCAGGTCGAATGGGCGATACCAATACATAAGGCGTTGTCCAATTTCAGCAAATCGACAAACAATGGAGTCATCAAGAGAGCTGTCGCGACAGTAATAGAAGCAGAGATGTCTGGTGGAAATATCGAGGATGTCTTGCAGACTGTGACTGAATCAGTGATGAAGATAAAGAACATAAAAGAGAAGAGAAAAGCATCTATCCATGGACAGATTGTGCAGAGCTATATCATATTTGTCGTCTTCCTCGGGGTCATGCTCGTCATCCAGAATCTTCTTATCCCTTATATTGTCAAGATGGGGGAGAACTCAGCCTCATATGATAATCCCCTCCTTTCTGGAGCAGGCAACGCTGATGCGATCAAGAACCTGACCGAGGAGACAGATATCGATTTCCGCTCACCTAATCTGTTTTTCGCATCGCTTGGCAAATGGATGACTTCGCTCCAGGGGATATTCCTCATGCTTGGGATGATACAAGGGCTGTTCGCAGGTATGGTGATGGGCAAGCTCGCCGAAGGCGAGATCCGGTCTGGCCTCAAGCATTCCATCATACTTGTCACCATGGCATTTCTTGTGATAACGCTTGGTCAGGGTTTCTTCTGATCAAGACCATTGCTATTCTCATGCTAAAAAATATAAATATATTATCCTTAACTATAATCATGGTAATCATAACGAATCAGATATATCATGCCTATACTGGCAGCAGGAATTCTCTTATAATCGCGCCGCATGCGACGATGAGTGATGTACAACATACTGATGCTGATCCCTGCACAGGCTGGATGGCGATGGATGTCTCTGAGAGGACCGATGTAAGTTTCCTTATCGGTGTGCAACGTCGGAATAAGGATTATAGGGGTAGCCATGACTTCAATGATATCGAGAGCACAGACATCTCGTCTGTCGGTCATCATAAAAGCATATTCCGAAAAAAAGCAGAATCAATGGTTGAGGATATAGTCGCAGTACATGAGAAAGCATATATCATAAATCTCCATTGCATGGATCTAAGGGCAAAAGGTGGACCACGTGAATCTGCGTTGGATGTCGGAACTGGAGAGGTCGGACAGGAGCCACGCAGCAACACGCTTGACCACATCTTGCTTGGATATGCTTCTTTACTTGGTGATATAGTCACGCTGAATGGATATTTCGCCGCGAGAAAACCAGGTAATGTGATTCATTGGTTCGATAGGCCTGTTGAAGCTGTGCAGCTTGAGTTCAGATATGATTTCATGACAAGAAGATATACTCTTGTGAAAGAATTTCTCAGTTCAGTCATCGCGGATCTGTGACTGATCATACAACGCCAGAAACACATCATAAATCGCGTCTTTCAATGGTCCCTGACAATTCTCTATGTCTGTACGGAGGGATAAGATATGCGCATCAGTGAGCCCGTCAGGAGCATATGCACATGTCATAGAACGTCCTAAAAAAATGTCACTGACCGACTGTGGCTCATCCGGATCAAGATCCATGACTGTCTCTTCCAATTCGCATTGTCTTGTTGATTCGAAATAGATTGTCGTGCCATATGAAGAGTATGTCAGTTTTGCGTGCATACATTGGTTCGCATATGCGAGGAAGCATTCCTTGTCTGTTCCACAGTCCGTAGGCATAGAGCTTATGATCAAAGTCATCATGCCGATGATTGAGATGACAACGACGATCCCGATATAAAAAAGAACCATCTTATTATGCGCCGCATGCTCGATCGAATCCCATATCTGGTGGCTTTCATGGTCCACTTCATGTTCAAGACGGACGATCTTTGTCCAGAAATCGCTCTTTGGGATCTTCTGTTCAAGGCCGAATCTCACAAATACATTGTCGATGGCATTCTCATCATATCCGGCTTTTAGAAGCTTTCTCTTGATCGTATCTGCGCCATACCCTACTGCCTCTTGCTGGCGGGCATAATCTAGAATAATATCTGTCTCTCGCTTTGCGAGAGTTCCACCACTCCCACTTACCGCTTTTTTTATCATATGATCAAAGCAATTGTCTGACTAAAGCCGCTTTACCTTTTGAGTTGAATGCCCTGAAAAAATTCAGCGCGACATAATATGCATATGCATCGATCGCTCTCACAGTGTCTTCATCAAGATTGTCAAGATCATTCTTGAATTCCTTGATCGCGAATTTGCTGTAGAGGCCGAATATCTGCTCCTCTTTTGTTATGTTTTTCTTATCTCTTGCTTCATCACGGTACTTGTCCATCGTCCAGCCCCAGATCCTCCCGTAGAGTTCCGGCTGATGGATTTTGACTGTCTCCCAGACTATATTCATCCAGTATGTTCCGACGTTTCCTTTGATTATGTCGCCACGCGGAAACTGTGTGTGTATAAGCTGAAGTGGCGTACCTGTTATTCCGTGCTGGGCTATACGTACAGGTGTGCCCATGTTACGCAAGGCCTCTGCGACTGCCTTTGTCCGTGGGATATCTATCGATACCTGTTCGATAAGATTCCCGTTCTGATCATATATGTTCCCATGGGTAGAACCATTGGCAATCGCGATTATATGCGGGTTAATCCCATTGTTGTTCAATGATGATATGTATGTAGTGGCCTCTTCAGGCGATGTTATGACTTTTCCACTGCCATCTGTCTTTCCGATCTCACCTACTTCGACCTCGAGCCCGAATTCCTGGCTCCCATAATGTTCTTCAATAAATTTAGCGAGTTCTGTAGTGACATCTATGTTCTTTTTGAGCTGTTCATGCACATTGTCAGCTCCAGTATTGAACAAAAACGATGCGTCGATAGCGAATGATGTGAATCCGGCATCTATCTGAGATTTGATGAGGTTCTTTGTATATTCCAGCTCAACCTCATCTCCTTTCTTTAGTGTGAGGTGGTCTGCGTGGATCGCGTATATTTCATGTCCTACAGCTTCTGCAGCCTCGTTTATCCTACGTGCGAATTCGTCAGGAAGAAGACCAGTATAACCACCTTCAAGATTAGATTCTGATTTCGCGATCTCGAATATGACTGGAGCATCGACTGCCTTTGCTGCTCTTAATATGCCTGTTGCGATACCAGTCGGTATCCTTGCATTGCATGCCATGACTATTGTGTCGTTATCTTTCAAAGCGTGGTATATTTTTGCTCCATCTATCGGTTTTGCCATCATTAATCCCTCTTTTTTTATAGACATATAAATAGCTCTGATAGTGTTTTGGCAGTAGTCCTATTTAAATATTGCCAATCACTTTTGGCAAGAGAATCTCCGAAATGTATATAAAGAGCATCATAATACCTTGTTTGCAATCATGCGGGGGAACCAAGATGGGATTACTGGATGAAAAAGAGATAAATGATGACGACAACGGACTTGTGAAGCTACTAAAGAAGATTCATAACAATACTTCGACAGCGACAAAGATCGCAGTGCCTATCGGTGTCGGCTTGACTTTGCCATTCTCTGCCACTATCGGGCTCATAGGTGGTGTCGGAGCTTATATCGGTATGAAGTACAAGAAATATCGCAGTGAGAAGAAAGATTACTGACCATTGTCAGAATGATAATAAACAAAAAAATCAATTTGCGCACTTGCCTTCAAGCTTCATGCCTGCGCCGTCGAAAGAATATGTCGCATCTGTCGAAGTATCCGTATAATTGATCATGACAGCATAAGAAAATGTCTGCCCTGCTGTGCAGGCACCAACATCACCTGTGTATGTCTTTGTTCCACCAACACCGATTGTTGATGTCCCAGTCTCTAGATCAACGCTGTTTACACTTACGACATTCAAGGTGATTGGACTTCTGAGATTATTCTTTATCATGACTGTATCTGTTCCAGATGCTGATATGGCGTAATCTGTTACCGCGACATCTGCACTATCCCAAAATGCTGCGCTCGCTCTTCCACTCACCTGGTTTCCTATTCCTGGTACACCACCAAGTATGACTACGACAATCAGCGCGATAACCACAACAACAGCCAAGACTATTAGGTACTCAGTCGCTGCTTGTGCTTTTTTTAACATCATATCACCTCTTGAGTATAGATTGGTTGTGTGGTAACTCGTCAATAAAGCTATCTGATTCCCTGTGGAGAGAGAATGCTGTTCCTGGCTTTTTGAAAACAAAAAACTCTAATATATTTCATTTATTCAAGAGAATGATATATCTATTACATGTGAGGTGAAAAGATGGCAAAGACAGTAATGGTTGTAGATGACGATCCTGAAGTGAATGAATCGATAACGGCGTTGCTTGAAGGGAATGGGTATGCGACGATATCCGCGAATAGTGGCGACGATTGTCTTGAGATGTTGAAAAGTATGGCGCCGGATCTGATATTATTAGATATAATGATGCCTGGGACTCCAGCGAAGGAGATAATAAACAAAATTAAAGGAATAAAGATTATCTTTTTGAGCGGTGTGAAAATGTCAGAGCATCAGAAAAGTGAATTACTGAAAGGGAATATAGTCGATTTTATCCAGAAACCGTTCGATATAGATGATTTCACAAACAAAATAAAAACAATCTTGGGTGATGATTGATGGAACATGTGAAGATGCTTGATGAACATAAAACAGTGATGTTACTTGTGAACAGTCAACTTTATAATGAGACAATATTGGAAATCGTGCAGGAATTATCTCAGAAAAAAGTATGTTATATATCGCTTAACAAGACACGTGATTCTCTTATAGATCTATTCTCAAAGAAAGGTGTCAATGTAAACAACATTGGATTCATAGACGCCATAACAAAGACCATCATGGATTATCCAGACGAGACAGAGAATTGTACATATATCAGTTCACCTGGCGCATTGACAGAACTTGCGATAGCGATCACGAAATTTCTCAAACTTGGATTTGATTATCTGATCTTTGATTCATTGACGAATCTATTGATATACCAGAAAAGAGCTCCTATCGAGAAATTCATGTCGAATCTGATAAATAAGATCCGAAACACCGAGACTAGAGCGATATTCTGCGCACTTGGCGTACAAGAGCAGCAGCTTCTGTTAGAACAATGCGGGATGTTTGTCGACAATGTGGTCGATAATTCAAAGATGGTCAAATGAGGCGTAAGATGGCAGAAGATAATATGGTCGGTTTTATCTCTCTTGTCTCGCATGAGCTCAGGAGTCCGATGACTCCGATAAAAGTACAGTTGCAACTGCTTGAAAAAGGATATCTTGGAAAATTGACTGATAAACAAAGAATCGGTGTTGATATACTCGTGCGGAATATAGATAGACTTGATCTGCTTCTGGTCGATTTTCTTGATGTCTCAAGAATCGAGGCATCACGGCTTGTTGTGACAAATGAAGAGTTCGATATAAAACCGATTGTTGAAGAGGTTTTCAAGAAACTAGGTGACGATGTGAAAGTGATCTGGTCGATTAGAGAAGCTTCAAAAATGAAAAATGATCCGGCCAGGGTCGGACAGATAATTCGAAAGATCTTCGGATGCATAAGATATTTCATTGAGAAAGTTTCAATTGAGATAACTGAATCTTCAGGCAAGGAGATCATGTTCTCAATACCCTTGTCTGGTCTAACTGAACAAGATTGCATCGATTTTTTTAAGCCATTCTATTTTGTGCGACGAAGCGCAGATAAGAAATTTCCTGGGTCAGGTCTTGAGTTAAGCATCTCAAAAGGCATCGCTGAGACTCTAGGTGGGAAGATGTGGGTCGAGAAGGCAACTTTACCTGATGCGACTTTACGTTTCTTGATACCTGTTGTTCCAATGAAGAAAGTGATCCCAGCCCATATAATCTGAACACAATGTTAGAGACCAATGAAGAAACCAGTCTGTTCTTCAAAGATGGAGAGCAGAATGCAGCTGTCAAAGAGACAGAAGAAAAACGGGTGCCCACAGGCATCGGTGATTTAGATCGCACTATCGAAGGAGGATTGAAAGAGCATTCAGTCACACTCGTCGGGGGATCTGCTGGCGCTGGCAAATCGATATTCTGTATCCAGTTCCTTGTCAATGGTATCTTGCAATATGATGAATCTGGTGTCTATGTCACATTCGAAGAAGAGAAAGAAGCTGTATATTCAAACATGAAACGTTTTGGGTGGGACTTAGCAGATCTTGAACGAAAGAACAAATTCGCATTCATCCGGTATACTCCTGAACAGGTTGAGAAGCTGCTGAAGACTGGCGCAGGGATAATCCGGGATGTTGTAGAGAAGATCGGTGCGAAACGTATAGTCATCGACAGCATATCTGCATTCACGTTGCTCCATAAAACAGAACTTGAACGAAGAGCAGCGTGTCTGAATCTTTTCAAGATAGTCCGTAATTGGCACTGCACTTCGATCGTCATCGGCCAGTATCTCTCTGCGGATGAGAAACATGATTCCACTGCAGTGGAATTCGAGGTAGATGGGATTATATGGCTGTATAATATAAAAGAGGGAGACACAAGGATAAGGGCACTTGAAGTCTATAAGATGAGGGGGACAAAACATGCGGTGAAGACTTTTCCTTTCGAGATAACCAGCTCAGGAGTGCAGGTATATCCTGAAGAGAGTGTGTTTTGATAGAATATGATCTGGAAAAAATCGCAGACATCTTTTGAGATGCTCATCATACTTGCCATCGGACTAATGGTAGTCCTCTCGATCTATTCTGCTGGCAATAAGATGATGAAAGTGACTGGGTCAAGCATCCAATCTTCTAAAGCTAGGATCGCAGTCGATAGGATCGCTAATGCGGCAGATCAGCTTTATCAACAAGGTGTCGGATCCAAGACAAAGGTCCTTGTGTCGATACCTAGCGATACGTTACATTTCAGTGTTGTCAATAGAACTATACTTCTTCAGATGCAAGTGGGAGGTTCTATCAGCGAGATATATCGGACAGTGAATTATAATTTTTCTGGTGAATTCCCCTCAGAAGATGGCAATCATTGGATATATCTGGAATCACGAGAAGGCTGGATAGATGCAAGCCAGAATGCATCTGTTGAATCTATTCTTCCATCTTCAGAGAACACAACTGTCTTCTATGATGGGTTTGAGGCATGGACATCATCGGATTGCGGCGATGGTGGGTTATGGGATTCGTGTTTTCCTGGTGATGGAAATATAAAACGGAATAATGATGGGTTTGCTGGTGATAAAGCAGTAAGATTCGTTGATCATGATCTTGATGATGATTATTTGATAAAGTGTGTCGACCTTAGTGATTATTCAAGCGCCTATGTGGTGTTTTGGTGGAAGAAGAGCGATCTTGATGGCGGCGAATATGGTAAGCTTGAAGCAAAAAGCCAGTACTCTGGCTATTCTGTCATATTTGATTCTGGCATAGGCAGTTCACATTATGCTGAAGAAGTGATAGATATCACGAGCTACATAAGTCCAGACACTTGCCTTAAATTCCATGCTCTTGCAGATATTGGTTCAGATAGATTCGACATCGATGAATTCACAATATTTGGGGCGTCATAGTGATGAGAAAGGCACAGATCAGTTTGGATTTCATATTGGTCCTCGCATTTATTTTTATTATTTTCACAGTGCTTTTAGCGATGACTGGAAAACAGAACCATTCATTTTCTGAATCAAAGGCAAGGTCATATGCACGAGCAGAGGCAGATACTATGGCATCGATCATCAATTCTGCGTATATCGGCGGGTCGGGCACAACTGCATCAGTCGTCCTTCCTGGCACTCTTAAGGGTAATGTCGCATATCAGATAGAAGTGCTGCCTGCGCATCGTCTTGTCCAGATAACCTGGGGTAGTGATGGTGACCAAAAGCATTACGCAAGCACTCTTTGCACTTCTTCAGTCGATGGATCATTGGCCAATCTCTCTGATGGCTCATATCAGCTGACAAATCATGGCGGGGTGATCATAATTGGATAAGGGCCAGATATTCACTCTTGATATGGTGATCGCATCGATAATATTCGCATCAGTCTTGAGTTCATCCATGATGCTTTGGCAATTCCAAAGAGATAAGGCACATTCTGAAGAACAAAGGATTGATATGGAAACAATGAGCGGACGAACAATGAGTCTCTTGATGGAAACAAAGGGATTGCCTGAGAACTGGACACAGTATCCGACCGATGATATCTATTCATTTGGTCTTGTCGATGAGTATCTTGTTGTGAACCGCACAAAATTGAATGATCTTTCAGCATTGGATTACAATTCAGTGAAAGAGATTCTCGGGATACTTGGCCCTGACTATGAATTCGGATTCGAAGTGTCTGTCATGGGCGATGAAGGGTATATAATTGATGCTTCCTTTGGTCTGGTTCCAGACAGCAATTCCTCAGAGGTGATTGTTGTTAGCAGAGAATGCATCTTAGATGGCGATCTCGCGCGAGCTGTGCTGGAAGTGTGGAAGAGGTGAAAGATATCAAAAAAGGAATAGTATTCACACTTGATTCGCTTCTGTGTATCATCCTAGCTGGCGCTATGCTTCTTGCTTGTCTGTTCTTCCTCGGTGAGACAGATACAGGCATAAATTCAAGGAACAATCTTGCCTTTTTCGGCATGGATGCTCTGACTGTCCTGGAAAAGACAGGGATGTTAAGGGCGACCATCGTATCTGGGGATCCAAGTGGGATCGGATCTTATCTTGATGGTCTTCCACCACAGATCTGTGCGAGTTGTGTCATCTATTCGCCAGGTCATGATGTGTTGATATCATCACGACGATCAGGTTGTCTGTCATCAAATGATACTGTGCATCATATCAGGACATTTATCGATACAGACTCAAGAATCAGATACGCATTGATGGAGGTGTGGATACGTTGAATAAAAAAGCGTTCATCTACACAATCACTGCATTCCTGTTGTTATCAGGAGCGCTTATGTCATCTATCGCATATTCAAATAATAATCTTAGGTATTTTGAGCTCGCTCTTGCATCTTTCTCTGCGGATAAGATAAATTTTGTCATGGATGATGTTACAGACCATATCTATCAGGATCTGATACTGTTTGAAGTCAAAGATATGACGATATACCCTACTGCTTCATTTCGCATGAATCTCACTGGTCTTTCACAGACAAGAAATTATTCCAGCATATTCAATGAATATGAAGATTTCATCGAGGAGTATTATTCCCTGCATAATAATGTCGATGTGGAATTAATCGGTTTCAATAACTCATTCACTATCTCGCCATTTGAGCTGGATGTGGTTGTCGACCTGGGGTCGTTCATGATCTCAGGTGATGGGATCGCTTCTGTTTCCAGTGTCACACTTGTCTTGTTTCTTAATGATACTTCCCTGAATATATCTTCCATGAATCCATCTGGTAATGGTGGGTGCGCTGTCGATGTGCAGATAAAACATCCGACAGGGGGAACACATATGGGGGCGGATCTCGATCCGATGATTGAAAATGACCCCTTTTCCATCGGATTCGCGAGTGGTGCTAATGTATCTGTATCTTTTGGTAAGCACATGGAAAAACCGATGCTGCTCGTCGAAGGCTTTGATCTTTCGGTGGATATCTTGGATCTTCGGATAGATCTCGCATCACCTGTTGATGGGATCGAGATAGTCGGAGGCAATGTGACTATCATTTCCCCAATGGGTCAATTTTCAAAGGAAGGCGCGATCATTATCGCAGAAAAGTAATGCTATTCTCCACAAAAGGTGAATAAAATATCAATTTAATTTCCCTATAATATAATAAGATATCAAACTGGGAGGAAAAGATCATGCAGACAATCGCAGATAAGCTTCTTGTCATGTTGCGACAGCACAATGGTATCATGAAGCTTACAGTTTTAGCCAAAAGCCTTGGGATAAGCAAAAAATCAGCAGAATACTGGTCGCATTATCTTCATGAACATAAGGTTGTCAATCTCAAATATCCAACCAATATATTCGCAGATCCAATCATCGAGCTTCTTTCAGATATTGATCCAGTAGATGACACATTTGAATTGCCAAAGAAACGTTCACTCCTGCAGAGCTATTCTGTCGATATCGATTCGGTGAAAGCGAAGATAAATATCTGGGATGTATCGGGAAATGATCTTCCAATATATGATGTCATCCTGCCTACAATCGGGACAGGCACGATGGCAATGTTAAATAGTGTCTTGCTTGATCTATCTGAGAATCTACCGATCGATACTTTGGATGGCACAGATCCAAAGAAAGTGGAAGACCAGAAAGTATTTCTGCTATCTAAGGCAAGAGCGGCTGTCGTGACAAAATTCCCAGATATCGACAGTCCGACAATCGATATGTTCAGTGGTCTTATCTATCATCAGATGTATGGTTTTGGCGAGATGGAGATCATCTTAGGCGATGATTTCCTAGAAGAGATCGCGATAAATTCGTCTCATCATCCTATGCTTGTATATCATAAGAGATTAGGCTGGCTTGAGACGACGCACTATGTCAATAATGAGGAAGAGACATATAATTTTGTATCGCAGATAGGAAGAAAGGCAGGGCGTGAGATAAATTCGTTGCATCCCATAATGGATGCGTATATGCCGACCGGTGACAGGGCCGCTGCGACATTGTTTCCTGTCTCAAGTTCTGGAAACACGATCACCATCCGACGGTTCTCACGAAATCCATGGAATCTTGTCCAGCTGATAGATCCCGAAGTGAATTGCATGTCGATAGAGATCGCGGCGCTCTTATGGCTTGCTGTGCAATATGAACTCAATATTCTTGTCGCTGGTGGGACTGCTTCAGGAAAGACCAGCGCGCTGAATGCTATCTGCTCTTCTATTCCGGCAAAACAGAGGATATTGTCTATCGAAGATACAAGAGAGCTCGCATTGCCAAGCGCCCTTAGAAAAAACTGGGTCCCATTAAGCACAAAGAATCCGAATGCCGAAGGACAAGGAGGGATCTCGATGCTTGATCTCATGGTCGCATCACTTAGGATGCGTCCTGACAGGCTCATTGTCGGAGAAGTGAGAAAGAAAGAACAGGCAGAGACCATGTTTGAGGCGATGCATACTGGTCACTCTGTCTATTGCACGATGCACGCAGACACGGTGGCGCAAGTCCAGAGACGTTTACTTGAACCACCATTGAATATTCCTAAATCAGAGATAGAAGCGCTTCATCTGATATTGGTCCAATATAGAGACAGAAGGAAAGGTATGCGAAGGATGCTTGAGCTTGCAGAAGTCTTGTCTGGGAACAATGAGCTTGAGGTAAATTATCTATACCGATGGCGGCCAAGGACAGATACTTTTGAGAAAGCGAATGAGAGCATCCGCCTTATGGAAGAATTGAATATGCATACGGGGATGACGCCTGATGAGATGAAAGACGAATTGAAAGAAAAAGAGAAGATATTGAAATGGATGCTTGATAATGGTGTCAATGATGTAGACTCTGTTGGAAAGGTCTTTGGTATGTATTATCGAGAGGCCGCTGAGCTTGTCCGTCTAATCAACCTTGGAAAGAAGCCAGAAGAAATCTTCGGAAAGATTGGTGGAAAGAAATGAAGATAAAGATCCCGTTCATGTTTCTTCCATTGCGACGTACTGCCCAGGCAACGCATAGGATATCATTTATCGGTGGTTGGCTTGAAAGATTTTTTCCAGGGCTGCGTTATGATCTCGCTGAAGCAGATATACATGTCGACCAAGATAGCTATCTGTGTGCTGCGGCACTGAATTCTTTTGTTGTCTTTTTGGCCATGTCTGGACTGTTTATTCCTTTGATCATGCTTCGTAAAGATAATCTGCTTGACGCTGCCGTTCTTGGTATGGTGCTCGGGTCTGCCATGGCTTTCTTCATATTCGTCCTTGTCTGTCGATATCCCTCGATCATGGCAGGGAAGAAAGCCGAGCAGGTCGACAAGAATCTTGTGTTCGCTCTAAAGGATCTTTTACTGCAGATCAGATCGGGAATCTCTCTTTATAATGCTATGATAACGATCTCATCACGTGGGTATGGCCTTGCGAGCGAAGAGTTCGTAAAGACAGTGAGATCGATACGTGTCGGTACTCCAATGGAGACGGCACTTGAGGATATGGCGATCAGATCCAAATCTGAATACTTAAGAAAGACTATCTGGCAGCTAGTCAGTGTGCTCAAAGCCGGAGCAAGCCTTGAAGGAGCACTACAATCGATAATCAATGAATTGACACAGGACCAACGGACTCGGATCGCAAGCTATTCACGAGAATTGAACCTCTGGTCGCTTGTGTATATGCTTTTTGCTGTCGCGATACCAACGATAGGTTCGACTATGATGATAATACTGTCGTCTTTTGTCGGACTTGGTATCACACCAGGAATGTTCATCGGATTTTTGGTGCTTACTCTTCTGATTCAATATGCGCTGATAGGATTCATCAAGGCAAGGAGACCGATCGCTAATATGTAAAATGAGATTGAAGCAAAGATTATACACGAGTGCTGCCAGGATCATTCCAAGACGGCATAGGGAAAAGATCGCGCAGATGCTCATGTATTCAGGCGAGAGGCAGAATGCAGATTATGTCATCGGATCTGCAGCAGTCCTAGGACTCCTTGTGATGCTCATCTTCATCCTTGCCATGTCTGTCTTCCATGTCCGGTTGCCAGTCGGAGATGGTTTGATGGATCAGCAAGCGAAGACAGTGACACTTAGTGTCGGTATATGGAGCATAAGCTTCATCTTCTTCATCCTTGTGCAATTCATGCTCTATCTGTCGATATACTTCAAAGTCGAAGACAGGCGGGAAA
>Ga0210019_1001641_pt1 | contig 23374 bp, 27 predicted proteins | sample CryGeyCG2114_020_2_FD_183969 | JGI IMG/M metagenome (GOLD analysis project Ga0210019, IMG submission 183969) | Groundwater microbial communities from aquifer - Crystal Geyser CG11_big_fil_rev_8/21/14_0.20 (SPAdes) (version 2) | ecosystem: Environmental > Aquatic > Deep subsurface > Groundwater ...
AACGCCGATATGAAAGGATCATAGTACATCGACATCATCGGCATCAGTCCACCTTTTGTGCCATGGAAATTGATGGCTGTCTCGAAGTTATCTGGTATTAGAAAAAATCGTTTGTAATCGATTCCAGTGACGGGTTTTTCATTCACACATACAATTGTGCTCAATTCAAATGGATTGATGTGATCAAGATATTCTGTATGCACAACATCCACAACCCCTTTGTATTGCTTAAGATGAGATGGCACTTTGACCATCTGATACCTACCTGCCTCTTCTATATCGACAGCAGCAAGAAATGTCTCAAGCACTTGCAGCGCTTCATATGAATCACGTTTAACCATATTATCATCACCTATTTTCAAGTACATCATAGAGCCAGCTGAACTCTTCCCGCCAGCGGACGATACGTCTCTTTCGATCAGTTATCTCGAACGCGAAAGCCATGTGGAAATGTCTATCTCCCACATCAGTCGCGCCTTCTGCGAGCTCTGCCATCGTCACATTCTTCGCACGATAAAAAGTCGCGTTCGTGGAGAGGCTTTGCTCAAAACAACGACCATAGTCTTTTGGAATTATAAAATGCATCGTATCTGTGCCACGCTTTTTGGTCTCAATCAAAGTCACTAATGTGCTCTCTTCAGAAGGATTGCAGAAATCAAGCTTTATCGTGCCTGAATCAAGGACAATACCATGATGCGCCACAAGATCCGGAGATATCGACTCAATGTTCCGCCGTGCCATCTTCTTCATAAGATGCCTGGAACGATCCTGGCTCAATAGCACAGTCTCTCCGTCATCGCTATACAATTTGAATGCGAATGCATAAGTCCATAGATTCTTGTCTTCCCAGTCAATACCAGCAAGAAAAGGATCATAATAAGCGGTGAAAAATGGCCCTTTACCACCATCCTTCCTCAAGTATTCAATCTGTTTCCGACAATCAGTTGGAACCAGGAATCTGGTCTCTGCCACAGAATCCTGATCGCATAACCCGACGATAGTACAAAGATCTGACTCCATGAAATAAGATGCTTCGACTGTCTGCACTGTCTTTACTCGGCCTTTATGTGCCCTTAGGTATTCTGGTACCACGATATCATGATATCTGCCTGCATCTTCTGGATTCCATGCAACCATAGCAATATTTAATGTCTTTAGATCTTCTGCCATTATCGAGGCAGGGAATATAGACCCCTTTAAAAACCTTACGGAAAACACCACCACCCAGTTATAACATAAAATGCGAAAGCATATTAAACAGCCTCGCATCACAGAATCTGGTGGTTTTGATGGCAGATGCACAATTCATGAAAGAGATGAGATGGCCAGAGATCGAGACATATCTAAAGGATTCTGATGATGATGAAATTATACTTCCAATCGGGGCAATCGAAGAGCATGGACCCCATATGCCATTATGCGTAGACAGCGATGTCGCAATGGCACTTTCGAGAAAAGTGAGCGAGAAACTTGGCATCATGGTGCATCCCCTATATGAATACGGGCTTTGCACCGCGACAGCATTCTATTCCGGAACATTCACAGCTGATTTTGATGTATACAAAGCAATGATTGAAGAGATACTTGAACGCATCCATCATCATGGCTTTCGGAAGATATACATGATACCCGGCCATCTTGGAAGCGATCATCTGGCTGGATTCAAAGTCGCAGCGAAAGAATTCTTAAAAGACCACGAAGACGCAGATGTGTTCATCATCGACCCATACAGTTTTCTAGAAGGAATATTCTCTGATGGTGACGGACACGCTGGACGCGACGAGACATCTCTTATGCTTCACCTGCATCCAGAAAAAGTCGACATGACTAAAGCCATCGATGAAGTGCCGGATGATAAAGATTATTCAATCCGGCCAAAGAAGAGATCGAAGACTGGCATTTTCGGTTTCGCGTCAAAGGCGACAGCGGAGAACGGAAAGAAGCTGTTCGGTGAGATGGTCGAAGGGATCATCAGGACGATCAGAAACCTGCGTAGTGCAAAATGATAGATATCACTCCGACGAGGATGCAATAGATTGAAAATAGGTGAAATTTTCTTTTCGCGATCAATCTCAGCAATAGTTTGATGCATAAGTATCCGATGATCGCAGATGTCAACACTCCAGCTATCACAGGCAGCCAATCCATACTTGAGAATATGATCTCTTTTCCTTCAAATATCCCTGCGCCGATTATCGCAGGTATCGCTAGTAAAAATGAATACCGTGCTGCTGTCTCTTTTTTTATCCCTAGCAGAAGCGCAGTGCCGATAGTCGACCCGGACCTTGATATGCCCGGTATTATCGCAACGCCTTGTGCTATCCCAATAAGGAATGCGTTCTTTGTGTCGAGACTTCTCTTTCCTTCTTTTCGTTCGCATACCGAAAGGAAAATCCCTGTCACGATCAACGCGATCCCGACTACGAGCAGACTATTAAAAAAAGAGCTGAAAAGATCATGGAACGCGAAGCCGATGATGGCTGTCGGGATGGATCCGATGATTATGAAGATCGCGAGCTTTCCTGGCACTGTCTGGAATCTAAATGTGAACACAGCTTTGATCATGTCCATTATGTCTTTATGAAAGACAGCGACAACTGCTATCAGAGTCCCTATGTGCAGCAGTATATCGAAGAATACAGGCACTGAAAGGCCTAACATCCTCTGGAATATCACCAGATGCCCTGAACTGGACACTGGCAGCCATTCTGTTATGCCTTGGATGATGCCAAGGATGATCGCTTTGATTAATGTCAGCATAGAATTTTAGTTTGCGCTTTTGTATTTAAATATTGGGGACAGGCAGGCTCTGTAGAAAGTCTTGTCTTGATCACCGATACCAGATCTTTTTCATATCTCCGCTTCGCGGAGTCCCGGACCGCTTAAAGCGGCCCGGACACAGTCTGCCCCTGCTATTTTTGATCCATCATGTATATAAGGTCTGACAGACAGGGCAAAACAGCGCACGCTGACCATAGGGCAGGGTGCTCAAAGCTTAAAAGAGGGACATATATCTCCAAGAGAAGATGACTTTCTACAGCACCAGACAGGCAGTGATATGAATCTTATGACTTGCAATAAAATCTCACCAGAATGTCAAAATCTAGCAAGAATTGTGGACAACAAAAAAGATGAGGGGGACGTGATTCGAACACGCGTAGACACTAAGTCAACAGGTTTCTTCGACAAGAAACTTGTCACCTAAGCCTGCCCCGTCTGGTCTGGACCTATAGAATCCAATTGACCGCTCCGGCACCCCCTCAAGAAATGAGGTTAAGTTTTAGAGAAATATCAGCCGTTTAAATAGCTTTCTATAGTCTATCAGCGATACGCTGGGCTTTATCGAGCATATGTCGTATAGTGGGCCACTTATGCGAATTCTCATAGAAATCTTTCACAAAACGAAGCAGCAGCCTATCGATCCCACTATTTATCTTCTTTCTTTTCGCATCTGTGCAATTATAGTATATCTGCATGCCAGGCATATATGGACCATCAAGATCAACAGGAAGCAAATCAGTGTCAGACAATATAAAATCGATAGATGCAAGATCATCAATCGCTGACATGATCTCATCAAGAGTGATATGGAATTCCATATCGCTTAACCGTTTTTCCAAAACATTTCGATCGCCGATTTTCCCCCATTCCATCGAAGTACCATAACTGAGGATATTTATGTTTTTATCAGACACTGCTTCGACTATCCGATCAAACATAATAAGTTGTTTTCCTGCTCCATAACCACCTAAAGGCACAGTGGCCCAGTCATCAAGGATATCATAAAGTTCATCACCAGATATGTGCTTGAATGCGACAGGAAGCCGTCGTCCATCCCTATCGTACACTGTCGGAGTGCTCGACAAGATCATGTCTGGAGTCACTTCTTCAACTTTCTGTCTATCGAGATATGTGATTGAGATTATATCTTCTTCTATCACTGGTATCGGCACTGGTGGGGGCAATTCTCTTGTCTTTTTGAAGCTTGTATAACCTGCTTCTGGTTCTATTGGTTTCGTCATCATCTTTACGAACCACTTTGGTTTTATAAACCGATATATAAATCTTTCTAATAAATACCCCTACATAGAGACGAACCATAATCCATTCGACCCGAGAACCCTAATTTTCTTCCCGATCGTCATTTTAGACCCAAGAAGCTGGCTTTTTGCATATTCTTCATTCATAAGAAGAACACTTTCGAATGTCTCGGGATGAAGCGCTTCCAGATGCGGCGCAAGTTTAGAGATTGACGTCTCAAGAAGATCTCGCCTGCGGCAGACAAGCCCATACTCTCGCCGATCAGACATGAAGGATTTCTTCTTCCCATCAGACAGATCGATGCAGTTGACCTCTTTTCCTTTCGTAGAACGAACAACAAACAATGCACGGCCAACAGATACGACAGCGCCTTTGAATATATCCGGCAAAGTCACAAGGACATTCAATCGCAAGATGTCTTTCATAGTCTGACGATCCATCGAAAAGACCTGTGTATTGAAACTCACAGTCCCGCCGAACTCATCAACGATCTTCTGCGATATCTGACGGAGACATTTCTTTCTTGTGACCACAAGATCGATGCCGTCCTTATGGCGTTTCTCTTTATTTATGAACATGCCTTTTTCGCGGAGCTTCGCGATCTCATTACGAGCGAAATCGATAACGAACTCTGTCTCTTTTGTTATCCCTCTGAGTTGGAGGATGCCTTCAAGATATTGTGTGCCCATCTTCGAACATTTTGGACAAGAAGTTATCAGCAATCTGACAAGCATAGAAGATTCCTGTACGACACTGCCTAATCTCGCCTTGATGTCGACCTGCACAACTCTTCTTATACCTGGCTTTATCGGAACTTGCTCAAGGTGCGCATGCACATCAAGCTTAACGCCATCTGCGCATTTTGTGCGATCACGAATCACTTTTGAGAATCCTTCTTTTAATGATCTACATTCAACCCATTTGCCACGGATGTTCACTTTACTGCATGCTTGACAAAACTCGACCATCTTCTCTTTATATGAATCAAGCAGTTCGACTGGCTTACAATCTTCACAGAGCCCTTTGACTCCTTTTTTTCCGCACTTTGGGCAAAATACCATTTTTATTTGTGTGTTGGTGGCCTTGGGTTTATAAGCTTATATCCATTAAGTATATAAACAAATCATCTGACCCAGTCTCCGGTGATATTCGATGAGTGATATGATACAAAAAATCAATGATTATCTGGCAGCAAAAGGAAATCCAAATTTAGAAGATGAAGTGGCGCAGAAAGGAGATTATTGTCTAGTCATCCATGAAGATGATGGCGAGATACTTTATTTAAACAAAGAGCCAACACACGAATATGCAAGGAAGTTTGAGAACCCAAAATCACCTGAGACAGATGCAGAGATGCTGATGATATTTGATCTAAGCGGCAAACCAAATACTGTTGCATACTGGCGAGAGATAGGATATAATTTACCAGACAGATATATCATGGTTGATGCAAGATACAGTGATGAAGGCGACCTCACCATGATATCAGGTATGATCACATTAAACAAACCAGAAGGAGAAGAACATTTCTATTGCATGGGCCATTTGCACAAAGGTAAACTGTCTAAACTTGGATATGCTTGTAATCCAGGCAACAAAGACATAGATCCTGTGGCAAAATCAATACCATTGGATGTGAGCATAGAGGTCATTGATGATAGTGTCGAAGTCAAGTTCTCAGAACATGATACATATGACATCGTGTACCAGACTAAAGTTCCACTAAAAGATCTTCCTGTCGCGAAGAAACTTGATGAACTTCTAAAAGAATTCGAGTGATCATCTCTTCTTTGATTTTTTTGGTTTATTTTTTTTTGGCTTTTTTCTTCTCCGGCGTCCTCTTTTTTGGTTTCGGTGGCAATAGTTTTGTCTGATTTTTCTTATACAGAGCAAGCAATCCTTCTTTTCCGCCAAGCGTCTCAGAATTATTAAAAAGGAACATGATCGTCTCCTGCGCGACAGATTTTATATTATTCAGATCATTAGAAGATATCTTGCTTGGATCATCCAGCTTTCGATAGAGTCGTCTGACTGGGCATGCCTCTTTATCCACAAAAAGTGATTTTAATCTAAGGCAGGCCTCAGGGCCTTCTATCCCGTCCTCATTTCCAAGAGAGAGCACTTCAAGCACTTTCCAGTATTCGGAGAACGCAGCCTCAGGCGCGACCTCATCTAACGCATCTGTGTGTTGGATCAACGCCTTGAACAGAAGATATTTCAAATCATAATCCCCGATGCAATTCACTTTATGGACGAGAGATTCAACCTCAGTTATCTCTTGCTTAGAAAAATTCACAGGCTTATAATCATAATCACCGAACACGCCGCTCATCGTGATGAAGTTCTTTTTATCATCGAAGACAAACACATATTTCGGCGGATGTATAGAAGAGAGATAGCTTGGTCTACAGGTCTCTTTTGCATTGTTGCCAAAAGATTTATAGAAATTCAAAAGAGATCGGAATAATTCGATCCTGTTGTTCGCCTGGTCGATCGCATCGAATTCATCAAATGCTTCCTGATTGAAGATGACATATGAGATCACCTCTTTTTTCAGGAGTTCATCTTTATCAAGCACATCATGCATCTGACGGCCGATAAAATTATCTTTGAGGAATGAGAACCCATGTATCTCCATATCTATATTCGTGAAACGAAGAGGACCAGTCACTGAATGACTGAAATTGCAGGGGAAGACAACTTCATATTTTTTCTTCTCGAAATCTCTTATCGCATTGAAACTCTTGTACATTGAAAGCAACCTGTCTGATCCAACTTTCTTCAGCACCCCTTCAACAATCTTTTTCCTTTTGCTGCTAAGTATGCCTGCTCCCTCTACCTGGATGAAATGTCCAAAGAGTTTCATAGATATCCTTATTTTCAAAGGAGTATAAAAAGATTACTAGTATGGAATATACTATACTAATCTACTTTATTAACGAAAGGTTTTTAAACCTGAATATCTTAGGATTTTTTAGTAACGGTTTTTGCGAGCCGTAGAGTGCGTGGATGTGTATGAGATGGAAATAGGTAGCTATAAAACAAGGAGGGGATTCGATGACTTGGTATGAGCAGTTAAAGTTCCGCTCAAACCCACTTGACATCAGGCCGAACCCTGACCTTATCGGACTTAATGAAGAAGAAGAACAGCTCATCAACCACATAAAAAAAGGCGAAGTCTGCTTTCTTAATGGATTCACGGGTTCTGGAAAGACAAGCATGCTAAATAAAGTCCAGAATAAACTAAAAGACCACAAATTCATCTATCTGAATGCAGAAGATCTTCCAAAAGGGTTCTCGATCGAAGATGAATTGAAGAACAAAAGAGATTTCTTTGACAAGATCACATTCAGACAGACTCCACGAAAGACGCCAGTCCTCCTTATCGATGAATTCCAGGCGACGGATCCTAACATTGTCCTTGAAGCGAAAGGCAAATGGGAGAAGAAGAAAAAAGGAGTCAAATCAATCGTCATCGCGCAGATCGCGCGAGAACTCCATAACGCATCTGGTTCATTCAAGGAAAGGATCGGTAATAGGATAATCACCCTAAAAGGCCTTAGCGATGCGACTATGAAAGAGATATTGAAAAGACGTTTGGACCACAAAGGTTCTGGTATCAATTACTATGACAAACTTCATGAAGACACAGTCGACCTGCTTGTGAAACATGCTGATTCGAATCCAAGAAGACTATTAGAATATGCGGATTCATTGTTTGATTTCCATTACAGGAAATTCCAGGATATAAATCCCATCCTGAAAAAAGAATACATGATCTCTTATTACGCGGCGCGTGATATCCTTGCTGAAAAAGATATAATACAGGAGATAAAGAGCGGCAAGAGAGAGAAATCGATCGATTTCTACACGGCTGTCGAAAAGAAAATTATGAGATTCATAAGGAAGAATGATATCTCCACTGCTGCGGATATAGCAAGCAGATTCAAGATGACCAGAAACAAAGCTTCTGGTCTTGTAAGCTCGCTCAAGAAGAAAGGCGCCATAATATATGCTGGAAAACGTAATAATATGCAGCAATGGGAACTTTCGCCAGGAATGAAGCGGATCCTTGTAAAGACATGAGGATACTCATTTTTTTCTGGCGCCTCCTTACATGATTACGCGCGCTCAAACGTCAATCGTTTGGTTCCTTCGGAAAACATGCTCAAAAAATCCAAAAAAAAGAGGGACCAGGGAGGCGCCGCCTTAAAAGATTAGGGTGGGTGCTATGTCATTAAGACAGTTTTCTAACATTTCTGCATTCTGAAGATTCACATTGATCATATCTTCAAGAAACTGTTCTCTTGAAGGCATTGAATCATAATGTTTTATAGACGGTTTTGGAATGACAGAATAAGACATATCATTCAGACGCATCCTGACAAAAGAGAAGAACGCATATTTTATCGAACTGTTTCTTGATAGACACAAATATTATGATCAAAAAATGAGATATCTAGGAGTCAATCGAAAACGACAACCCCTGGTCACAGACCAGTGGCATAATTCGCAAAGCGAATTATAAGTTTGCTTAAAACTGCAAAGCAGTTTTAAATTTTGCAAAAGCAGAATTTAGCAAACTTAGCTCCGCTTCGCTCCGGGTCGTTTTCTCAGACCCTTGCATTTCCATTAAATCACCACTCGTCAATAGACGAGTGGAAATGCAAGATTATAATCTTTGTACACAAGCAGCAGACAATTTAAATTTCAGAATTTAACGCATCTCTCAGAATCAGCAGACTCGATAAGCGCCTCAGCGAGCTTCACCGCTTCAAGCCCATCCTCGCCAGTCACTAGTGGAGTCTTGTCATCCCGCACACAACTGATAAAATGTTCGATCTCTTTTTTGAGCGGCTCACCTTTCTGCACGACATATTTTGTCATACAGCCTTCAGAGACACCACGCAGGATCTCAGAGTAAGTATAATCATCTTTCAAGTCAGCATTTTCATAGAAACGAAGTTCCTGTGTGATATAATTCGCGACGAACATGCCTTTCTCGCCAGTGATGGTCAGCTCACGTACCTTTGTTGGTGTCAGCCAGTTGATAGAAAGCACCCCAAGCGTCCCGCAATTGAAACGTATGAGCCCTGACAAAAGGTCTTCGTTATTTGTATGTATCCTCTGCGCAGTCTCGGCATATACACGAGTGACATCGGTCCCAGTAAGAAATCTCATGATATCAAGATCATGGACCGCAAGATCACGCACCACGCCGACATCACGGATACGCGCCGGGAAAGGTCCGATTCTCCTCGCATTTATCTTGAACACTTTTCCAAGCTGACCTGCATCAAGCCGTCTCTTCAATTCCAATATCGCCGGATTGAACCGTTCGATATGACCGACCATGAGTTTCACGCCTTTTCTCTTCGCAGCATCGATCAATTTTTTACCATCCTCGACAGTGCCTGCGATCGGTTTCTCGACAAGCACATTGACGCCAGCATCGATGAATGCGCCCGCGACCGACAGATGATGGTTTGTCGGCACAACGACGAGCGCAGCATCTAATTCCTCTTTCTTCACCATCTCCATGTAATCAGAATAACCATTGCAATCAAATTTCTTTGTCGCAACATCGACTAGTTTCTTATCGACATCACAGACACATATCAAATCGACATCTGGTATCTCAGAAGCCACACGCAAGTGGTTCTTTCCCATCGATCCTATACCTACAATCCCAAGTCTGACCTTTCCCATGTTCATTCAATACCTTCAAAAAATTCAATCATGTATTTAATGTTTTCTCTAGTGACCATCGGATGCACTGGAAGCGAGATGACGCCAAGCGAAGCGGCTTCAGACAGTGGGAAATCACCACCGTTATAACCGAATCTGGCAAAATTAGGGTGCAGATGAAGTGGTTTTGGATAATATACACCGCAGCCAATCCCAGCGTCTTTCAGTTTCTCAAGCAATACATCACGCGATAGTGGAGCATCTTCTTTCAATCGGATAGTATACTGATGATACACATGCTTGTTGCCAGACGCAACATGCGGCGTCTTCAACCACGATATTTTCTTGAGACCAGCGTCCAATAACTTTGCGTTCGCTATCCTCTTATCGGTCAATTCCTTTATGCGATCAAGCTGTACAAGCGCGATCGCTGCCTGGATATCTGTCATCCTATAATTGTACCCAAGATCGTGATATTGATATCGTGTCTGCTGACTCTGCCCATGATGTCGGAAACGTCTGCACAATTCTGCGAACTCATCTGAATCAGTCGTGATCATGCCACCTTCTCCGCACATCATGTTCTTTGTGGCATAGAAACTGAACGCTGCCATATGACCAAATGAACCAGCCATCTTTCCGCCGGAAGAAGCGCACACTGCCTGGCATGCGTCTTCGACCACAAAGACATTGTTGTCTTTTGCGATCTTATCTATCTTAGGATCATAGATCTGCCCATAAAGATCGACTGGGATCATCGCTTTTGTCTTTTTTGTGATCTTCTCTTTGATCGCTTCTGGATCGATATTGAATGTATCCTCGTCAATGTCTACGAATACTGGTTTTGCGCCGCACATTATCGCGCTGTTTGCGGTCGCAGCGAAAGTAAATGGTGTGGTTATGACTTCATCACCAGGACGGACACCTAGACAGTGAAGCGAAGCGTGCAATGCCGCTGTCCCTGATGTGACTGCGATCGCATGCTTTGTGCCGCACATGGCAGCGAATCTCTCTTCGAGTTCAGCCACTTTAGGTCCTTGGGCGATCATACCTGAATCAAGCACAGCCATGACCGCTTTTTTTTCCTCTTCTCCCATAATCGGTCTCACAAGCGGAATCATTTTATCATCTCGTAATCTTTGATAGGTATCTCGACTGTGGTCTTGCAGATCTTGCATTCCATCTCAACAAAGCCGACCAATCTCTTTTTCTCCTGCATCTTGTGCGCCAATCTGCAGACAAAGCCTTTCAATCTCGCTGGCACACCGACAACAAAACCATGGTCCGGCACGTTCTTTGTGACAACTGCGCCAGCTGCGACAAGAGCATACTTGCCTATGACACGTGGACTGTCCTTCGCCCCGCATACAATCGTCGCATGCGCGCCTATCGATGCACCTTTTTTAACAACTGTCTTTCCGATCATCGAATCATCCCATACTGTCGCCCGCGGAAAAAGATCATTTGTGAATGTCATGTGCGGACCTAAGAAGACTTCATCTTCTATCTCTACGCCATGATAGACAGATACTCCGTTCTGGATCTTGACCTTATCACCGATCTTCACGCCAGTGTCGATGTATACATCTTTAGAGATGTTGCATCCTGTTCCAAGGATCGCACCCTCCCTTACCTGGGCGTTGTTCCAGATTGATGTGCCTTCTCCAATCGTTGCTTTTTCAGATACATCCGCAGTCTTATGTATTCTCATACCAATCCCTCTTACTCATATCTTTCAGATCAGATCGTATTTAAAAATCTTCTGTGCCTGAATGCTGCTATGCCAGCGCATACAAAAGTCACAAACAGGATAATCATCGCTATATTTGGCGCAGTCACAGGTATCTTGAAAAATAATCGCCAAGCATCACCGGAACGACAGAGAGGACAAGAGAGAACACAAACACTAGGCCAAGCCGTTCTATCTCACTTACTTCTTTTCGATCAAAAATGGCCCAGAATGCGAAATAACCTGGCAGACCCAACAGCAGTATCATGCCAAAGACCACTCGCAAAGTAGCAGTGGGAATGAATCCAAACGGCCACAATAGAAGCGAAAGAAGGATACCGACGCCAACAAGATATGTGAATATCCTTATATCTCTAAATCCCCATATATCCATGCTATCTGAGCAGTTATATGGAATATATTTAAATGTGTCGAAACAAGGACACCAGCGAAATAGGTGCTTATGATGATTTGAATTTTCCTCTCTTTTTGCAGTCCAGCCGGACCAGGTAGGATTTTTGTCTGATTGATGATAGATATGCCATTTCCCTTATTGTCCGATTGGTCCAGCTGGCAGTGATCTACACCAGATGCCCTCTCCGACCACAAATGATGGGGCAATGAACTAAGTCGCAAGGCCCCGGAGTCTGATTATCAACCCCCACCTATTGCGTGAAACAGTCCTGAAATGGCAAATTGCCAAGACAGACTCGGGGCGAGGGCGAAAAAGTGAATGCTTGATTATTTTGAATCCCCCACAAATCATCTAAATACCAAAAGAAGATTTAAATACCGTCTAAGACCAGCTATTGATATGGCATCGGTTCTCAGACATTTTTCGATATATTCTCTTGGGATAATGCTTTCGATACCTTTAGGGATCGTGTCGATGTTCCTGATCACAAAGTACCTTGGACCATCGTTATATGGCACTTTCGCATTGTTCTCTTTATTTTTGTTATATTCGAGATATTTTGATCTTGGCCTTGCAAGAGGAGTCCTGAAGATCATACCTGGATGCAAGGATGAAAACGAAAAGACAAGATTGCTTGGGACATCAGTATTCGGCACCTCCGCATTGTATTTGATTATCATAGCCACCTTTATTATTGTGACAAAGATCACAGGATTCTATATTCGATATCAGGATGCGATATTGCTTGTGTTCGCGGTGATGGTGATCCAGCAGATATGGATACTTTGTGAGAACTATCTGAAAGCGACAAAAGACATCCCGACGATAGCGCTTTCGACCGTGCTCATGGCAGTCATCAAGATCCCGATAGTCATCTTGCTTGTCAAGGGCATGTCTCTATCTGGTGCAGTCCTCATGTTGTTCTGTGTCTATGCGATCGCTATCGCGTATATGAGATCTGCTGGTCAATTGAAATTCGGGACACCTAGATTATCAGATTTACGGCCGCTTTTCAACAAAGGATTCCCGATCCTCATGAGCGATCTGGCATTGTTCCTGCTCCTGACATTCGACAAGATCATCGTCGGACGGTTTCTTGGGACTGAACAGCTTGGATATTATAACATTGGATTCCTGATAATAAATTATATTGTCTTCCTGCCGACAGCCCTTGGTTTTGTGCTGCTTCCGCGGATGATAGAAGAGAAAAAAGAGGATGCTTCAGCGCATTTCACATCATCCATTTCAAAACTTTCGAAGATCGCGCCTGCGTTCATCGGATTTTTGTTCATCTTGTTGCCGGCATTGATAAGGAAATATCTAACAGAATATATCCCGGCTATCCTGCCGATGAAGATCATGCTTATCGGAGTGTTCTTTTTCTCCCTGTCCATCATCGCATCTTATTATCTTATAGCGATCGATCAGCAGAGAAAGCTCCTGTTCATCCAGTCAATCTCGATGGCTATCATGGTATCTCTTGCGATCATCGCCATCAGGCTTGGCCATGGCATCGTCGGTGTCGCGATGGCTTCTGCATCATCTTATCTATTCATGGCGACGTGTCTTTTGTTCGCATGCAAGAAAGATGTTTCCGTCATCATGAAGCGATATGTCCCTATCGCGACAACGCTTCTGTTCTGTCTGATCTTATGTCCGATTGTAGGTATCGGCCTTGTATCAAATATCCTGCTTTCCATAGGGTTCATCACTGCATATGCTGCTCTTTTTATAGTGAAAGATAAAGAATGCCTAAAAATGCTTATTTCGGCCATAAGAAGGCCCATGAAACCGAAATAAATTTAAATGAGAACCGTCTGAATTCATAAAAATCAGTAATATGAACATTTAGATGTGTTTCATATGGGATTTTTAGGATATTCAGAAACGAATTGAAAATAAAACAAAAATGATATTCGTTTCTGATATGTGCAAATAGGGGGTGTTGTTTTGGTCAACCTCATATTAAAATTCATGAAGAACCCTAAGAGAGACGGAAAACTGGTATCATTCTTTCGGAAGAAGATATGCTTCATACTACAGAGCACTACAGAAAAAGTCCAGGATAACGAATTCTGGGAGTGCTTTCTTTGGGCAGACCGAGGGAAATTCTTCCTTGTGAAGCCATTCAAGAAGATAGAAGAGAGCAAAGTCAAAGAAGAGCAGGCAAGGATAGATGCATTCAACCAGGATCTACTGACTCTTGAGAGATACAAAAGTCCTGATTTCGACAAAGTCGTCTTCGATGAGAACAACCGGCCATTCTTGCTTGCGAACAAATCAAGAAAAATCATTGAAGAGAAATATGATGACTACGTCGTCAAAATCGTCAACAAGCAGGTCTGGGTCCGACCGATTTTAAACGAACAGGATAGGAAAGATTACCAAATGCAGGCTAGGTAGAGAGCAACTTCTTAAGAATAGTGTAATTCGTGAGCAATGCCTTGTTCTTTGGATCTTTCTTGAGGTATTTTTCTAACAATGCTTTTGCTAAAATGTATCTTTTCTGTCGCATATAGAGGACTGCAAGATTGTTCGCAGGACTTGGATTGTCAGGAGAATTATGCATCGCGAAATTGAGATGCTCAATCGCCTTCTCGATCTTACCTACAGACAGGAAAAGTTTCGCTATCTCCTGATGCACAAGTTTATAGGCTGGATCGACTCTTGCGGTCGCCATGAAATGATCAAGGGCTTTCTGCTTATCGCCTTTCCCAAGATACATGTTCGCTGCCTGATAGTTGTATCGTGGATTATTTGGATTCTCTTTTAGTTGTCTCAATATGAGTTCTGCGTATTTCTCTGCTTTTTGATTGATGAAATCACTGCCTTTCAACGAACCAAAATGATGGATGATTATGTTTGTCTTAACTTCTTTTAGATTGTGCTCTTTTAATGAATGCTCGACAAGCTCATGGACACGATTCATGAATCTTATGCCCAGGTTGTTCCGAAACAATCTCACCGGACGATGGGAGATGTAGAATGGATGGGAAAAACGGTTTGTGTTCTTTTTTGCTTTTGGTTCCTTCTGATCGATGTAAGACCATTGATCGAAAGCGAAAGCGACCTCATCTGTATCTATGAGCCGCTTTATTTTATCATGATCATCCTTGTCGATGATCTCATCTGCGTCAAGCACAAGTATCCATTCTTTTGTCGCATGTCTTAGCGACTCGTTCCTGGCTTTTGAGAAATCATCGCACCACTTGAAATCGAAGACTTTCGCGTTGGAACGTTTAGCAATATTTTTTGTGTCATCAGTCGAGCCGGTATCTACAATGATGATCTCATCAACCAGTCCTTTGACAGAATCAAGGCAGTCTTTGAGATGCTTCTCTTCATCTTTCACAATCATACAAAGTGATATCGTCGACATATGCGAACAGAAGGATGAGATGGTATTTATTAGTTGTGTCTATCTGACTCGTCAGAAAAGATATCAAGTTAGATTCACGATTCGAAAAGAACTCGGATCGATCGCCATCTTCATAGTCTTATCATCCACAGAATAACCAGGATAACCAAACTTTCCAGCAGTCGCTTCCAAGACGACACAAGTCTCATTGTCGACAGTGTAATAATCCATGACGACCTCCGCGGGATCGACTATGTAATGATCATATTTGTACTTCGCGACCAGCTTCACTTTTATCGGTTTAAATGCCTTGTTGACTATCATGATGCCGCCGCTATCGGCAATATTGCAGGTGCGATTTATAGAAGTCACATACTTCTCACTGCATTCTTTATAATAGCCGAAATTTCCGGTCTCGACATAATCAATGTAATCTTTCTGTGATTTCACCACATAGACATCGACTTTTGAATCCGCTTCGACTGAAAAAGAGAATTCTACATCACCAGCGACACTCGCAGATGTGCCACCATAATAATACACACGTCCAGACACAAGCTCGATATCCTGCTCTTTTGATACTTCTGTCGTCTCATAGAAACTTTTCAATACCTCTTCTTGCAGACGTTTCATATCGACACCACATGCAAGCGCATATGCATGTTTCTCAGTCAACACGACAAAAGTCTTTATCCCAATCGCTCCAAGATATGAATTCATCACTCCGCTCAGATCTTCACAATCCCCGCCGCCACGTTTCAATGTCGTGGCTGGCGAATATATCTGATCCCCACCATCAGGATTGTCCCGTATATATTTCAATGATGTCATGACATGCCGATATATCGCGTTTACCCGACAGGTATCATCTGTGCAGTTCTCAGTGATAGAAAGCGCTGCCTGCTTGAGTCCTGGATCGGAAAGATCGATATTCTTGATATAAGGCACAGACCATTTCAATCTCGAGAAATGATCGAACTGCTTTTCCGACACGACGATGTTCGCGTCATCGCAGGAATCCACTTTCTTTGAAGAGGTCATATTGTAGCCATATAATTTTATAGAATCTGGCTGGAACACAAGAAAATTCTCTCCATTGCATTCATCCGATTTTGGATACACACACCCATTTCTTGTGTGGCCAAGAAGCTTTTCGCCCGAATAGATATTGCCTTCATCAAAATAGAACCTCTGCTCGCCATCGACATATAGAAAGCATAATCTGCTGTATGTGTCTGAAAGGCGCTCTGTCACACTCTGATTGAATTCCTGCGCAGGGTCTAGTGAACATGATGCCAGGATCAAAAGCGAGAATGCTATCAAACAAATTATCCTTTGGGGGACCATATAATCTATACCGGAAAAAGAGACATATAAACCTTTCCCCCCTACATTTTCGGCTGTATTGTAAAGAAATCACATTGAACAAGAAGAATCATTCAAGATCGCACACAATCTTCTGTATATCTTTATCATAACTGCAATCCACACGCACTTCACCATGCGCTTCGATCTCATTTTGAAGAGCGTCTCTGATCGGCGACGTAGTCTTGTTCATCTCATTAAGCGCAGCCATATAGCGCTCCATCTCAGGTGTGAAATCATAAGATGTCAGATCAGGTGAACAGACCCCTATTGGGATGCCTTTCGCTGCGCAGGGGATAGCGTTGCTCATATCTTCTGCAAATTTGATAGATTTACCAGAAGCATCTTCAGCGATACTATTCAATTCCATGACAAAGCCAAGCACCATGACCATTATGAATGGCATAATTATCAGAGATTTCATTTCAGGCCCAGTATAAGGCCCCCCTTTAAATATGTTTCCACTATGAAGTAGTCGCATAAGCGAAATGTTTATATACAGATGCTACAACCCACCAGTGATGAAAACAAAGGGATTTTTTGGTTTTAAACATATACCACTGATGTTCCTGTTAGTAATATGCCTGATAACATTCAGTTTCATCACAAACATCATATTACACGAATTAGGCCATTATGCTATTGCCAAGAGTTTTGATCTCGATCCGACAGTGCACTTCTTCACATCGTTATTCGATGATTCTGGAAAGCTCGCATTCGACCTTAAACGCCTGAATTCAGAACCAGTAGCCTATGTCCAGTTCACTGGAACAGATGATGCTTGGGCGTCTTTCAATGTCACAATCGCAGGCGTGATGGTGAATCTGTTGCTTGCTGTATTCATCTGTTTTGTCTATGTGCATGTAGAAAGAAATCTTCTGTCAGAGCTTGTCTTCTTGTCATTTCTTGTTCCAACAGTCATATCGATATTGATCAATCTTAACATTTTCAGCCCGATATCTGATGGTACTGCCATGCTCCAGATAATATTGCAGATGATTTAGGAACAGATATATATACCCCTTCTGCTAAAAAAAGATCAAGATGCACAAAGGAAAATCCAGATATAACTATTATGGAAAGAATTATCCAGGAGACTTCATAGATACAGGAAGCAGAGAGCTCCAAAAAGGGATAAAGAGAAGATTTGGAAGGAGCACTGAATGGCTCCTTGTCGCATTACTCACTTTTTTTTTGATATTCTTCTTCAAGAAGCAATCAGTCTTCTTGCTGTTCGCAGGCATCGCTGGCTATGTCAAGTATCTTCAGACCAAATGGGGCTCTCCTGTCGATGTATCCCCTTTGTTCTTCTTCACTGTCGTCATCGGTTCGATATATGGTATCCTTGGCGCTTTCTTCTTCATAATCATAGCAGATTTCATCCCGTTTCTATTAGGCGGAGGAATACTTACATTTGTCGGTTTTCCCACATATGGATTATATCTTGTGCTTGCTTGGTTCGGCAGTTTCTCACCAGCCAATCTAGTCTATGTAGGAGTTGTATTAAGTGTTCTCAATACTCTTGGAACAATGATAATAAACAAGCTATGCGGCAGTTTCCAAAGCCTGATATTCTTCAACATAGTTCTCCATATGTTCCTGAATTTCTTCTATTTCCTGAAACTTGCGCCGTTCATAATTGCGATGATTCAGTAGAAACATTTATAACAGAACGACTTCCCTAAATGATACATCATGAAGCGAAGAGGAGCGATCTGGTGGATCAAGAGGTTCTGGGACTTCTTATGGAACGATGACAGCTTGCTTAGCTGGGTCGCCAATATCATTGTCGCATTCTTATTGATCAAATTCATCATATATCCTGGCCTTGGATTGCTGTTTGGTACAAGTTTCCCGATTGTCGCAGTAGTCTCCGGAAGCATGGAACACGATGGTTCATTTGATGATTGGTGGGCATCTGAAGCGATCTGCCAAGGAAAATTCATATGTCGCCAAGCAGATTTCTATACTAGTTATGAGGTCAGCAAGAGTGATTTTAAGAAATTTGATTTCCACAATGGATTCAACACAGGTGATATCATGGTCCTGTTCGGGAAAAAACCTGAGAAGATACAACTTGGTGATGTGGTGGTATTTAGAAGCGCTCAGGGAGAACCGATAATACACAGGATCATAAAGATCACTAGAACAGACAAGAATCCAGCATACCAGACAAAGGGCGATCATAATACCAACCCAATATCAAGCCCGAGCATTGATGAACTGGATGTGGAATATAAAAATATAATCGGAAAAGCGGTCTTTAGGATACCATATCTTGGCTGGATCAAGATCCTTTTTTTCAAGGCTATCGCATGGGTCGGTGGCACTATAAAAGCCATATTTATCTGATTATTTTAGATAAAATATAAAAACAAGTCCAATCTGAATCAAACCGGAAGGTGATGTGAAATGTTCTGTCCAAAATGCGGGTCATTGCTTTTACCAAAGAAAAACGAGACAAAGAAAAAAAAGAAAGCAGCAAAACCAAAAAAAGGGAAGAAGACAAAAGCTGCTGAAGAGACAAAAGAAGAAGAGAAGCCAAAAAGGACCATGGCTTGCGTGAACTGTGGATATTCTTCTGAGAATGTAGGAGAGACGATAATCACAGAGAAACTCATCCCGACACAAGAAGAGATAATAGAAGTCATCGATGAAGATGTCGACGCACAGGCTCTTCCCATAACAAGCGCTGAATGTCCAAAATGCAAACATGATAGGGCTCACTTCTGGACTGTGCAGACCAGAGCGAGTGACGAACCAGAGACCAAATTCCTCAGGTGCGAGAAGTGCAAGCATACATGGCGAGATTATAGTTGATTTTTATTTTTTCCTGGTTGTTTAGGTGAAATATTTTGGGGATAGATACAATTATTTATGATTGGGATGGGGTATTTGTGGATCCTAAGGATCTATTCTGGAAGTCATATAATCATTTATATGATGTAGGTATGAGCCGACTTCATTTCGAGAGAAGAGAGGATTTCTTGGATTTCTTTGATACTGATTGGAAAAATAATCTTGCTAAGATGGGCCTGGATACTGAGGCGGCGCAGGAAGAATCCATCACGGAGTACCGAAGATACTTCATGGCCAACCGGAAATTGCTGGTCTATAACAAAGAGATGGGTGATGCTTTTTTGAGACTTAAGTCGTTTGGTTTTAAGCAAGGCATCGCATCGAACATCAGCAACTTGGATATAATCTATGAACCGCTGGTAAAATATGGCCTTCATTTCGACGCTGTCGTCAATGTAGATATGGCAAAGAAGATGAAACCAGATCCGACTTCGATACTTCAATGTATGGATATGATGGATGTGGGTGCGTCAAATTGTGCCTATGTCGGCGACAGCATAAACGACATGAAAGCTGGACTCGCTGCATGTGTTTCCCTGAATATCGGCATCGAATGGGGCATCGAGAGACCAGATAATCTTGTTCTTGCCGGCGCTGATGTGATCGCCAAGAATCCAAAACAGCTTGTAGAGATCGTGATGGATAAAAGATAACTGATAGGTTCTAATCCTTGAATGGATCAAAACATTCTTTCTTCAGATTCTTTAGTGGCATGAATAATGGTCTTGGGAGATCATCCCATGTGAACCAATCCCAGCGTTCGCATTTATCCGGTTCCATGACAGCTGGGACGCCGGAATCAAGATCTGATCTTAGGAAAAGTGTCACGTAATGTTTTTTCTCTTTCTCAAATATATCATTCGTGAACGTGAGACGAGAGAGATTCTTTATCTTTATGCCCGCTTCTTCCATGACCTCTCTCCTTGCGCAGTCTTCTGGTTCTTCGTTCATCTCAAGATGCCCACCAGGTAATGACCATGTCCCATCGCCATGCGCATTCATCCGTTTGCCAAGAAGTATCTTGCCGCCTTTCACCACAAATACTCCTACGCCTATTTTGGGTCTTTCTGCCATATGAGATAAGAGGCATATTTTGATTAAAAAGTTTTCCACCATACTTCGACCCTGCAGAAAGTCATCTTCAGAGAGACTCCCTCTTTTAGCTTGGGCACCCTGATCCTATTCTTTGGTCAGCGTGCGATTTTTGGCCCCGCCTGACAGACCATAGATATATAGTGGATCAAAAATAGCAGGGGCAGACAGTGTCCGGGCCGCTTGGCTCGGGACTCTGCCAAGTGAGGATATGAAAAGAATCAGGCATAAATAATCAAAAACACGACTTTCTACAAAGCCCCATACTTCGTTATATTTTTAAGGCACAAAAACATACCAACCAAAGCATGGGGGAGAGATTCAACCAGATATTAAGAAAATTCAATGGTTTTATGATAGACATGATGCTATCATCAAAGAGAGGAAGAAGACTGTTCTCATCGCTTGCGGAGCCATACATCGCAGGGCATTCACTAGAGCAAGCGCTACAGAATGTAGACGCAGATTCAAAAAAAAGCAGGCTATCGACAATCGACATACTTGGAGAGGCCGCGACCACCATAGAGAGATCAGATGAATACATGGCGACATATATCGAGCTGATAAATCTAGTCTCAGGATATAATGAAAACAGACCGACAATCTCAGTCAAACCGACAGCCATCTGCGCAGTCGACAAAACGCACATGCATTCGCTAAAAGAGACACCGCTTATCGACAGGCTCGGACAATTGGCAGAACACTCGACGAAAAGAGATGTCAACCTGACACTTGATATGGAAGACCACAATTGGACAGATGTCTCGCTTGATGCAGCGCAAGAACTTTGGCGCTCTGGATACGAGAACCTTGGCATCGTGCTGCAGTCAAGACTGCACAGGACTGCGAATGATATCAAGGAGAGACTAAAGGATGCGCATTATGATCTTGACAAGTCAGATATTCGCGTGCGAGCATGCATCGGAATCTATGATGAACCAAAAGATGTCGCTGTGACGACAAAAAAAGCAGCAAAAGAGAGATTGGTCAGTATGGTCGATGACTTGTTCAATACTGGAGTATATGTCGAGATCGCCACACATGATCATAGAGCGCTCAACAGAATAATAGATGAGATCATCATCAGGAAAGGCATCCCAAAAGAACGGTTCGAGTTCCAATTTCTAAAAGGCGTCCACAACGCTTATTCTATAGAACAGAGACTTATGGATTCAGGATACAAAGTGCGTTATTACATGCCTTTTGAGATCAATGACGGTGATGGTATACCATATCTGCAAAGACGCCTCACAGCAAATCCGGGTATGGTATTCTCTGCCATGAAAAATATGATGCAACGCAGATTCTTGTGAAAGTGCATATATCTTGACAAACACAAAAAAAAAGGAAAAGGGATCTATTTCCTGCAGAAAAGATCAATCACTTGGTTAGTGGCGTAAGTATCATCCTTTTTTTCAATCTCAGATTCTAAAATTGAAAATCCCACTCTTGTCAATAACCATTCAATCTCATCTTTCTGATAGAATGACCAGAATTTCTCGACACCACCATACCTGTTGTCTGGCTTCAGCGCTTCCTCATTCCCGACTTTCAGCCCCAGATAAAACACACCCTCTGGTTTCAGGACACGATGCACTTCGCCTAGTCCCTGTTCGATATTTTCTTTTGGCACATGCAAAAAACTCATGCATGCCCAGACACCATCGAATGAATTGCCAACAAATGCTAAAGATTTTATATCCATCACAGAGAATTTTGCATTGGTCACTTGTTTCCGAGCATATCCAATCATCTTCTTTGATAGATCGACACCAGTAACATTATATCCCCTGTCTGCAAAAATGCCTACATCCCTCCCTGGTCCACAGCCAAGATCAAGTATAGATGCGCCATCAGAGAGATAGGAGATGAATATTTTAGAGATATGCATAGGATGCATACCAGCAGTGTTCTCTGCATACGCTTCGACAGTCCTGTCATAGCTGTCGATAGTTATCTCCTCTAGTTTTCCCATCGGATTTAGGAATCCAACCAAAAATAAAAATACTTGCTATTTCTTGCAGAAATCATCTAATGTCGGCCGGTATGTCCCAAGCTGTTCCATGTCGACTTCCTCGTGAGGCACATCATGACCAAGATCAAGGAGGATCGTCTCATACGCCTGCGCCCTGCTGTGCCCTTCATGAAGGACATCGATCCTATCATCAATCCCTTTCCTTGCGGCGACATACCAGTCTCCATCCAATGAACTGAACATCTTGTATTCTGTCTTCTTGTTTGCCAAATCAAAACACCTCAAAAAAGAGGGACATTATCTGACTTTATAATGTTTATTTCTAGAAAGACATAAGAAAATAAGATGTGTCATCCAGAAATAATTTCCTTTCGATGCTTTATGTCGGCGACACCAAAACTGCACCCTTTAGGGTGCAGATGACTTGTCGCCGAGCATCCTAAAAATGCGGCAATATTATAGCGACCATCGACCAAACCTCAACCTAAAGGTTGCGGTAGGCGGTCGCTACCGCATTTTTATGATTTCGTGCCATCTTTATTAAACCTCCGCGTTCAGTTTTCTTTGAAACGCCTGTTCTGGTGTTTCTAGCACTTCTATCTTCCATGTCTCAATGCAAGCTCTATGCCTTCGATAGACCAGTCTGTGGTAGCGCTTTCGACCTCGAGCAATGCAAGCATTTTCCTACTCGCATCATCGATGATGGCAAAGACCAAAACCTCATTTTTGGAATCAAAATACCAATCAATACGAACTGCCGTAAGATTATGTCTTCGTTCGTACCTAATCCAATTTTTCTTGCGTTTGTGCTGTTTATTCAATGGTTTCGCGTACTCAAGCTCAACAAGGATT
>Ga0210019_1001645_pt1 | contig 23349 bp, 19 predicted proteins | sample CryGeyCG2114_020_2_FD_183969 | JGI IMG/M metagenome (GOLD analysis project Ga0210019, IMG submission 183969) | Groundwater microbial communities from aquifer - Crystal Geyser CG11_big_fil_rev_8/21/14_0.20 (SPAdes) (version 2) | ecosystem: Environmental > Aquatic > Deep subsurface > Groundwater ...
CCAAATTCATGGAGGTCGCCACTCCTGGAAGGAAAACGGCGGATGAATTGGGATGCCGCAAATTCGAAAAATTCATCTCCGACCAATTTCAGGACCACCGGGTACGCCGCTTTCAATGCCTCCGTCAAAGCCCCGAAAACGTTGCTACGGTAAACATCGAGTCTCTTTCGGCTTTCAGGTGAGGAGGACACCAGATATTGCTCGAAACCCGTTTCCCCCGGATCGAGGAGGGTTTTCGCCAACTTGCACTGCAGGTCATGAAGTTGTTGCATGGATATTTTGCGCGATCAAATCCGCTTTACGCGCCTCATCTATCAACACCGGGAGTTCCGGGATATCCGCATCCCATTCTATCAACGTGGGAATTTCACCAAATCTTCTCAGGGCAAATTCGTACAGGTCCCAGACTGCTTCGCAGACGGGCCTGGAATGGGTATCGACCCAAAAATCTCCATGGCGCTCAAACCCGGCCAAATGAATCTCCAGGACCCCCTTTTCCGGGATTGACTGCAAATACCGATAGGGGTCAAACCCATGATTCAACGAGGAAACGTAGATATTATTGATGTCCAGAAGAATTCCGCATCCGGTACGAGAAGAAACCTCAGCCACGAATTCCCACTCCGGGATAGATGAAACTTTGTATTCCAGATAAGAGGAAACATTCTCAATAAGAATGCGGCGCCCTAGAAAATCCTGGAACTGGGTGACCCGGCGGCACATAAATTCCAGAGATTTTTGTGTATAAGGCATTGGAAGAAGGTCGTTCAAAAAACACCCCTCAATCGAACTCCAACTCAAATGTTCCGAAACCAGACAGGGTTCAATCCGATCAACCAGGGTTTTCAACCTGGAAAGATGCTTCCGGGATAGGGAATCGGCGGATCCCAAAGAGAGTCCCACGCCATGCAGACTGACAGGGTAATGAGACCGTATCTGGTCCAGATAGTGGATCGGAGCCCCTCCAAACGAAAAAAAGTTTTCGCTATGCACCTCCATCCAGGGAACCGCCGGAAGCGAAGCGAGAATTTCCCGGTAATGAGGAGACCTCAAACCGATCCCGGTTTTTCCCGGGATCGGTTTTCCGTTTTTTGAAGAGTGTTTCAACATCACCCTTTTTCGGTGCTTCCACCGACGATTTTGTTACAGGTCCCCTGCGGGACAAGCAGAAAGGAGCCTTTTTCCCCGTTACCCTTGGCCAAGCCCTTGCACCCATGCAATCCGCTTTTGCAGTCGTTCATACCCGCTTTGGCAATGCCATAGCATTTTTCCATTCCGCTTTGATCCATCATCTCCATCTTTTCTTTTTCATTGGCAAAAGCGGAGGCACCACCGGTCATGAGGCCCAAAGCCAAAACTCCGGCAACCGCGGATTTACAAATTGTCCTATTTTTCATACACCCTCCATTGAATAAGTTGGAATTTATCGTGCACCTGCACTTGGGAGGTTAGTCGGGGCTTCAATTCATTCCTTACAGCGCGTTCCACGCAAATTTCGAATTACAGGCACCGGTCGGAATATTTGGGGAAGGGTGCGGAAATTTTTTTGGGGGAGAGAGGGGCGGTTAAAGAAATTTGCAAAACTAATTCTTCGGGTCAGGCCGGGGCGCCCCAACCGCCGCCGCCGGGGGTTAGGATGCGTATGCGGTCACCGGGTTCGCATATGAACGCGTTATTCCCGCCCAGATCCACGGCTTCCCCGTTATGTTTGATCCACAGGTTTTGTCCGGTCGAACCCGGCTCGCCTCCTTCAAGGCCATAGGGCGCATATTCCCGTCGCTCGGACAGGATCGCCACGTGCAGGGATTTCAGAAACTGGATCTCGCGGACGAGACCGTTTCCCCCGGCGAATCGCCCCGCCCCGCCGGAATGAGGACGGAGAGAGAATTCGCGCAGGAGAACGGGATACCGCCGTTCGAGTATTTCGGGATCGGTGATGCGGGTATTGGTCATGTGCGTATGCACCCCGGATGCCCCGTTCCAGCCGGGTCCCGCCCCGGCCCCTCCCCCGATGGTTTCGTAATATCCGAACCGCTCGTCGCCGAAGGTGAGGTTGTTCATGCACCCCTGACTGGCCGCGCACGCGCCGAACGCTTTGAGGACCACATCCGTCACCCGCTGAGAGGTGAGCACGTTGCCCGCGGCAACGGCCGCTTCGCGGGAGGGGTTTAATAAGCTGGCGGGCGGGAGCACGATTCGAACGGGGCGCAGGCATCCTTCATTGAGCGGAATATCCGCTCGGACCAGGCACCGGAGACAATAGAGAATCGCCGAACAGGTTACCGCGGGAGGGGCGTTCAGATTGCCCGGATCCTGGGAACCCGTTCCGGAAAAATCGAAGACCGCACTTCCCTCGTTGCGGTCAAGGGTCAGTTGCAGTATGACGGGTTTGCCATCGTCCATGAAATCGTCCGCATCCAGCCGGTCCACTTCCTTCAAACCGTGGGTAATTGAAATGTCCGTCAGGAGACTTCGCACAGCCGCCTCGGCGCTATCCTGAATATGCCGCATATGCGCCTGCACCACCGGCAAAGAATACCGGCGCACCAGCTCTTGCAACAGTTCTACTCCCTTGAAGTTGGCGGCGACCTGGGCCTTGAGGTCCGATATGTTGTCGGAGGGAGCACGGCTGGGGCGAAACAGTTCCCGTATGCCCTCCTCTTCGAACGTTCCGCCCCGCAACAGTTTGAAGGATTCGACGCAAATCCCCTCTTCCCCGATCGTTCGGGAAAACGGCGGCATGGATCCCGGGGTGGCGGCCCCGATTTCCGCATGGTGACCGCGGTTCGCCACGAACATCACCGGCTTTTCTTCCTCCCATACGGGGGTGATGACCGTGATGTCGGGAAGATGGCTTCCCCCGGCGGCGGGGTGATTGGTCATCCACACATCCCCCGGTTTCAGGTCTTCCCCGTGGATGCGAATCTGGTGGCGTACCGCCTCTCCCATCGATCCCAGGTGGACCGGTTGGTGCGGCGCGTTGGCCACGAGTTCCCCGTCGGGCCCGAACAGGGCGCAGGAAAAATCCTGCCGTTCCTTGATGTTGGTGGAGATCGCGGTCCGCTGTAAGGTGTATCCCATCTGTTCCGCTATGGACATGAACCGATGGGCGAAGATGGCGCGCTGAACGGGATCGTCCTCTTCCCCCACCTTCCGTTCGGGCAGGGCGGCCACTTCAATTTCGATGTCGCCGTAGCGGGTGATGCGCGCCCGGCAATGCGGCTCGACCACCACGGTGAAGGTTTCGTGGATGACCAGGGCCGGGCCGTCCACCTCCTCCCCTGCTCCCAGCCTGTCGAGCAGGTACACGGGGGTCGTTTGCCAACCCCCTTCAAAATAACAGAGGACGGATTTTTCCGGACGCGCGGGTTGGGACGGCCGAGGCAGAGGGACCCGTTTCAAAGGCGGAACCTTGCCGGCAATCCGCACGCGCAGGTCATCGATCGAAATCCCTCGTCCCGTCAACTCGAAACCGAATTCCCGCCGGTAAATTTTACGGAACACTTCGCCGAGGTCCGCCTCCGGCTCCACGGGAACCATCAGGGGCGTATCCGTCCCCTCATACCGCATATGCATGAACTGCCGGATCTCGACGGGGAAGTCGCCTTCCCGGCGCAACTCATCCACCGCTTCCTCCACCAGTTGGCGCAGGCGATCCTGCAATCCGGGGAGAGAATCCGATGAAAGTCCTGCCGAGACCGAAACCTGTTTTTCGACCACCACGTCCGCCAGTCCCATTCCGTAAGCGGACAAGACCCCGGCAAAACGGTGAATGAAAATCCCGGGAATCTCCAGAGCCCGGGCCAGGGCACAGGCATGCTGTGCCCCCGCCCCGCCGAAGCAGGCAAGAACATGGTCCTTGATGTCGAATCCGCGCAAAACGGAGATTTCCCGAATCGGCCGCGCCATCGTTTCGTTGGCCACCTTAATGAACCCGTAGGCCAGTTCTTCCACCCCGCGGGAGGGTGCAGGCGAGATATCCTTCGACATCGTCTCAAACGCGGCGCGGGAAGCGGTGACATCGAGGGATTCGGTTTCCCGCGGACCGAACACTTTGGGGAAATATTCGGGGAGCAATCGGCCCAGCACGAGATTTGCGTCGGTGAGGGAGAGCGGCCCGCCATTGCGGTAGCAGACCGGGCCGGGAAAAGCTCCCGACGATTCGGGACCCACCCCCAGCATTCCATTGCGGTAAAACAGCCGCGAACCGCCCCCCGCGGCCACGGTGCGGATGTCGAGTTGAGGAGTTTGGAGGTGCACCCCGGCGATCTCCGACTCATGCCGCCATTCAAACTCCCCGTCATAGCGCGATACATCCGTGGACGTCCCCCCCATGTCGAATCCGATCACCGGTTGGCGCGCGTCGGAATCGCGGGTCGTAAACGCATACCCCACCACCCCCCCGGCGGGACCCGATAGAATGGCCCGGCTTCCCGCAAACCCATCGGCCCGAACCAGCCCGCCGTCGGATTGCATGAAAAACATCTCCGGCGGGGTACCCGCGAACCCGGAGCAGAACGTCTCCAGGTAGCGCCGGATATGGGGCGTCAGGTAAGCGTCCACGCAGGCCGTTTGCCCGCGCGCGACGATTTTCACCCGGTTCAAAACCTGGCTGGAAAGCGACACCTGGGCGAATCCCATCTCCCTCGCCCATTCCCCAATCAACAATTCGTGATCGGGAAATGCATACGAATGCATGAAGACCACGGCCACGGAACGGATGCCCCGGTCGAGAAACGCCCGAAGCCCGTTGCGCACCTCGTCCCGATCGGGGATTTTTTCAACCACGACCGCGCCGCCGGGTTGTCCCGCGCTTATCCCCTCGGGTTTCACGCGGACCCGCTCATCCACCTCCAGGACCGCTTCGTACAAGGGGGGAGGTTTTTCAACTTTTAAATCGAAAATACGTGGCCGGTTCTGGTACCCGATCTCAAGAAGATCCCGAAACCCGCGCGTAATCACAAGTCCGGTGGGTGTTCCGCTCCGTTCCAGCAGGGCATTGGTCGCCACGGTGGTTCCCATACGAATCCACTCGATCCGGCTCGTATCGAATCCATCGGCAGGATGAGGCCGTCCCGTCACCTCCTGCAAGATGCGGCGAATGCCTTCACGGGGTGCGTCTGGATAATGAGCCGGGTTTTCAGAGAGGAGTTTAAGAATGCGGAATCCCGGTTCACCGGGAACCTCGGCGTAGATGTCGGTGAAGGTACCGCCACGGTCGATGGAGAACCGGAAACGATCGGGATGGGCCATGGATCCGCAACTTCCCAACATGAGGCCGATTTCAAGGTGCGAGACAAACGACGGGCAAACGGAGAATCAAGAGGGCCTCTGAAAATTACCGTTAGCCCTGAGCGGACTCGTGAGAATTACCGGCCTGCGAAGGGGCGACCTGGAACATCGTGAAGCATTAGCAGGTTGCTGAAAAAGTCAAATGGAACCCCACCGTCGTCACCCTGAGCCTGTCGAAGGGTGATTGGGCCGTTGAAATATCAGGGTCATGCTTTCCTTCGGCTTCGCTCAGGACAGGCTCGAAACAAGCTCGGCGCGACAATTGAGTTTTGGTTCGCAATCCGACTTTTTCAGCAACCTGTTAGAGGCGCCCTTAAATAAGATCGATGGATTCCCCTTCCGCGGCGAGAACCATCTGCAATGAATTTTTGGGTCCGACCAGTTTCAGGTATTTTTCCGTCTGGCGGAAGATGTCGGCCAGCTTGAAATCGCTATAGGTGGGCTCGTGGTGATAGAAAGCGATTTTCTTGACGTTGGCCTCCACCGCGAGGTCGACCCCGATAAAAGTCGAACTGTGTCCCCAGTCTTCCTTTTCCAACCCCTCACTGAACGTGTATTGAGAATCAAAAATCAAAAGATCCGCGTCCCTGAAAAAATCCACGGCGGGTTTCAAATCTTCCTTTCCCAGGCGCTTGTACTCGGCATCGGTCGCGTAAACCAGCGTCTTTCCCATATACTCCACGCGGTAGGCGAAACTTTTTCCCGGATGATACATGGGTTTCCAGGTGATGCGGGCATCGCCGACCTTGCATTCCGTAATGCCCTGGAGCACCTGAAACTGAACGTCGGAGGAAAACGCGCTGAACGGAACCGGAAAATATTCCTTGGCCTGCTGTTGTTCCAGGCGGTACCCAATGTCTTCCAGCGGCGAGTAAATGGTAAACCGGTTGCCGCGCACGTAGAACGGCACGAAAAACGGCACACCGAGGATATGATCCCAATGGGTATGCGAGAGGAAGATATGGGCCTGTCCCTGCCCGCGGCTGAACTCGCATTTCATCCAGGCGAGTCCCAGTTCGCGAAACCCCGATCCGCAATCGAAGACCAGGTGCTCCCCATCCAGGGAAACCTCCACGCAGGAGGAGTTGCCGCCAAAACATCCACGCACCTCGACCGGGAGACTTTGGACGAAGGCCTGCCGGGTGACGGCATCCTTCAAATCATCCGGCCGGACCAATTCCAGGGCTTTGAGAAGTTTGTCCTGGATCTGGTCCGCGGTGCTGGGAGTGGGGATCGATCCCCGCACCCCGCGAAACGTTACACGGAATTGGTTTTTTTCCATAACCGAACAGGGTCCGGATCTACCCCGGGCCCGATCATTGAACAGGGGAGATCATTGAAAAAATGTAACAAACGGTGATTTCATTGTATCATCGATTTAACTTTACGCCAACTCCGAGTCTTTCGACCGGCCGATTTGCGGCAAAACATGCAAGCCGGGGGGAGGTTTTTATCCTATGAGAAGAGATTCCGTCGTTTGCAATCCCTCCTGGGTGGCTTCCACCATGATCTCCAACTCCTCGGAAGTGAAATCCAGGATTTCCATTTCATCCGGGCTCAGCGGTTCACTCTGGACCGGGGTACCATTGGTCATTCTATTGGTATTGGCAATGCGGTTGGCCATCCCTACGATTTGCGCGTTGTCCATCGGGCGGCTTAACCCGCCCAGATGATGATGCTCCTGAACCGCCGCGATAACGGGAGGCGGAAGGGGCCACCATTTTTTAATAAATTCTCCACCCAGTTCAGGGTGCGCAATCCCAAACGTCCTTTCCTCAAGAACTTCCAGAGGCTCGTTACTGCCTTTCGCGGATTTCAAAAACCGGGAGTATTCATCGGGAATCAGAAAATCGAATACGAGAATGCCTAAATCGTGCATGAGACCCGACAAGTAGCAGTAAAGCAATTGATCCCGCTCGCGGACCAGGTGAGGTCCCAGGGCTCGGGCGAGACAACCCACCGCCAGCGAGTGTTTCCAGAATTCCAACTGGTTGAAACCCTTGGTCTTTTTGAACAAGCCCGGCATTTGCAACGTATAGGCAAGGTCGAGCACCATTTTGAGTCCGAGGCGCATCACGGCATCGGGAATCTCCCTGGCCTCGTCGCGTCCGCCGCCGAACAAGACGCTGTTGGCCATTTTAAGGAGGCGCCCGGAGAGGACCGGCTCGGTTTCGATCAATTTGGCGATGTTCTCAATATCGCTGTCGGGATCATTGATGCGGTTGTCGAGGTTGATGAGAAAATCCGGGAGGGGCGGCAGGTCGCCACGCTTGGAAACCAGATTCAGAATTTGATCTCGCATAATTTCCGCTCGGTGGAAAATCCCTCACCCCCTGCATTTTTTAAAACCATCCCGGGGTGGAATTGGTATTATCCATCTATTCCCTTATCCGTCAAGAATTTATAGTCGAGTACCCCAAAAAGGGGAGAAGGAATGTTCGGTTCCCAAAGATGCCGACGCGATTTTAGTTGACCTGAGTTAGCAGGAAAAAATACAATAAAGATTCCCTTCTATGGGAACCGATTTATAATTAATAAGTTATGTCCTTTGAACACCACGGGGCACCCGTAATCGACCACAAAATTCCAAACCCCGTTCCCGGTTCCCTGAAAACCATATGAATCGTGTGTCCGTTTCCATCTCCATCCCGGCGATTTTCCTGGCCTCGCTGGTTCTGTTCCTTTCGTCTACTGGCTGGGGAGAGGCCATGGATACGGCCACTCCCCCCACGCCTGCCGGGATGCCTTACGAGGTTCAGGGAAAAACCTATTATCCCGTAGCGTCCACGACCGAAGGATTTGAGGAAACCGGGATCGCTTCCTGGTATGGTCCCCGGTTCCAGGGCAAACCCACGTCGGCCAAAGAAGTGTACAATATGGACGATCAAACGGCGGCGCACAAAACCCTTCCGCTCAACACCTGGGTGCGCGTCACTCACCTTGAAAACGGCAGGGAGACGGTGGTGCGCATAAACGACCGGGGCCCGTTTGTGAACGATCGCATCATCGACCTCAGCCGGTTTGCCGCAAAACAATTGGGCATCCTTCAAAAAGGCACCGGTCCGGTTAAGCTGACGGTGTTAAAAAGTCAGCCCGCGAAGGAGGACTCAACCGCACCCCTGGAATTCACCGTGCAGGTGGGCGTATTTCAGAAACAGGTCAATGCGCGGAAATTGTCCGAAAAACTCAAAGATAGCCGTATTCAGGAAATTCGGACCGCGAATTCCGGCCTGTTTCGTGTGGTCGTGGGAAATTTCCTCAATTTCGAAAAAGCCCTGGAGATGCGAAACCACTTCCGCAGAAATGGATTTTCCAGGGCCTTTGTCATTCCCGCAAGTTAATTGAGAACACTTAGAACTCACCCCGAGATTAAAACATGAGACTTCCCATTCTGGACAAACTGGACAAGGATCTTGAATCCGCCAGGAAAGAATTGAACGTTGATATCCCGCATGCGCTGAAAGTTGCCATGGCCCATGGAGATCTCAGCGAAAATGCAGAATACAAGGCCGCCAAGGAGCGGCAAACCTTTCTTCAATCCCGCATTTCCCAGTTGCAAAAACGAATCAGCGATATCACCGGGATCAACCTGAGCCGGATTCCCAAAGACCGGTCGGGCCTGGGAAGCACCCTGTTTCTCAAGGACCTCAACACCGGAGAGGAAACCGTTTTCCGCCTTGTGTTTCCGGAAGAGGTCAATCCCGATGAGGGCAAAATATCCGGAGCCTCCCCTATCGGCCGTGCGCTTCTCGGCAAACGGGAGGGCGACGAAGTGCTCATCCCCCTGGCCGAATCCCGTAAGGAATTTGAGGTGGTGCGGCTGATCACCATCCACGAGGACACCGGGGAAGCGGGCGGTTAAGTATTTTCCATGGGATTCAAAAATTTAATATCCTTTGACGCGATCGTCGAAAACGAGCCCTTCTTTCTGGACCTCGACGAACACCCCGACTGGAGCGCCGTTTTCGGCAACAGGAACCCCATCAAACTGGAGGTCGGTTTCGGGGGGGGGAGCTTTCTGATCGAAATGGCCGCCCGGGAAAACCGCGCCAATTTCGTCGGGCTGGATTACTATCACAAAGGCATCCGCAAGACCATCACCCGGATCAACAAGCTTCAGCTTCAAAATGTCCGGCTGGTTTACGGAGATGCGAAGGAAAAAATTCCGCTCCTGTTCCGGCGCGGGGAACTGAGTGAAGTCTATATCAACTTCCCCGATCCCTGGCCGAAAAAACGCCATGCCAAAAGAAGGTTGATTAAACCGGAAATTATCGGCATGCTAGCGGAAAAGATCGCTCCCGGAGGAACGATCTACCTGGCCACGGACAGCGAGTCCTACGCCGCAGAGATTCTGGAGGGGTTCGAGGCCTCCCCTGAATTCACAAACAAGTCGGGCCCGCGGGCTTACGAGATCCAGCGGGAGGATGTGCCCAAATCCAAGTACGAAAAAAATTTCATCAAGGCCGGCGAAAAAATCTTCTACATGACCTTCATGCGGAATTGATCCCGTCGGTTCACGTTTGGGAGGACTGATTTGCCTAAAGAAAGAATTCTGATCGTCGAAGACGAAACCAATATCGCCAGTTCCATCAAGGGGATTCTGGCCGACGAAGGTTATGAAGTGACCGCAACCGGCGACGGGCTCGATGCCCTGGAGCAAATCCAGGCCGATCCCCCCGATCTGCTGGTTCTGGATATCTGGCTTCCCGGGATGGACGGCATCGAGGTCCTGAAGACCGTCAAGACCTACCATCCCGAGATCGAAGTGCTCGTGATGTCGGGCCACGCCACCATCGACACCGCCGTTCAGGCAACCAAGCTGGGCGCTTTCGATTTCATCGAGAAACCGTTTACCCTCGACCACCTGACCCAGTCGGTGGAAAACGTCTTCAAGCAGAAAAAGAAGAAATCCGGCCCTTCCCACCAGGACATTTTGCAGAAGCTGGAACTCCCGCTGGGATTCGAAGCCATGGTGGAAGTCAAGAAAGCGATCAAGAACAATACCAGGAACAACAAGCCGGTGCTGGTGCTCGGTGAAAAAGGAACCGGCAAGGAATTCATCGCACAAGCCATTCACAGCCAAAGCCGGAAAGCCGACCGGCCTTTCATCAAACTCAACTGCGCCGTACGGCAAATGCAGGACATCCAGAACCATCTGTTCCTGCCCCGGAGCAAGGGGCGGGCGAGCACCCGGCAGAGTTCCCGCGCCGCGGGCAAGGCGGTGTTCCTGAGAAACGTGGATGCCCTGAGCAAGGGACTCCAGGACAAGCTTGCCGCATATTTTTCTGCCGATACGGAGAAAAAACAGGAGCTGAAACTTGAATTTATTCCCGACCGGCTGTTCGCTTCCTCATCCGAGGACCTTGAAGCCCTTGCCGCGGCGGGACGGTTCAACCCCGATCTGCTGGAGATCTTTCGGGAAAGCACCCTGGACGTGCCCCCGCTGAGAGAGTATTGCCTCAATATTCCCACGATGATCAAAGACTATTTCGAACAAAACTCCCCGAAAACGGGCGGATCGCTCCCGGAAATCGAGCCGGAAGTCATCGATGCCCTGTGCAATTACTCCTGGCCGGAAAACATCAAGGAACTCAAGACCGTACTGGACAAGGCGCTGGTCTCTTCCCTGGCACGGGGGAAAATCACCCTTCAGGATCTTCCGTCCAGAATTCGCAAGTTGCGTTCCGCTTCCTCCTCCGCCCCAGCCATCGGGCTCTCGGAACGGCCGCCGGAAACCTCTCCAAACCGGTATCCCCAACGCACTCTCAAGCGGAGCGTGGTGCTCTGCGGAAGCGGCCTGCACTCCGGAATCAAAACCGGGTTGATCCTGCAACCCCTGCCGCCCGGGAGCGGAATCATTTTTGGAGACATCTCCAGCGGCCAAACCATACCGGCGCGGCTGGAAAACGTCCAGTCAACCGATTATTCCACCTGCCTGAAAAAAGGATCGGCCGCCGTGGGCACCATCGAACACATCATGGCCTGCCTGCACATGTACCGCATCACCAACCTGCTGATCAAAATCGGCGACGAAGCGCCGGTGATGGATGGCTCGGCCAAGGATTTTTGCCAGTTGATCGAAGACGGGGAATTTGAAGATCAGGATGATTATTACGACGCGATCGTGATCGACCGCCCCTATTCATTCGGAGGGGAAAATGGAAAACCGGGAATCACGGTCGAACCCTGCGACACGTTCAAGGTGAGCTACCACATGGAATATCCCGCCCCCATCGGGGTGCTGGACCATACCTTTGAATACCGGGGACATGAAAGTTTTAAAAAAGAGATCGCCCCGGCGCGAACGTTCGGTTTCATGGAAGACGTGGCTCAATTGACCAAAATGGGATTTGCCTCGGGAGGGAAGCTGGACAATTTCATTTTGCTGGGCGATGGGAAAGTTTTAAACACGCAACTCCGGTTCCCCGACGAATTTGCCCGCCACAAGATCCTGGATATCATCGGCGATTTCTATCTATTGGGGCGACCCATCCAGGGACATATTCGCGCTTACAAATCGGGTCACACCCAGAACATCGGCCTCATGAAAACCTTCTCGTCCGCCCGGCTCGGCTCCGTGGCCTGAAATACCGGCCCGTCAATGCCGGATTCTGTTTTTCTGTAACACTTCGACCACCGGGTTCCTCTTCAGCACCATCGCCACCGTCAAGGCGGTCCATCCCTTGTTGCTTCGCGCGCCCGGATCCGCGCCCTTTTCCAGCAGGAGGCGGATGATTTCCACATTGCCCCCGGCGGCCGCGACCATGAGTGGCGTCCACCCCCACTTGCTCTGCTTTTTTATATCCGCCCCGAATTCCAGCAGAACCTTGACCGCATCCAGGTGCCCCCGCTCGGCGGCCACCATGAGGGCGCTGGATCCGTTGGCCACGGTATCGTTCACATTGGCCCCATGTTGAAGCAGATAGCGGATCGCTCCCGCTTCTCCGCCCGCCGCGGCACTGATCAAAGCCGTGCTTCCATTTCGGCTTCGGGCATTCAGTTCCGCCCCCCGCTCCTCCAGCAGACGGATAAAATCCACGTGCCCCATCTGGGCCGCGACCATCACCGGAGTGGCCCCTCCCGTACTTTTCGCATTGAGATCGGCGCCCTTGTCCAGCAGTTGCCGACCCGCCTCCAGATGCCCGTATTTTGCCGCCCGCATCAACGGTGTCCACCCGTTATTGAGCCGCGTATCCGCCGCCACGCCCTTTCCAATCAGTAAACGAACACAGTCCGCAAATCCCCGTTCCGCCGCAAGAATGATCAGGGGTTCCCCCGCCCGGTTGCGTTCGTTCACATCGGCTCCGGCGGCGAGCAGAAGTCCGAGGATGTCCGCCCGGCCCGTCAACACCGCCAATTGCGCCGGCGACACCCCGTCCCGATTCTGCACGTCCAGTCGGGCGCCATGTTCCAGCAACAACTGGACCACGGTGGAATGCCCCTCGCCCGAGGCCACGATCAGCGCCGTCGAATTGTCCCGAACGGCCGCGTTGATATCGGCTTTATTTTGAAGAAGTAGCCCGGCCACCCCGTGGTGACCATACCGGGAAGCCCGGATCAAGGGGGTCCATCCATAGTAATTCCCCGCGTTCACGTCCGCCCCCCCTTTCAGCAGAGCCTGAACCGTGTCGAAATCTCCCCGCGTGGAGGCCAGAATCAATGCGGTGTCCCCATACTCGTTACGCGCATTGACATCGGCGCCCGCTTTCAACAAAAGCCTGGTCAATTCCGTCCTTCCCGCGGACGCCGCCACCATCAAGGGCGTACTCCCCTTGGATGAACGTTCCTCCAGATCGGCTCCCGCTTCCAGCAGACGATGCACTTCCTCCGTGTCGCCTTCGAAAACTGCCTGGATCAGACCCGGCTCCGCCGCCGCCACCCAAGGCGGGACCAGGCAAAATCCCATCAGCCAAATGGAAACTATCCCCAAAATCCGTTTCATTGTTCTCGTTCCAACCTCCCTGATCTCCATCCTCTTCTATAAAAAGATCTCAATATGCGTTTTGAATTGTTCCTCCAGCTTGATGCGAACGTCTTCCAGGATCAATTCCGGCAAATCGATTCGTTTCCAGACCCCTTCCTGCAGGGATGGGACCGACGGCTCACCGCTTTTCCCCAAACCCATTTCATGGGCCACACGGTCCGCAAGGTGCACCACCGCCGCTTCCAAAGGATGATTTTTCGCCGATGCCGGATCGTGATGCGTGGCCACCACTTCGGTCAGCCGGGACGGGAGTTGCCATGCCTTGAGCAGGGAAGCCCCTACGTCCGCGTGATTGAACCCGAAAATCTGGCGCTCCGCCTCGAAAAGGGAAATGTTCTTTTCAAGACTCAGATCGATGGCCCGCATCGCCTTTTCCGGAGCCTTCTTGTAAATCGGAAGCGAACCGATGTCATGCAACATTCCCGCCACGTAAAACCGTTCCAGGTTGCGCTCTTCCATGAAACTGGCGACGATCTGAGCGGCGAGACCGCACGCCATACTGTGCTCCCAGAACGAGCTCATGGTAATGATCTCCCTGGGGATGCCCTTGAACTCATTCATAACCGTCGTGGCGAGAATCAATTCGCTCAACTGGTCCAGCCCGACAATGGTCAACGCATGCTCGACCGTCTCCACGCGCGTTGACAAACCGTAAAACGCACTGTTCACGATCTTGAGGAGCCGGGCGGTCAGAGCCGGGTCACCCCGGAGAATCTCCCCGAAATCCTTCCAGGAACTGTCGGGATCGTCGATGGCTTCCTTGAAGCGGAAATAAACCGTAGGTGGAGACGCCACCCAATCCGCCGCGATTCGTTCAATTTCCCGGGAATTCATCTTCGAACCTGAAGCCCACGGCCCACAAATTCCGGCCCGGGCGTGAGATCGGAATACCTGAAAAAACAAGGATTCCATCCATCTCCACCGTAATCGACCGAACAAACGGGCTAAATAAACACCTGTGTATTTAAGTTTCATTGTAACAGCAAAGTTCCATGTTCATTAATAAAAACTTCCCGGCATCCTCATTTTTCGGTTGATCCCGTTGTCAACCCACGTTTGCGTCAGGTAAAGAGAAAAGACTCAGATGCTGAGCGGTCGCCGATAATCCCCCGCCGTTCAACGCCTCGCGGAGACGGGTCCTTTTCCGGACCGTGCTTTCATTTGATTTGCCTTCACGAAAAATGTTAATCTCGACCCGTGAATTTATCTCTTTGACTTTATGCGCATTAGGGTGGCCGTGAATCCCGAAGGCCGATCCCGCGCCATTCTCTGTCCCAGCCCGGGAGACCTCGTGCATGCAAACGGAAGCATCGTTCAAACTGGCCGTTCTCGTCTCAGGCCGCGGGAGTAACTTGCAAGCCATTATAGACAGCATTGAGCGGGGAGAATTAAACGCTGGGATCTCGTTGGTGCTGAGTAGTAAGCCGGACGCTCCCGCCCTGGACCGGGCGAAAAATTATGGCATCCCCACCCACGTTCTCGAGTCCAAATCCTTTTCCGGCAAAGGAGAATTCGACCGGGCTCTGGTGGCGGAATTGCGTTCCCGAAAGGTGGATCTCATTTGCCTTGCCGGGTTCATGCGGATCCTGAGCCGGGAAGTCGTCGCGGCGTTTCCCGGGCGCATCATCAACATTCATCCCTCCCTTCTCCCGGCGTTTCCCGGCCTGAATTCCCAGAAGCAAGCGCTGGATTACGGGGTCAAGTTCGCCGGTTGCACCATTCATTTCGTGGATGAGAGCGTGGACTGCGGGCCGATCATTCTCCAAGCGGTAGTTCCCGTGTACGACAACGACTCCCCGGAAACCCTGTCAGCCCGAATCCTGGAACAAGAGCACCGGTTATATCCCCGCGCCATTCGGCTGATCCAGGAAAACCAGTTGACCCGGGACGGCCGACGGGTTCTGCAAAACCCCACCTCGGTGGGAAAAACCGCATGAATTCACTTCGCCTCCTCGGGTCCACCCTGGTTTTCCTTCTGGCCTTTCCCGCCCTTTCCTGGAGCTTGAGCGACGAACAGAACGCGGTTGACGCCATTCAAAAACGGTACGAATCCGTCCAAACCTTCGAAGCGAAATTTGTGCAGAAATCCTACGTCAAAATGATGGGAAAATCCCAGGAAGCCCGGGGCGAAGTCAAAATCAAGAAGCCCGGAAAAATGAAGTGGATTTACACCGCACCCGATCCCCAGGTCCTCATCAGCAACGAAAACGTCCTGTGGCTGTACGTTCCCGAGGAGGAACAGGTCTCCAAAATGCCGCTGGATAACGTTTACTCCTCCAATACGCCGGCCCTGTTCCTCTCGGGCAAGGGAAAATTGACCGAGGCGTTCCAGGTCAGCCGCGTTCTGCTGGACAACGACAAGATCACACTGGTGATGGTTCCCAACCCTCCCGACAACAATTTGGAAAAAATGGTTCTTTACGCAGATAACAAAAACTTCCAAATTACCGGGTCAAGCGTGTATGATAAATTAGGTAATCGAACGGAAATCCTCTTCACCGACATTCGGGTGAACCAGGAGATTACGGAAGACATTTTTGAATTTCAGATCCCTGCCGGAGTGGAGCTCCTGGATTTCACCACCGAAATCCGGTAACAAACCCCGTTGCCCAAAATCCATGTTTGAACTTTCCGCGTTTCCATTAGACGCCGTCCTGCATTTTACGACCAAGATGATGGTGTTCATCGGCGGCCTGGCCGCGCTCATCTTCGTCCACGAGCTGGGCCACTTCCTGGTCGCCCGCAAGGTAGGGGTTACCGTGGAGAAATTTTCCATCGGGTTCGGCCCAAAAATTTTCGGCATGAAGTCGGGCGAAACCGAATACCTCGTCTCCGTCATTCCCCTTGGGGGCTACGTCAAGATGAAGGGGGAGGACCTGGAAGAAAACACCAGCCACGAGCCGGGCTCCTTTTCCGCCGCCCGGGTGCAGGATCGCCTGGCGATCGCTTTTGCGGGCCCGTTTTTCAACATTCTCTTCGCCGTGTTCGTTTACTACTTCGTGTACCTCGGCGGCGTGCCCACGCTCGCCCCGGTGGTGGGAACCGTGAAACCCGACTCCCCCGCCTTTGTCGCTCAACTGGAAACCGGAGACCGGATCGTCGAGATCGATGGAGGCGAAATCCTCTATTGGGAACAACTCCAGAAAATCGTTCACGCTTCCCCCGGCAAGGTTCTGAATGTCAAGATTCAACGCAATGACAACCTGATCGAACTGCAAGTGACCCCCGTCTCCGAAGAAATCACCGACCTTTTGGGAGACAAGGAAAAAGTCGGCCTGATCGGGATCACCCCGCTGGTGCGTAACATCACTTATGTTAAAAAGGGATCCCCCGCCGAACTGGCCGGACTGAAAGTGGGCGACCGGCTCCTTGCCGTGAACGAAACCCCCATATTCGGTTGGGGCGACCTCAAAGAAGCCGCGATCGACAAACCGGGTCAGCCCCTGGAGTTTCACCTGAGCCGGGAGGGAACGGAAATGACCATCCCCCTCACCCCGGAACCCAAAACCGTGCAGGACCCGGAAGGCAAGGAAACCGAAATCGGGGTTCTGGGGATCGGGATGAGCGGGGAACTGGTGGATGAATCCTATGGACCCATTGGCGCCTTACGCCGATCCCTGCAAGAAACCTGGAACCTCACCTACCTGATCGCGGTCAGCATCAAGAAACTGGTGGCCGGCTCCATTCCCGCGGATACCATCGGCGGTCCCATTCTGATATTCCAGATTTACGGAGAACAGGCGGAGCAGGGATTCAGCGAGATTGTCCGCATCACCGCCCTGCTCAGCATCAACCTGGGCCTGTTGAATCTGCTTCCCATACCGATCCTGGATGGAGGACACATTTTCTTTTTCCTGATCGAGTGGATCCGTGGCCGGCCGGTCAGCGAAAAACATCAAATGCGCGCCCAGCAGGTGGGCATCTTCATGCTGATCTCCCTTCTGGCATTCGCGTTTTACAACGACATCATGAGAATCATCAGTTGAAGCACATCAACGCCTGCAAGCGAATTTTCCTGTTAATCGCGGAAAATTTGTAATAAAACAAAAGAGGCGTCGGAACATCGCCGCGGGCCATTCGCAGACCCTTGAGAATCAAAGCCCTGCGCATCGGCGACGGGGAATATCGTAAATCATTGGCAGGTTGCTGAAAAACTCTTTCGGGTGTCATTCCAAGCCGCAATGCGGCGAAGAATCTTGCCCGAAACCCTTGCCCAGCTTGAATTTACCAATCCGGCTAGATCCTTCGCGGAGTTTATCCCGAGCCTGCCTGTGCGTTGCACGCAGACAGGCTTGCCGAAGGACTCGGATGAAATTTCCGTAGTTTTTCAGCACCCTGTCAGAGGTTCCTTGAAATCGGAAAACCGGCGGACTCGCCATGGATGCACGTGCCCGGCTGGACGATCTGGTTCAAACGGCGGAAAAACTGTCGATCGAGATCCGCAGGGAAAACCTGTCCGATGAAGAGATCCCGACCCGAAGCGGCTACTGCAAAGTAAACGGTCTGGGACTCATCCTGATGGACAATAAATTGCCGCCTGAAGAACAAATCGAAGTAATCCTCCGGGCCCTGGAACGATTCGACCTCGAAACCATATACGTTCCCGCCTGGATCCGTGAAACCCTGGAACATCGAAAACCTATCGGCAACCAAACATGACTCTTCTTAACAACATACTTCCGGAACAACGCCGCGGCAAACTGCGGGCGCTTTTGGAACAAGGGCGGCAGATCCGGGCGCTTGAGGCCCACAACGGGATCAGCGGGATCATCGTCAACAGCGTGAAGGTCGAAGGCGAGTGCGACGGCAAACCCGTCATCCGGGAGTTCGACGCCATCTGGGAGAGCAGTCTTACCGACTCCGCATCCAAGGGCCATCCCGATATCGAGGTGGTCGGTATTGATTCCCGCCTGCAAACCATTTTCGAAATCCTGGCCGTAACCAACAAACCCATGATCGTGGACGGCGATACCGGGGGCGACCCCAACAACTTCGAGTACCTCGTCTCCAAACTGGAGCGGGCGGGCGTTTCGGCGGTGATTATCGAGGACAAGGTGTTTCCCAAACGCAACAGCCTGGAAACGGGAACCCAGCAGACCCTGGAAGACCCCGCGGCCTTCGCCCAAAAAATCCGGCGTGGCAAAAAGACCCAGTTGACCCGCGATTTCATGATCATCGCCCGGATCGAGGCCTTGATCGCCGGCAAAAGCATGTCGGAAGCCCTGGAGAGAGCCCGAGTCTATCTCAAGGCGGGAGTGGACGGAATCATGATCCATTCCAAGTCCGAGAAACCCGATGAAATTTTGGAATTCGCCAAACAGTACGCCCTCATCCAGAAAGAGCTGGAAATCCGCAGGCCCCTGGTTTGCGTGCCCACGACTTACAACCAAATTACTGAAGACGAACTGGGGGAAGCGGGATTCAACATCGTCATCCACGCCAACCACCTCCTGCGAAGCGCGTACAAATCCATGGAGGAGGTGGCCAAAACCCTGCTCCTCAACCAGCGGTCCTTCGAAGCCGATCCCCAATGCGCCCCTGTCCGTTCGATATTCCAGGCGGTGGGTTTTCTGGATGTGAAGAAAAAGGACCAGGAAAACGAACTGGCCTCAAACATCCCGGTCGTCATTCCCGCGGCCGGGGAAGACACCTTGCTCAAACCCTACCTGGGAAACAAGCCCAAACCCATGCTCGAAATCGCCGGACAAACCATGTTACAGAGACAGGTCCGCGCCCTGAACCAGAACAACCTGACCGACATCACGGTGGTTACCGGACATGCCCACGAAGCCATGCACGCCGAAGGAGTCGAGTTTGTCCACAACCCGTCCTACGAGAATGGATCGGCCCTGCAAAGCTTCATGCATGCCCGGCATAAACTGGGAAACGGATTCCTCATGCTGTATGCCGATATCCTGCTGGAGGAAAACATCATCGCCAAACTCCTCCAATACAAGGAAGACATCATTCTGGTGGCCGACAACTCGATCCAGTACCATAAGGCGGAGGCCGAGCGGGAGTTGGACTACGTCATCATCCGCCATAAACATAAACCGACGCACCGCAGAATCAGTTTCGTTTACGACAACACCATTGCCAAAATAGGCAAGAAAATAAATCCCGAAACCGCGACCCACGAATTCATCGGTCTGGCCAAATTTTCCAAGACCGGGGCCGAACAGCTGATCCAGACCTACGAGGATTGCGTCCGGAACTATAAGGGGAAATTCCAGGAAGCCGACGACATCGCCCGGTTCACGTTCACCGATCTGATCCAGGAAATGATCGACCGGGGATTCGTCATCAACCTGCTCGAAATTCACCAGGGCTGGATGGAAATTCATCGGGTCGAAGACATCGAACTGGCCAACCAGTTTTTGCGCCACATCCAGATTCCCACACATTTATAATCCAATCCCGCAACCCTGAGCCGGACAGAATCCAGAATATGCGTTATTCCCAGAACTTTATCCCCACGCTGAAAGAATCCCCCGCCGATGCCGAAACGCCCAGTCACCAGTATATGATCCGCGCCGGGCTGATCCGGCAATTGGCGGCGGGAATCTATTCCGTGCTTCCCCTGGGCCTGAGGGTCCTGCGCAAAATCGAAATCATCATCCGCGAAGAGATGAACCGTATCGGGGGCCTGGAGGTATTCCTTCCCAGCATCCAACCCGCCGAATTGTGGAAAGAAAGCGGACGCTGGAACATCTATGGCAAGGAACTGTTGCGTATCCGCGACCGGCACGACCGCGAGTTCTGTTACGGCCCCACGCATGAGGAAGTCATCACCGACATGGTGCGAAGGGAGGTCAAATCCTATCGTCAGCTTCCCCTCACCTTTTACCAGATCCAGACCAAGTTCCGGGATGAAGTGCGGCCCCGGTTTGGCATCATGCGCGGGCGCGAATTCATGATGAAAGACGCGTACAGCTTCCACGCCGACGAAGCCAGCACGCGGAAAACTTATGAAGACATGGCGCAGGCGTATACCCGCATTTTCCAGCGGTGCGGACTTGAATTTAAAATGGTGGAAGCCGATTCCGGTTCCATCGGCGGAAATTTTTCCCACGAGTTCATGGTGCTGGCCGATTCGGGGGAAGACGAGATCGGCTTCTGCGACCAATGCAACTATGCGTCCAACGTAGAGCTGGCCCAGGCCCGGCCCCCGGCTCCCGACGGCCCGCGGCCCCCCTCGGGGAAACTGACCGAAGTGGAAACCCCGAACCAGAAATCGGTTGAAGAGGTCTCCCGGTTCCTTTCCGTTTCCCCGCAACAGATCATAAAAACCATTCTTTTCGAGAGCGACCGGGGGTTGGTGGCGGGACTCGCGCGGGGCGACCGGCAGATCAATCCGGTCAAGCTCAAGAATCTGATCGGTTGCGATTGGCTCCATCCGGCCAACGAGAAAACGTTTGAAGCCCACCCCGATCTGCCCTGCGGGTTCGTCGGCCCGGTGGGACTTCCGTTCAAAATTTTCGCGGACGAGGAAGTGCCCCTCATCTCCAATGCCGTCGCCGGGGCCAACAAGGTGGACCGCCACCTGACGGGAGTTGACCCCGCCCGGGACATTAAAATCGAACGGGTGGCCGACCTCCGGCGGGTGGTCGAGGGCGACCCCTGCCCCAAATGCGGGCCGGGAAAAATGAAGGTCAAGCGCGGTATCGAGCTCGGACACATCTTCATCCTGGGCACCAAATACAGCGCCGCCATGAAAAGCCATTTCCTCGACGAAAAAGGACAGGAACATCCCATGGTGATGGGTTGTTATGGGATCGGGGTGGGCCGTACCGCGGCCGCCGCCATCGAACAACACCACGATGAAAAGGGAATTTGCTGGCCCCGGCCCCTGGCCCCGTTCGAGGTGCAAATCATCCCCGTAAAAATGGAAGACGAAGCCACTCGCACCGCCGCCGAAAACACCTATCTTACCCTGACCGGCATGGGGGTGGAGGTCCTGCTCGATGACCGCAACGAGCGCGTGGGGGTCAAATTCAAAGACGCCGATTTATTGGGCACCCCCCTGCAGATCATCATCGGCCCCAAAAACCTCGAATCGGGACAGGTCGAGTTAAAATATCGAAAATCCGGCAAAAACGAAACCCACCCGTTCCCCCAGGTCCTGGCGGAAATCCCAAAATTTCTCAATAACCTTTAAGGGGACTAACAGGGTGCTGGGAAACTCCCCAAAGGTCACCCCGCGTCCTTCGGCAAGCCTGCCTGCGTGCAACGCACAGGCAGGCTCAGGATAAACTCCGCGAAGGCTCTGGCTCGACTTGATAAATCATGCTGGGCAAAGAGGGTTGAAACAAGATTCTTCGCCGCCAAGCGGCTCAGAATGACACCTCAAATAGTTTTTCAGAACCCTGCTAAAAATTGCCGGTAGCCACGAGCTGGCCCGCGAGAATTCAGGACTGGCAAACGGGTTCTAGCCTCACGCGTCCAGAGCCGGGCTCGCCATGCTTTTCAGTCCGTTTTGAGCCCAATCGAGACGTTCCGGACTTCAGCCTTCAAGGCGAATGGCTTGAAAATCGTGAATTCTTAGTGGCCCTCTTAAGCACCCCTGGGTTTGAAACCAAAGAAGTTTTTGCTTGAATCCCCCTCCTGATTTTTAGTAGACTGGTTCCAAATTCAGACCTGCTAGGAATGCGGGCAAGTCAGCCCGCATTTTTTTTGGTTTTTTTTGGTCAACAGGGAACCGGTCCACGGATTTTTTTCGCGATTCGGAAAATTTCAGCGCAGGGTTATTTTCATTTGCCGGCCTGTGGGTCGAATCGAGCCGGCCCGAGAAGGAGCGTAACCATGGGGAAAGGTCCCGTTCCCCAGTCCATATTCGAAATCATTGCGCCCGTGATCCGGAAGGAAAATCTCGAACTCGTCGACGTCGAATATAAAAGAGCGGGAAGAAACTGGATTTTAAGAGTTTTCATCGACCGGGAAGGCGGGGTTACGCTGGAAGATTGCCAGAAGGTCAGCCATCTGGTGGGTGACCTTATCGAAATCGAGGAAATCGTTTCCAACGCTTACGTTCTGGAAGTTTCATCTCCCGGTTTGGACCGTCCGCTTAAAACAGAGCGGGATTATTTGAAATACAAAAGCAAGAAAATTACCGTCAATACCTTTTCGCCCATCGACAACCGGAGACATTTCAGGGGAATCGTATCCGACTTCAAAGACGATACCCTTCACCTGGAAGAAAACGGGAAACTGTTACAGATCCTTCTGGAAAACATTTCCCTGGCGAAACCGGTTATTGAAATTTAACCCCTTGAAAATCATTCAACGAAAACAGACGTTATGAGCCGGGAAGCCCTGAACCTCTTGGATCAAATCAGCACCGAGAAAGGAATCAACAAAGATATCCTGATCGATGCCGTCAAAACCGCCATGGAAGCGGCCGCCCGCAAGCGCTGGCCGGAGATGAAAAACATCCACAGCACCTTCAACCCCGAAACCGGCGAAGTGGATATTTTCGTCGAGAAAACGGTGGTCAAAACCGTGGAAGATCCGGCGGAACAGATTACCCTTAAGGAAGCCCGGAAGATTTCCAGGGATGCCGAGGTCGGAGAAACCGTCCTGGTCCGCCAGGTGCTCGCCGACTATGGCCGAATCGCGGCGCAACTGGCCAAGCAGGTGATCCTGCAAAAAGTGCGGGAAGCCGAAATCGACAACACGTACAACGAATTCAAGGATAAAAAAGGGGAATTGATCAACGGCATCGCGCAACGGATGGAGCGCGGCGATTTCATCATCGACCTTGGCAAAGCCGAGGGCGTGCTCCCGCGGCGGGAGCAGGTCTTCCGGGAAACCTTCAACCGGGGCGAGCGCATACGCGCCTACGTTCTCGACGTGAAGAAAACTCCCAAGAACGCCATGGTCATCCTCTCGCGGACGCACACCGGGCTGATCCGAAGGTTGTTCGAAATGGAAGTTCCCGAGATCAGCGAGGGAATGGTCGAGATTATGGGCATCGTGCGGGAACCCAACGGGCGGACCAAGATCGCGGTGCGCACCAACGACCGGGACATCGATGCGGTGGGAGCCTGCGTGGGAATGCGCGGTATGCGGGTTCA
>Ga0210019_1001646_pt1 | contig 23325 bp, 20 predicted proteins | sample CryGeyCG2114_020_2_FD_183969 | JGI IMG/M metagenome (GOLD analysis project Ga0210019, IMG submission 183969) | Groundwater microbial communities from aquifer - Crystal Geyser CG11_big_fil_rev_8/21/14_0.20 (SPAdes) (version 2) | ecosystem: Environmental > Aquatic > Deep subsurface > Groundwater ...
CAACGGTATTCCGAACTCAACATTCCCAACACCACCAACACTGTTGATGGATACTTTGCGTCCGTGAAGAAAAAAGTCGCCGCGCACCACGGACTGAGAAAAGATAGACGCTTTAGAGTGATTAGTGGGTTATTGAGAAAAGGATAAATAGCCCCCGAAAAGTTTCTATACTCCTAAATTTATCTTTCATTTTTTGCATATTTTCTAACAAACATTGTGGGTTGCCGTTCAAGACTGCTATCGAAGTACGAAACATAAAATTTAAAACTCACAAGGTTCATAAATTTATTTTACAACTCCATCTCCCATCTTCCAATTTCAACTTCCTGCTTCTCGTTTTATCTCTTCCCAATAGTTAATTAAAATTATTTACATTCATTAAAACTGAAATAATTAAAGACACGAATGAAATGAATAAAGCCCAGACAGCAAATCGTTGTTCTTCTGCCTGATATAAAAAATACCCTAATTTACTTTTCCCTTTAGTGGTCAACACGACGGATTCAGTATCCACTTCTCTTGCTGTGCCTCTAAGATGTATAGAAAAATCACCGTCTTGAATGATGTCGTATTCTTGAGATTTCTGGATATTAATTGCTATTAATCCATCCAATTCCATCCTTTTTAATTCTGCTCTGATACTATTTCCTGAGAGTTGTAGAGGGTTAATATCGGTAAGCTTTTTAATGATAAACCTATAGTTGGGGAAAGCCATAAATTCTCTGACCTCTTGGTAAACGTCATTTCCATATAAAGGTTTCTCATAGTCATTTCTCAAAAGAATATCTCTTTCGAGATCTCTGTAATACTCTTCACATTCTTCACTTGAAGAATGTGGTCCAAGTCCATATCCCATCGAAGAAATCTGAAGGTTGTCTTTTAACCCATTTTTTTCTATTTCTCTAAGTAATTTTAAGATTTTTGTTCGCATTATTTTTTTCTTCCAATTTTAATTTGTGGTCGTCCATAAATCTATATTTACCACTCAAACTTATCAACAATATCCACAATCGCCTTCTTGATACGGTCTATAATCCCTTGTCGTTTCAATACACTTGGAGTTTCTGGGAGAAGTGCGACAATATCGTCCCCAAGAGGTTTTTTCTGAGTATAGACATATTCACCAATAAGCTCCTGAAAAGCTTCGAGATCCACGCCCTCATCCCCTGCTACTTTCCGCAAAGCTTCGGAGCGTTCACTTTCCCAGAACTTTGCAAACTCGGCTTCCACTTCATCGGAAGTACCAATTTTCGGCAGATTCTCCTCGATAAATTTCTGAATAAGATCTTTCTTCTTTCGCAACTGGATATCACGGTCAAATATCTTTAGAATATCATCAGCCTTCTTCTTTCGTAGAGTGTCGGAAGTAAAATCTTTCAACCCAGCAATCAGCTTAATAATGTAGTCGAAATTTATAATATCTTTCCCGATCAGCTCTAGCTCAAAATCAATCTGATCTAACACAGACTCAAGCTCCTTACCTTCTTTGTTTTTCCGTTCTTCGTACACATCCAAGTATTTACTTTGATAGTCATAAAATTCCTGTTTGGTGATACCGAGGTCAGCAAAATCAAATTCTGCGAATGTCTCTAATGACGCTTTTATGCGCATCAAGTCCCGGAAGGTCTGCACAAAGACAGCTTTCTCTTCCTCGCTTTGAATCAAATCAACATCGCTGACATTCGGCACTTTTTCTCTAAGCTCTGAGAGTTTGTTTTCAAAATCAACCTTCTGAGTCTCATATGGTTTCTTAAATACAACTTCCTTTGCATTCTCATCACCAAAAAGAGCCAGTGCCTTATCGGTGTTTGTTTTTAAATTCCTAAACGAAATAATGTTGCCGTGTGGTTTGTCAGAATTCAGCAGACGGTTTGTACGCGAGTATGCCTGAATCAATCCATGGTAGCGAAGATTTTTATCGACATAGAGCGTATTTAATCGAGGGCTATCAAAGCCAGTTAAAAACATATTCACCACCAACACCAAATCAACCTGCTTATCTTTAATTCTCTTTTGTAGGTTCTTGTAGCAGTCATAAAAAGTATCTGTTGAATAGTTCGTGCCAAATTGTTCGTTGTAGTCCTTAATGCACCGCTCTAAAAAATCGCGAGAATGCTCATTTATGGCATCATTATTGTCAGCAAACACATCAAGGTCAAGCATGTCCGAGCTTTCGTCTTCATTTGCTTTATAGGTGAAAATGGTTGCAATCGTAAATCCTTCTGGCTTTCGCTCTTTAAACAAGGTGTAGTATTTTTTCAATACCTCAATACTTGTTACGGCAAACAATGCGTTAAACTTGCCGTTTTTTGTTTTGCGTTTCCAATCGGCAAGCACGTAGTCGGCAATTTTCTGAAGCCGGTCATCTGCTTCCAACACCTCTTTTGTGTCGATACCTTCTACTTCCATATCAGCAAAGATATCAGCGTCCAGAGTGTCGGGTTCCTTTTGTTTGTATTTACCAACATATTCAACCGCAAAGCCAAGAACATTGCCGTCTGAGATAGCGTTTGTGATGATGTATCTGTGCAGACATTCTTCAAACACATCCGCGGTAGTAACGCCACCAACATTATTTTCCGCAAAGATTGGTGTTCCGGTAAATCCAAATAACTGAGCTTTCCTGAAAAAGCTTTTTATTCGCGTATGGGTCTGACCGAATTGTCCTCTGTGGCATTCATCAAAAATGACGACAACTTTTTCATCAGACAAATCCTCAAACTGTTTAAGATACGATTCTCTGCCGATAGCGATATCCAGTTTTTGAATCGTCGTAACGATTAGTTTTCGGTTAGGGTCTTTCAATTGGTCAACAAGCGTTTTGGTGCGGTCCGTGCCGTCTACGGAGCCAGCAGAGAAGGAGTTAAATTCCTTTGTAGTCTGAATATCCAAATCTTTTCTGTCTACTACAAAAAGCACTTTCTTTATCTCGGGAATATCTGAAAGAACCTGACTTGCTTTGTAAGAAGTGAGTGTTTTACCCGAACCAGTCGTGTGCCAAATATAACCATTCTTGTTTGATTCTTTTACTCGGCTAACGATGCGCTTCACGGCAAAAAACTGATAAGGACGTAGAATCATCGGGATACGCAAAGACTCCGCCAAAACAATATATTCAGCGATCATTTGAGAAATTGCGCATTTCTCCAAAAACATCTCGGCAAACTCATCAAGCTTTGAAATTTTCTGATTATTTTCGTCCGTCCAATAAAATGTTTGTTCAAAACTTTGCCTTGGGTTGTTTGCAAAATATTTTGTATTGACGCCATTTGAAATAACAAAAATTTGCGTGTACTCAAAAAGACTGCCAGCAAATGAATGTTTGTGGTATCGCTGTATCTGATTAAACGCCTCTTTAAGCTCCATCCCTCGGCGCTTGAGTTCTACCTGCACGAGCGGAAGTCCATTTACCAAGAGCGTCACATCGTAACGATTCTTATACGAACCGATTTGCGTAACTTGTTGTGCAACTTGGTATTCGTTTTTGCACCACTGTGCCATGTTGAAGAATCTAATCCATTCCTTTTCTTCATTATCACGAATCAGCATAAAGCGATCACGAAGCTTTTTAGCTTTATCAAACCGATCGCCTTTATTAAAATGATTAAGGATTTTCTCAAATTCAGAATCGGAGAATGTTGTTTCGTTAAATTTTTCTAACTGAATTTTTAGATTTTTTTCTAAATCCTCCTGCTCCGGCAACACAACAAGCTCAAAACCCAGCCCTTGTAGCTGTTTTAGTAGTGTTTTTTCTAATTCTTGTTCTGATTGGTGTGTCATGTATTTTTGAAATTAACAAAGCTTTGCAAGATAATCATTGACAAATTTAAGACAAGTAAAGCATCCGCTTCATTTGCTGATTCAAATGATGGGTGTGCATCTGTCTTTTTCATTCGAATTTGGGCAAAATAACTCTCAATTTTGTTATAAAATTCTCGCATAAGTTCATCCGAGGGAATCAGATTTTTTGATATAGCATCCTTAATTAGGTCTTTGATATTTCCTTTTCCAGTTTTTCCATGAACCTCCATTTGAAGGTATGCTTGAATTGCGTTTATAGAATTTATTATGACATCAGCATAATCTTTCTGACGAAAACCTCTGAACGCTTTTTTTAACATCTCATTTGTTTCAATATACTTTTCGCTAGAAAGTATTCTTAAAACTGGTTCGTATATATCACTTATTATTTTTTCATCTTGCCTAGGCGCAAATCCATTTCTTGTAAGAAATACGTGGACACCAAAATGTGAGAAAACATCATTCAAATCCTTGGCAAACTCATCAAATACCTCCCACTTATATTTTTCATTTCTTTTATTGAATTCTTCCTCAGTTTCGTCATCTTTTTTACTGAGGCCTTTTTCTCGGTCAAAGATAATTTTCTTTGCATAAAATGAAAGTAGTTCAAAAACAACTGATTCTTTTGCATTGAGATAAAGGCCGTGAAAATCATCCAAAGCAGTATCTATACTTCTATTATCTAAAAAACTTCTGGCGAAAGCGTTAGCCTTATAATTGTGATTTAAGGCATCCAATGAAATAAATATTCTTTGTAACTTGTTCCACTTATCTCTTCCTTGGGCAGAACTATAGTGTTCATAACTATGAAATGCTTCTAGGTCATTCCCGTCTTTACTAAAAAACCAATCTTTCCATAGAAATGACCATATTTTTTGACGGTCATCTGTGCTTAATTCGTCCCAATTACGATAACCGAAATCGGGTCGTAATATTTTCTCAGCATTTTTATCTATTTGACTCCAGAGCTTAAACATAATTTTTTATACAAACATTTTTTGAAGCAAACCTTTCTTCCAAATTTCTGCTTTTGTAATTTGTTGTTCTTTAGATTCTATTCTTTTATCGAGTAAAGTCAAAAACTCTGCAATTTTTTGCTGTTCAGGCAATGTCGGCAAAGTGATTTTAATTTTCATAAATTCAACTTTTGAAATGTTATATCTGGTACTACCTTGCGCCAACTTGACCACTTCTTTTCTGAATAGCTGATTCCTAAAAAAGAATTTGGAAAAATCCGGAAACAAAATATCAAATGAGTTTGGGCGAATACCGAAAGAGAAACTGTTCAAGTAAGGTGTAAAATTCTTGCTAAGAAGGACTGATGCAAATCCGACTTCTAAAGGAGTTTCAGACGAAGTTGTAAATAATATGTCACCAAATTGCACCTTATTTTGCCTTTCATTAACTTGAATTTTTACCAGAGAAAATTTCTGAGTATTAATTTCTGAACTATCGAATATCTGTTTGTAGGTAATAAACGGTTCACCTTGACCGAAATCTTCCGCACCTTTACTAGCTAAACCGCTAAAAGCTTTCCCTAGCTCCCCCAACTTTTTCTCCTCCCACTCAGGAAAATCTTTTCCATTATCATCCTTAAAACGAACTTCTTGCGAAAAGATTTTTCGCATCATTCCTTTTTTGTAGGATTCGAAAGATTCCTTTTGCTTGCGTAGATTACCAATCCACTCATCGACTACTCCCAAAAATCCAACGATCTTTTGTTGTTCTGGGAGGGTGGGGAAATACATTCTCATATTGGAAATCATATCCATTCTAACCGAATCAACTGAATTTTTAGCACTTAGACCTTTAACCCTTTTATAAAATCTAGTGGAAAAAATGTTGTAAATAAATTTTCCATTGTAACCTTTATCAAAAGAATTTAGAGAGTACACCCTTTGATGGTAGTCAAATTTACCTACAATATAATGAAAATTTTTACCAACACCCACCCCATCACCTGAAGTCAAGATTGCTTCACCGTCAAAAGAAAAACTGTTAATCTTTTCAACTGTGTTTGACCGCACATAAAAAGGGTACTTTCCATTTTCAATTCTATCTTGAGTATCTTTATTTCCTGTCTGAATTTTACATATTTCCCCCAACATCTTTTCTTCCCATTCACTAGAAAATCCAGGAAAACGCAGTTCGGGAGTATTCTTAGTTTTTGTGGTTAATTTTGACATCTTTCTTATTCGTAAACACTAAACTGATCTCCACTATTCATCTGCCTATTTTGAGCATCAAACTGTGCATGCTCTTGTTTATTCCAGCGATCCACATGGACACCAAACTTAATTCGACTTACTGTTGCATTTTTCGCTTCCTTTGACACTTCGCCACCACCCTCAATCAGTTGAAAGACCTTAATTCCTGCCTTGCCACTTCCCGCAGTTGTATCCTCAACAGTTACAGCAATATCGAAATCAACCGTACGTCCTTCCTTAGCAGAATCTAAATACATATCACGACTGGATTCTTGCCGAGTTTCCTCAACCGCATCAACTACATCTTTTAATACACTTTTTACGAATGTTTTTAATTCCATGTTTAATTTATATGCTATTTTTTATCATCTTCTCCTCCATCTTTCTCCTTTTTTAGGAGTTTTTTTATTTCTCGGTCGAAATCTGATTCAAAATTTTGTATTGTTTTTTTTGAAAACTTTTCAAATTCTTTTTCCGCTTTTCTAACTGCTTGCTCGTGACTGACATTTCCGGCGTTATCAAGAACCTCGTACGAAGCGAACCTCAAATATTCATCCAGCTTCTTCTGCCAATCTTTCATTGCCATAGGATTGCGACGAGCGGCTTGTATTTCCGCAAAAGACAAATACGCATCAACCAAGCGATTCAAGCTGATCAATTCATCCTCGTTTAAATAATTTTTTGCAATAATAATATCCACCTGCAAAAGATACTTGCCCTTAAAAGAAGTCAATCCCATATTCTCCAAGGAACTGTCAGCTCTTTCGTGGATGATTTCCGCCGCAGTCTTACCAGTAACAGCAAAATGCATTTTGTTTTGTACGGTTGAAAAAAACTTTTGTGCCATCTCCGACTTTCCGTCATAATCTATAGCCGTCGCGTATATGTCGGTGACTTTTTGATATAGATTACGCTCACTACTGCGAATATCTCTGATTCGAGCAAGCAGTTCCTCAAAATATCTACCACCATGCTTTTTGAGGCGATTGTCATCCATAGTAAATCCTTTGATGATGAACTCGTTTAGACGAGCTGTTGCCCACCTGCGAAACCGTGTGGCAATATCCGAGTTGATCCGATACCCCACTGAAATGATCATGTCCAGACTGTAGAAAACAAGCTTTCGGGATACTTCCCTTCCCCCTTCACTTTGAACTGTCAACTTTTCGTTGATAGTTCCGGCTTCCGTCAATTCGCCCTCCGACAGGATATTTTTTATGTGTTTGCTTACATTCTGCTTTGTAGTTTTAAACAACTCCGCGATCGTATTTTGAGATGCCCAGATAGTTTCTCCTTCATAGTCAAAACGGAGTTCCAGTGTTTCTTTTCCTCTTGTTAAGGTCAGGACAACCTCGTTCTCAAAAGAGTTTGAAAAATCCTGATTGCTATTTTTTTGTATTTTTTTATCTTTGCTCATCTTATTACTATCAAAAAGGATTATCTATTTTTAATTCATCACAAAACTCGGCAATCTTACTTCGTAAAGCCATCTCTTTAAGATTAAGCTCTTTGAGCTCTTTTGCTACAGCATTAATGTTAATCGGTTCTTCCTCTTCAAACGTATCTACATAGCGAGGAATATTCAGATTAAAATCATTTTCTTTTATTTCATCGAGTGTCGCATTGTGTGAATATTTTTCAATTTCTTTACGAGACTTGTAAGTATCAAAAATCTTTTCTATGTTTTCATCATCTATATGATTTTGATTTTTACCCTTACGAAATTCTCGTGATGCCTCAATAAAGAGGATACTATCGTCATCCTTACGGCATTTCTTAAATACCAACACAGTCGCGGGAATTGATGTCCCATAGAAAAGATTTGATGGTAGACCAATAACTGCATCCAAATAATTTAACTTTTCAATTATATATTTGCGTATATGTCCTTCTGCTCCACCTCGAAACAAAGCGCCATGAGGCAAAACGACAGTCATCGTGCCATTGTCTGCCAAATGATGAAGCATATGTGTTACAAATGCATAATCCGCAGCACTCTTTGGGGCCAAGCGCCCATACTGAGAAAAGCGTTCGTCTGTAGCAAGTGTCGGATCAGTATCCCCTTTCCAATTTGAACCAAACGGTGGATTAGCTACGACCGCCTCTGCCTTTAGATCTGGAAGTTTGTCCTCAGTAAGTGTATTTCCATTTTCGATTCTAAAGTGTGAGAAGTGAACACCGTGCAAAATCATGTTCATTCGAGCAAGGTTGTATGTTGTCGTGTTGTATTCCTGTCCATAGTAATCAACTACTTGTGCGTAATCACCGAGTCGCAAAAGCAAAGAGCCTGAACCGCATGTTGGGTCGTAGACACTGCGAAGCTTCTTTTTATCCTCGGTAACAATCATTGCCATCAGTCGTGATACTTGGGATGGTGTATAAAATTCTCCTGCTTTCTTGCCAGCCCCTGCCGCAAATTGCGAAATAAGATACTCATATGCATCTCCGAGTACGTCACTTTTAGAATCTTCCAGCTTAAAGTCTATCTTGGACAGATGTACGAGAATTTCGGTAATAGTCTCATTTTTTGCTTTTTCTGATTGCCCAAGACGAACAGAAGTTAGATCTACATCGTCAAACAAGCCCTTGAAATCATCCTCGCTATCAGTACCGGCAGAAGTTTGCTCAATGGAATTCAGGACGGCTTTTAATTCTTCTAAAATGAACTTATCGTCTCCAATTTCCCCTTTGCCTTTTTTAACAAGTTGAGAAAATAATTGGCTGGGGCGTAAAAAGAAGCCGAGTTTTTCAAGCGAAGCATTTTTTACTGCTTCAATATATTCTTGATCTTGCTTTTTCTTTTCATCTAAATCCGCAAAATCTACTTTGTCATTCTTCAAAAGATTCTCAGCGTATACTTCCTGCTTTTCAGAAAGGTATTTATAGAAAATAAAACCAAGGATGTAGTTTTTGTACTCATCCGCGTTCATACTGCTACGGAGCGTATCCGCCACCGCCCACAATTGTCTCTCTAAAAGTCTTTTTTGTTCTTCTGACATGTTTATAATCTACAGGCTTAAAACATTCATTGCGTTTCCGCTCCTAACACCTAACAGCTACCACCTAACAACTATTACACCATACCACTTTCCCCCTCAAAAATCCATTGGATTTTGGCGGGGAAATAGGCGAAAATGCCCTCATTCTGACCGACATATCAGCCCTCCACGCCTGCCCGTTAAACACGCACGACGTCGTGCGTGTTCACAACATTATGTTTTCAAATAGAATCTTTATCTCGACTCTAAAGGGACTGAGAGCCCATCTCCAATCTCACCACGATTAGAAAAATACACTCCGTGTCTCGTTTCGCTCGTTGCTTTGCTGCCGGACAGGGACTCGAACCCCAATTACTTGGACCAAAACCAAGCGTCCTACCATTAGACGATCCGGCAATATTTATATTTTATCAAATCTCCTTCGACAGTCCTTCAGACCGTCGAAGTCCCGATTACTTGGACCTCGACCTCACTAAATTGCAAGCGTCCTACCATTAGACGATCCGGCAATCACCCTTTTTATAGCACAAAAATGTTGAAAAATATAGAGAGAGTCTTGGTAAGTTTGATCAAATAATATGATTTAGGAATGAGAACATCAGTCTAAATATATAGGGAAGATAAATGATAGGAGTGATAATCAATATATTTGGCACGCAAATCATATCGAAAGTGGTCCACTTTGTGGATTTTAGGAAGACTCTATTATTACTACAAACCCATTTCTACCAAAAAAGGAGTGGTTAAATAATGAAAGAGTTGCGTCGTTTTAGTATAAAAAGACCATATCCAAGAAATCAACTCCTAAACCCCGAGAATTTATTTAAAAAAACCTGTATAATAAGAATTACCAAATACATAAAACCATATGCAAGAAACACATCCACGCAAATTTTTTACAAGACGAGCCATAGGATTCCTGATTCTGCTCGTCATAGCTGGCTTAGTCGCCGCTTTTTATTCATTCAATAACTATATCTACCAAGAGAAGCAAAGCGGTGAAATAGTTACTAAACCATACCGAGCAACACTTACCGGTGAATACGTCTGTTTGCCACACAAAGATACTACAGGTCCACAAACAGACGAGTGTGCAAATGGTATCAGGACAGATATCGGAGAATACTATGCAATTGATCTCTATCTTATGTCACAAGAACACAGACCGTTGTCTGTAGGTGACAAAATTTCAGCAAATGGTCTGGTAACCCCTATTGAATACTTGAGTACTGATCAGTGGCAACAATACCCCATCGAAGGAATCTTCTCTGTTACCGACTCGCTACAAGTGGTAGAGTAGTGCTATATGTATCTTATAACCGGAGTATCAGGAGTGGGAAAAACAGCAGTCATACCACATCTAAAACAATCGCTTGGAGATAAATTTGAAGTGCATGATTTTGATGAGCGTGGAGTTCCGGACAACGCGGACAGCCAATGGAGAGTAGACGAAACCGAGTATTGGATTGAATATGGAAGGAAGAAAGATGAAGGTGGGGTTACGGTCGTCGTGTGTGGGTTTTCGAATCCGGATGAGATAGCTGAAATACAGGGCAAATCTTCTGATGTTAAAGTCCAAACCATTCTGTTGGATGCAGACGCTAAAATTATAGAGAATCGACTACGAAATAGAAATACCGATGAGTCAGTAAAGAAAGACTTGGAACGTGCTGTAGGTTCGGTGGAGACATTTATCAAAAACAACACTCGATTTATTCCAATTTTACGAAAGATATGTCGGGAACATCAATGCCCTGTAGTGGATACTACGCACATGGCTCCTGAAGCCGTTGCCGATGATGTTGCCAAGCTCATAAAGCAAAGTGGTATAGGAACAGTGCTGGAGTAGTAGCGTGAAGTATAAAAGAAATGTTAAAATAATATCATGATTGACCATGTATCTATAAAAGTAAGTGATCTCGAGGAAAGTAGAAAATTCTACGAAAAAGCTTTTGAGTCTTTGGATTATAAAATTGATTTTGGAGAATTGGGTGTCTTCTGGGCTTTTGATGTTAAGAAAGGGTTGTTTGAAATTATTCAAGCAAATAAAGATGAGGAAGTTATGCCTATTCATGTTGCGTTTAGAGTAAACAGCAAGCGGTTAGTAGATAGTTTCTATAGATCAGCAATAGAAGCAGGAGGTAAAGATAATGGTAAACCAGAACCGTGTCCTGAATATACAAAAACGTATTACGCAGGGTTTGTTTTCGATCCTGACGGACATAATATTGAGGTGATGATGGATTAAGCGATACGAAAATAAAACTTATTCGTCCTATCCCCACAGCAGAACTGACAGGGTATCAGGCGAACAAGTTTTCTGAGAACCCCTCGGTTCTCAGCGTTCGCTTCGCTCACTGCTCTCCGCCACGGGGAAACTCCCGTTTCCCCGAACCCCTTCCCTGATTCTCGGCTCCCCGCAGCAGAGCTGCGGGGTATCCTACGAATAAAAAACTTTACAAATTATATATTCGTAACACCCGGTATAGAAGTGCGTAAGTTTGAAGTCCTGTCCGATGAAGTGTCAGATCACTCACCAATGCTTATAGATTTTGAGTAGATTCCAACAGCAAGGTCTTCAAATCCTTACCCAAATTCACCCAAATCAACGAACGGCTGGGCGATAGGTATGGCCCAGAGCCGTTCGTTGATTAGTCTTTAATTTATCTGCCAAACCAACGTCTAAACGCATTTAGCTGTTGAATTTTATTTCTCACTTCGTTCTTCGCGTCCTCTTCTGCCTTGTGTTACATGTTATACGTTACATGCTACATGTTATTTCCCCTGATACTTCCCTCCACTTGCCGCCACGGTCTCCTTAATTCTCATTTTAAATACTTCTTGTGCTCTTTCTGCATTTACATCATTTCCCCGCCAAACTTCCATAACTGGAGATTGCAATGCTCTTGAATAGGAAAAGGTTACCTCCCATGGCTGAGGACCCATTTTCGCTATTTCATTTAGGTTCAAAGTTGCGTCAATTGCCGACTGTCCACCGGATAGAAATACAATTCCGGGCACATCATGAGGTACGGCATTTTTAAAAACCGAAAGAGTCGCCTCTGCCACATCTTTTGGACTTACTTTTTCGTCCGAATCTTTACCCGGTAAAACCATATTGCTCTTTAAGATAAGACCTGACAAATCAACACGGTACTTTTTTAAATATTCAAACAAAATCTTGTGAGCATTTTCGGTAACTTCCTTGCATCTTGCCATCGAATGACTCCCCTCCATCAAAACCTCCGGCTCGACAATTGGGACAAGTCCAACCTTTTGAGATAGGGCTGAGTACTGTGAAAGTAAATAGGCATTTGCTTCTATTGCCTCATTTGTCGGTAAATCCTCTCCAATCGATATCACGGCTCGCCATTTGGTAAAGGAGGCACCCATCTCCTTGTACTCATACAACCTCTCTTCAAGATTGTCCAAGCCCTTAGTTATTTTCTCACCCGGAAAATTTGGTAAATTATCAGTCCCCTCATCGACTTTTATACCTACAAGTATACCCTTGTCGTAGAGTAATTTACTCAAATAGATACCGTCGTCACTTCTCTGTCTTATGGTTTCGTCGTATAAAATTACACCAGAGATTCCCGTTTCAATACCGAGTGTTGTAAATAGAAGTTCTCGCCACCTTCGCCTCATTTCAAAGGTCTGAGGTATCGAAAGGGCTTCGAACCTTTTGTTTGCCGTACCGTTGCTCTCATCGGCGGCAAGTATTCCCTTGCCGGAAGCAACTAAATCACGAGCTATGTTTTGTATAGACATGACTTTATTGTATCACTGCTCCTCGCTTGACTCTGTGCAAAAGTCTTAGAACCTATCTCCAATCTCACCACGATGGCTAAAAAATACTAACCTGAAATACTTTTTATGATAGCGAGTTCAATGGGTAAGCTCGGAATCGCAGTCTTACCTATCATAGGATGCATCTCGAGAAACACACCGAGGGTTTTGGAATTGATAATCGAATCTTTTTCAGACCCGATTGATGACAGCAGTTTGAAGTCCTCATCTGTAAGCTCTGATTTTATGGATGATTCAAGTTCTGGAGCGTAGCGCAAAAGCATCGAATACCTCATTCTCATAACAAGCAAGGTAAACAAAGTAGCCATTGAAACATTTTGCTCTTCAGCTTCCCTTACCTTCGCCAATGCTTTTGAGACTTCTCTTTTACTGATAGCTTCGATAATATCTCTAACCAAGGCACTTCGAGGCGCACCTGTCGACTCAAAAGCATCATCTTCAGTTATTTTCTTATCTTCACCGCTTGAATTTCTCAGCACCTTCTCAAGCACACCATGAGTGTCTCTAAATGATCCGTCGCCCGTAAGTGCGACAAGTTCGGCAGCAGAGTTGTCGATTTGGTAGCCCTCCTTTTTTACAGTATCAATTACAAAGTCCTTTAAAGTCTTAAGATCGGGCTTTTTAAAATTAAACACCTGACACCTTGATATTACAGTTTCGGGAAGTCGGTCGATCTCGGTCGTTGCAAGAATAAAGATGACATGAGAAGGAGGCTCTTCAAGCGTCTTTAAAAGCGCATTAAACGCCTCTTTTGTGAGCATATGGACCTCATCGATTATATAGACTTTGTATTTTGACTCGAAAGGTAAAGTATTTACAGCTTCTCGAAGTTCTCGAACATCATCGATTCCTCGATTTGACGCAGCGTCTATCTCATATAGATCATTACCGGTTGTACCGATTTCTTTTGCTAAAATTCTGGCAATCGAAGTTTTTCCTATCCCTCGACTACCGGCAAAAAGATAAGCGTGTGCTACCGCCTCAGCCTCGAGAGCAGACATAATAGATTTTATTACCTGATCTTGTCCGCGAACATCTTTTAGTGATGCAGGACGATATTTTCGATAAAGCACTTGGTTTGACATGAGTGTAGTATAAATCAAATGTCTTAATTTGAGAAATCTATAGTTTTAAATGTGTAAAGCAAAAATAAATGACGCGGGAGGAAAACCTCCCGCGCCTAAACCCTCGAAAATAGACTGAGTACTACTTAAAGCACTAAATCCCTCCAGTCCATTTCACCCCTATCTACATAGTCTCGAACAAGCTCTTCAGCTCCCCTCTTGTCATCTGCTTCAAAAAGACTTCTAAGTTCTCTCCAGAATCTGATATCCCACTCCTTTGAAAGCATTTCAAGGCATCTATCCATCACAGAATCATCTTCTGAGAATTTAAAAACCTCTTTGAGATAAATGACGAGATCTTCTTCGGTTGGAAACCGTTCTTTTAGCATTGTTACACTATTCACTACGTTCCTTTCTCTTTTGGGTTTGGTTCTTCTAACCTAACTATACATTATTTGACAATTTTTCGTAACCCTATTTTCTAAATTTTATAAAGTCTCGATCTTAATACCCAACCACTTCATATCTTTACGTTTAAGTGCTGGATAAAATCTTACACTTGGAGGTTACTTACAAAATTGTCGACACTTCTCTCAATCTCCTTTGAATCTTTAGCTTCCATAAGCTCAACCCTCAATTCTTTTGCGCCGTTGAAACCGTTTACATATGCCTTATAATGTTTTTTCATAATGGCAAAACTTTTATATTCTCCTAATAGTTCTTCAAATAGTTTTGTATGCTCAACCATAATCGAAAGTCTTCGAACTATTTTTTCTTTCTCACTTTCGTCTTTGTATTTGATATCTGGGTTACTCAAGAATAAATCGGGAGTACCGAATATTCCCTTTCCTATCATTACCCCATCGGCTCCGGTTTCTTTTGCTTTTGCAAATGCATCTTGAGTCGTCAGAATATCGCCATTGCCAAATATAAGAGTCTCACTGCCAAGCCCGTCTCGTATCGATACCGCTTCTTTTATATGTTCCCAGCGCGCAGGTACAAGCGACAGCTCTTTTCTGGTACGGGCGTGGATAGTTACAACAGCAGGATTCTCGGACAAAAGCGCTGGAAGCCAAGTCGAAAGTTCATTCTTTGAATATCCGATTCTGGTTTTTACAGATATCGGAATATCACTACCGGCTTGTCGAACACCATCTTTTGCGGCAACAATAAGCTTCTTTGCGAGCTCAGGATTTTTTATAAGAGAGGCACCACATCCTTGTTTTTCGATACTCCAATCAGGACAACCCATATTTATATCGACTCCATTGAACCCAAGCTTGGCACAAAGAGATGCAGCTTCCCTCATATTTTCTGGCTTTGAGGTAAAGATCTGTGCCACTATAGGACGTTCTGCCTCTGTATAGGATAAGTCTATAAGCAATTTTTTTCTCGCCTCGTCGTGACACAGTCCGTCAGCGGAGACAAACTCTGTCCACATACAATCAAGCACACTCTCATCAGTCCCCATCTTGGAATACTTGGCGATTATACGCCGAAAAGCCGAGTCAGTGACATCTGCCATCGGTGCAAGCACGATTATCGGCCTCTGAAGACTATCGCTTTTATCTTTTAATTTTTTCCAAAAGTTTTTTGACACACCTATAACGTAACACGCTCTGTTTTGTTTGTACAAACATTAGCACAGAATCGATTTCAAGAGACACCTTTTTGTTCTCTGAATTTTTCTATGTCCTCTTTGTTTAAGGTAACCTTTGATCCAGGATTTACCTCCCCCCTTAACATTTTTTCAGCTATCGCTTCCTCTACATATTCTTGAATAGCTCGATTCATTGGACGCGCTCCAAATTGTGGGTCAGATCCTACCGTGACCAAGGCATCAACAAGTTCGTCTGTTATTTGGAGTTCTATTCCCTTTTTAGAAAGTCGTTTGTTTAGCTTGTCAAGCATAAGTCTTGCAATCTTTGAGAGCGATTCATTTGAAAGTGGAGAGAAAAGTGCTACCGAATCAAACCTATTTATCAGTTCGGGCTTGAATATTCCCCGAGAAATTATCGAGTCTATAACTGTCTTCTTGTCGAGAGCTTTACCCTCTTTGCCGGCTTGCCAAATTACATCACTACCAGCGTTTGAGGTAGCGATTATCATAAGATTTCGAGCATTGACTCTTTTGCCCGCCATATCAGAAAACATACCTTCGTCTATTATTTGCAGAAATAGATCGAGCACTTTCTTGTCGGTTTTTTCAAATTCATCAAGTAGTAAAACCCCGTAAGGCTTATCTCTAAGACGTGACGATAAAACTCCAGCCTTGCCGGTACCAAAAACTCCAATAAGCCGAGAAAGTGATTCTTCGCCATTATACTCCGACATATCAAGTCGTATCAAACTTTCCTCGTCACCAAAGAAAGCTCCGGCCAAAGCTTTTGCAGTCTCGGTCTTACCAACACCAGTCGAACCCAAGAACAAAAAGGAGCCGATAGGTCTTTTAGGGTCACCGATTCCAGATCTGACCCTTCGAAGCGACCCTGCAACACTTTTTATCGCCTCATCTTGTCCAATCACCCTCTGATGCAATATTGATTCGAGATTCAACAATTTTTCTCTTTCTTCACCACCTGGCTTGCTTGTTGGTATCCCAGTCTTTCTTTCGATAAGAGTCAGGACGTCATCTTTTCGAACAAAAGTAGTTTCCGACGCGCGCATATTACCGACCACCTCTTCCATAAGGTCGAGTGCTTTATCAGGCATAGTACTATCAGGAAAGTATCTAAGCGCACCGTCCACAATCGACCTTATCGCTGGATAAGTAAAATACAGACCTTCTGTATTTTCTAAAATCAATGCTTTATCTTCAAGTCGTTTAATGGTCTCCTCACTACCATCCTCTTTTAATTTAATAGTGTCAAAAAATTCAGAAATCGATCCTTTACGAGATAGTACGGAATGATAACCCTCGACTGTTGATAGAGCGATAATTTGTAAGTCACTTCCCGACAGAAACGGACGCATTATAGAGATCAAATCTGAACCGACAGTTTCAGATGCACTTATCATCTCTACAAACCCTATAAAGCATATTATTATGTTTCCTGAAGAGGCTGCGTCTGAAAGTACAGCCACCATCTCCCTCTCAATTAAATTTTTATCACCAAGCATTGACACGAAACGTGGCCCGTCAAAAAGATAGACGTGTTTGTGTTCAAGTGGCGCCGACACTTTTCTCGTATTTATACGTCCAGCAAGCCTATACACAAGCTCTGTTTTCATACCTCCATCTTTGCCGATAATTAAGACATTTGATTCCCTTTTTCTCGCCAGAACACTCTCAATCATCTTTAGTTCTTCTACTCCAGCTTCTTTGCCTTCCATAACAGTACGTCTCATCGCCATATCATTTATATATGTCGCATACTTCTTCACAATGTAAGCACCGCCATAAGCCCAATCCTTGCCAATTCCTCCTATTGCTCCAAGATTGTCTCTTCCCCAAAAACGTAGGTTTTTTCTTTTAATTTCTAACACCCTCTCTACCCAATCAGCCGCGCCCCTTAAATCACTACTATCAATTCCTCGAGACGAAAGTAGAAACGCAAAACCTTGATCTTCCTTATAGATCGAATCAAATATATCAGAGAGTCTAACAAAGTTTGTCGAGTTGAGACGAAAGGCTGAAAGAGGTAGAGGTTCTTTTCTCTCGCTCAAAAAATTAACTATCTGTTCATCGCTAAATCCGAGTCGGTTCACAACTTCTATACCATAACCGTTATTTAATACATCCTTTACTACATCAACACGACCAAAACTACCGAGTACCGAAGCGGATGCATATGAGATTTTTGGGATTTTCTCGCGTATTGATTCAGGTAAAACGACCTCAAGACCCTTTAAAAAGAATGAATAATAAAACGCCTGCAACAAAAACATAAAGGACCATACTGACAAAACCAAAGCAAGTAAACCATAAAATTTAGGCTCCCTTCCTGAGAGGAGACCATTCGCAAAAGAGCCTTCTCCTCCGACAGCTGACATCACAGACAAGCCGAAAACAAAAATGGAGACAAGAATCGCAATATATCCAAGCATCCGTAGAGCGACCCTCCTTTTATGAAGCGAGGAAATCTTATCCAGAAGTAATGCCGGAATATATGGTCTTATAAGTTGTCTTAATTCTTGAAATTGCATATTTAAAGAGTAAGCGAAACAAGTCCGAATATAAACAAGGCGACTGGGAATGCTGGAACAAAAATCCAAACTATCAAAAACAATATTCCTAAAACTGATGTAAAAATGATAGAGGCAATCCCGATACAGATGATAAAAGTACGAGCCAAAAACCCTACCAAACGCATTATCGTGTTTATAAAAATCTTACCTAAAAATTTCTCGACCCCTTTGCCACCCGGATCCTGAAGTCTCTGCCATGGCAAAAATAAAGTACTCAAGAGGAGTCTTATTGAAAAAAAATGATAAAGAAACCAGATGTAGTTTAAAAAGACCCTACTTATATCCTTGAAAGCAACGCCGTAATGCCAGCGAAAATACAGAATAATTAAAAACGTAGAGCTCTTTAGCATAAGATTAAAAGTATCACTTTAAGTTAGCAGTGCTTTATAGTATACGCATTGATTACCACCTTTACAATTGAAAAGTCCTCCCAACAAAATCAAATAGGAGTTACAAGTTCCTGCTTTTCCTTATAGAACATTTTATCTTTGAAACGCAAATCGATATATAAAAGATTCTCTATCTGAATTCCTTTGATCTGCAATTCCTGGACAACGGTTTTCAGATCGCTTTTAACGCTTTCAAAACTTCGATCCGAATCAATCTTAATCTCAGTACCAGATGCCAGAGTAACAATCCTATCTAAATTATCGGTAACTTCATATGAGTTAGGACTTAGATTTAGACTTTCAAGTTCAGATAAGAAATCTCGCATATTCTGAAATTCCCATGGGCTGGCATAAAAAGACCCTATAGGGTTACCCGACAAAACTCCGTAAAAACGCTTGTATATATTACCGGAAATATCCGACCCTCGGGCAAATACAAAGCCCTCCTCGTCTAAGGAATAACATTGATCAATTCCATTTAATTTGTCAGGATTTTTACTACACCAAAGTGCGACAACACCCTTATCTTTTACAACAACAGAAAGAGACCTCAAATCGAGAGGGTCAATCGACACCTCTTCAAATCTCGGAAAAGTTTCAAGCAGGTGTGTTTTAAGAGTATTCTTTGGAAACAGAAAGATGCTTGACTTTGGAATTACAAAAAACCAATTTCCAGAAAGTACATCATAAGAAGAATCGACAATTTGAGATTCTTCAATTACCGTATCGCCTCGAACCGAAATAGATTGTATCTGTAAAGAGTCGATCCTAAGAATAAAGAGGACAGAAACCAAAAATATCAAAACTGCACCCGCAACAATTGCAATTAAACGTCTTTTTGCACTTCTTTGTCGGTCTTTTAGTCGAGGCTGCATTGTACACCATTTACTTCAATCTACTTAAATTAAATGACCTCATCTTTTTCTGGTATGTTTTGTTCTTCCGGAGAACCAATAACAGTTTTACCAAGATAAGGGACAAGCTTTTCGGGAACTCTTATTGTTCCGTCGGGATTTTGATAATTCTCGACAAGAGCAATAAGAACCCTTGGAGTAGGGATGGCTGTCCCGTTTAACGAGTGGACATAAGTTTTAACTCCTGAATTGTCGTATCTTATGTTAAATCGTCTTGCCTGGAAATCATGATAGTAAGAAGCACTCGCAATTTCTCTGTAAGCATTTTCAGAAGGTATCCAAAGCTCAGTATCGTAAGATTTCACATGAGCAGCCTTGAGATCACCGGTTGATATAGCAAGCTGTCTATAAGGAATTTCCAGAGACTCTATAAACTCTTCGGTATTTCTGTTTATCTCCTCGTGCAATTTCTCCGACTCAGCGTGACTGGCTTCACAAAGTATAAGTTGTTCCAATTTGTAAAACTCATGCACACGCATAAGTCCCTTAGTGTCCTTGCCATGACTGCCCGCCTCTCGTCTAAAGCACAGCGAAAATGCCAAATACTTAATAGGTAAATCCTCCTTTTTCAATATCTCTTCGCTATGGTAGGCCATCATTGGCACTTCAGCGGTACCGGATAGATAATCGTCGTCTTGAGTACGGTAGAGATCGTTACCATCGCCTGGCAAATGACCCGTCCCGTAGAAAAACTCCTTTTTGACAATCGTCGGTGCTATAAAAGGATTGAAACCTTTGTCCAAGAAAAACTTATTTGCATAATTCCAAATTGCCCAAGATAAGAGAGCTCCGTCATTTTTTAGAAAATACCCTCGAAAACCGTGAACCTTACTTCCCCGTTCAAAATCAACCATATTGTGTTTCTCCATCAGCTCTATATGGTTTTTAGGATTAAAAGGAAATTCTGGTTTATTGCCCCACTCCTTTAAGGTGACATTGTCTGCTTCGCTTTCACCATCGGGAACCGAAATATCAGGAATATTAGGGACCAAAAGCATAAGCTCTTGCCACTTCTTCATAACTTCCCTAAGTTTTTCTTCATCCTCTTGCATTCCCGCTTTTAACGCACGCATCTCTTGTACAAATTCTTGCCTTTTAACTTCATCATGAAATCTCATTATCGAATTGCTGGTGCGATTCTGCTCGGCTCGTTTCTCCTCAACCGACTGAAGAAGCATTCTGCGTTTCTCATCAAGGCTCAAAAGCTCATCTATATCAAAATCGACTCGCTTTTTCTTAGCAGCCTCCTTTATCAAATCTTTATTGTCTCTAATGAATCTTATATCAAGCATTTTAGTAATTATCGTTTAAATCTTTTTACTTATATTAATTATATTAGCAGAAAGGATGACAATAGAGAAGAGCGGGATAGTTGTTGGCTTTTAGGGAAAACATGGAGCATGTAGCCTGTAACGTGTAACACTAAAAAAGAGGGGGAGAAAATTCACCTAATTCATCTAATAAAATGCCGAAAGTGTCTTTGTTTGAAAATTCGGGAACTAAAAATTATTTGAAAATTGAGAATTGAAAATTGTAAATTATCCTCTCCTGTTACAAGTTATATGTTACATGTTTTACGTTACATGCTTTATGTATTCGGTTATACTTATATCTATGGACTTTCCTCTATCTGAAATTCCGGTATGTGATTTTCCCAAGCGACTATTGGAAATACCGGAACCGCCCAAAAAATTATACATCAAAGGAACTCTACCCGATTGGGACAGGAAATTTTTGGCTGTTGTTGGCTCAAGAAAGTACACAAGCTACGGCAAGAGAGCTGTCGAAACTCTTATAAGCGGTTTGCGAGGTAAAAACGTTACCATAGTCTCGGGTTTAGCTCTCGGTATTGATGGGGTTGCACATAGAGCCGCCCTGTCGGCAAATTTGCCCACGATCGCAATACCTGGCTCAGGACTTTCTGAAAAAGTAATTTATCCGGCCTCAAACGCAGGACTTGCTCGAAAAATTTGCGAATGTGGAGGAACTTTGCTTTCTGAATATGATCCTGATTTTAAGGCTACCAATTGGAGTTTTCCAAGAAGGAACAGAGTAATGGCAGGACTCGCGGACGCCGTATTCGTAATCGAAGCAGAACAAAAATCAGGTACACTTATAACTTCCCGTCTCGCTACAGAATACAATCGAGATGTTCTGACGATACCGCACAATATATTCTCGCCAACGGGTGAAGGTCCTCATATGCTAATACGCCTTGGAGCTACACCTATAAGAGATAGTGCAGAACTTGCAGAGGCACTCGGACTCGATAATTCGACTATGGAAGAAAAAGATGTTTATGGTGATTGCAGTCCAGAAGAGTTGTCTGTTATCACAATCTTAGACGAACCGAAGCCGAGAGATTATATTATCGGTAAAATTAATATACCAGTAAGCGACGCAAACGCACTGCTCGCCCTTATGGAAATCAAAGGTCTTATAAAAGAAGAGATGGGAGAGATACGGAAAATATGTAACATTTAACATATAACTTGTAACAGGAGAGGATAATTTACAATTTTCAATTCTCAATTTTCAAATAATTTTTAGTTCCCGAATTTTCAAACAAAGACACTTTCGGCATTTTATTAGGTGAATTAGAAATTAGATGAATTAGGTGAATTTTCTCCCCCTCTCTTTTCGTGTTACACGTTACAAGCTACATGCTCCATGTTTTCCCTAAAACCTAACACCTACAAGCTAACACCTATTCTTACCCTCTTACCACAACAACCAAAAGATACGCCACATAAGTCAGGACAAGGAATAATCCGTGCCATCTTCCCAAGACATATTTTTTACCGACAAACATTGAGAGGAACAGTAGGAGTGTCGCTGCGAAAGTTACAACAATATCGAAAGTGAAATCTGGATCAAAAGGCATTTCTCTAATCACAGATGCGACCCCGAGTACACCGAGAAAATCAAATATATTTGACCCTATTATATTGCCAACAGCAAGACTCCCCTTGCCTTTCATTGCGGCACGCAAAGTCACAGTGAGCTCTGGTATAGATGTTCCTATACCTACAATAGTTAAAGCTACAAATTTTTCACTTGCTCCAAGAATCAAAGCGATAGAAGTGGCTCCATCAACAACCCATTTACCACCAATGAACACTCCCACTAAACCACCGAGAATCATTATAAAAGACACAGTAAGAGCGAAAACACGATCGTCACCTTTTTCTACGTCATCTATCGCTCTTTTTCGTTTTAGCATTGCAATAACCCAAACAACAAATAAAGCAATCAAGAAAAGACCTTCTTCTCTTGATAGGCCTAAAATTGTCGAGTCGCCTAATACTGGGAACATAAACAACACTCCGGCAAGTACTATAACTCCCATATTTACTATCAGATCCTCCCAAACCCAATCTTTTCTCATCGCAATCGGCATCATAAGCGAGGAAAGTCCGAGTATGAATAACAAATTGAAAGAGTTGCTCCCTATTATGGTGCCGACTCCTATCGAACTTCCGTCCCAAAGGGACGCTAAAGTAATACTAAACTCAGGGATGGAGGTCCCGATACCTACTATAAGAAGTCCTATTACCCAAGGAGAAACGTCAAAATAGCGAGCGACCGAGGAGGCACCAGCAATCAAATAATCTGCCCCTTTTACAAGGATGATGAAGCCGATAAAAAATAAAACGAGGGTTTCAAACATATCAATTTTATTTTACATCAGAAATTTCAATATATATGTTCATAAATGTGCACAATATCCACCTTCCCATGACAGGTTTAGACTCAATCCTCCTATAACTCGATTTTTAGCCCTATTTCATTCATATTTTGCGACATAATGACAATCCATAAAGGGTGTTTAGTTAACCTTCAAGGGTGACACTGTTGATAAATAATAGTTCAATTTCTCGATGGGTATCATGCCGTTTAAATATTTTCCTAAATGTATTCTTTCGTAATTGTAAAAGTGTAAATATTCTTCT